>SL_8KL_010_SEDDRAFT_10003985_pt1 | contig 12045 bp, 9 predicted proteins | sample SodLakKL_010_SED_4_FD_11160 | JGI IMG/M metagenome (IMG submission 11160) | reverse complement strand
CCCAGAACCGACGGATCACTCAACCCCGCATTCCGCTCATACCACCCCAGGATCGTCTCGAACTCACCCGTACCCCACACCGACCCCCACGACAACTCCTCGTCGTCCGTCGGGAGCATCCATAGCATCATGGCAGTAAAGGCGGTGAACAGGAGGATGGTCAACCAAGTGAGAATCCAAAGCGCAGATCTAGACCGAGCGGGTTTTTGTCGCTGTTCGGTTGATTCCATCCTCACTGACGAGCGCCGAGTAGGAATGGCGGGGGCTGTTCAGGTCGGATCACCCGACTGCCAGTCGCACGCTCGATCAAGGTGCGATCAAGACCCTCCACGCTAGTTGTGAGCGCTAGGCCGGCGGAGCTTAAGCGTCGGGCAATCTCGAACTGGTGGCCATCGACATGCTCGTTGTGGGTCGGATCGCGAGGGACGAGGATCGGCAGTTGACCAACGGCGAGGGCTGTCAGAGCTGAGCCGGTGCCTGCGTGCGCGATCACAGCATCGGCATTGCGCATTTCGTTCTCGAGTTCGTGCGCGGGGAGCGAGCGGAAAGCCTCGATACCAAGCCCGGCAACATCCGTCGCACCGGTTTGCCAAAGAACGTCGACCGTGGACGGAAGCATGCTGAGAAGGTGGTCAACCAGACGACGGAAGCCTGAGAAGCTCGAGGTGCCAACAGTAACTACGAGTCGATTGAAAGAAGCGGGTTCTCCCTCGATAGCCTGAAATCCTTCGAACACGTCTCCTCGATACTGCCAGCGCCGATCCGCCCAGGATGGTGCCTGAGTGTAGAGATGGGTGCGAGGGCTGTACCGAAGCAGCCTCCCCGACATCGAGGGGCCATCCGTGCGCGTCGCACTCTCGACATAGTGCGCGGCAGCACCGAGTTGTACGGCAACAGGAAGAACCGAAAGGGCGAGATTCGCCCCTGTGCTGACGGCCATGTCGATCCGATGAGGCCTGAGTTCCCGGTAAGCGAGAGTGGCATTGCGGAATACCTGCCGTTTGCTGCGGGCATCTGCGTACGGCAGGTAGAGAACGCGTCGCCCCTTGAGGAGCGAGCGGCTCTGGGGTGTCTCATTCGTGACCCAGACCACCTCGTTTTGATCTATGCCGAACCTCGGTACGAGCTCGACCAGTTGCCGGAGGTGCCCCCCGACGTTCGCGATGGCCACGATCGTCATAATGGCTGCTGCCGACTTACCTGCTGCCCGGTGGCAGCCTCAGAGGCTAGGAGCAAGTAGAGGTCATTGAGCGCTTCCGCCTGTGCGTTGGCTCCGTGTCGCGCTGCCAGTCGCTGGGACTCTTCAACCCCTTGCGCATAGATCGCAGGGTCTTGCAGCTTGTGTACGAGGGCAGCGACGTCATCGGGTGTGTCGGCCAATGCGTCGAGTCCGAGCGATACTAAGGCAGGAATCCTGCGAGCAACAATTGGAATGCCAAGCGAAGCCGCTTCTAGGACGGCGATAGGAGCCCCTTCCCACGCTGCAGTATGTAGGTAGACGTCTGCGCTGGAAAGCTGAGTCAGCACTTGTTCGCGTGGTATCCAACCGGTGACATCCACACCGGCCCTGCGTAGCATCGCCTCCGCACCGTCATCACCGCCTCCTATCCAGCGCAACTTCGGTGGTGGCTCCTCATCCCCGGCGAGAGCTCTCGCCACCGCCGCGAAGAAGCCCGGGTCCTTCTGCGCGCCGACCCGGCCAGCAGTGGCGACCGTGAGAGGAACTGCCCCTTGCCGCGAAGGCCGTATCAGTTCCGCGGGAACGCGGGCTATGTTGGGAAGATATGTAGTTCGCTGCGCGCGGCGTAACTCCCGGGCGAGTTCGACCTCTCGGGGAGAGACTCCGGCGACGACAGCGGTTCGTCGGGCCAATATCGCCTCTGCGGAGCGGAGAAGGTAGCGAGATGCACTACTGATATCTTGCCGCTCGAATCCGAAGCAGTGTGGTGTGTAGACGATTTTCTGAGTCGGAATCCGCGCTAGACGAGCCCAAACCCCTGCGAACGAGGAGTGTGCGTGCACCACCTCGGGGCGAAGCTCATTGAAGGTCTGGCCGACCACGTGTACCGCGTTCGGCAGTGGTCCTGGCGCTTGGATCACCGCGTCTGCCAAGCCCAAGAAGTTCTCGCCGGTATCGTCCTGCAGTCTGCGACGAGCAACAACCGTGTGGCGAATGTGTGGTGTCGACCTCAGATAGTCCCGAACTGCGCTAGTGACACCGCCGCCAAGCGACTCGATGACGTGAAGAACATGGATGGATCGCTCGCTCGTCATGTCGCCTCCCTGGCGGTAGCAGCCAGGTTATGGGTTCGGGCCAGAACTCAGTGAACTTGTGGCGCCTGTCGGAGGTAGCACGACTGGGACCCAGCATCGCCCCGTGGCGGGTGTGAGGGTAACCACCGTCAGGTAGGTCAATGTGCGCTCGAACATTGAATCGAAGCCGTGCGCACGCACCTACGTAGATCGAACGGACGGTCCGGCTCGGGCGCACTTGTGTGACTTGACCAGGGCATGCCGATGTTCCAGTGGATCGGGACTCCCCCAGCTAATCTCACAATTCACTCCGGAGTATCTGCTATCCCCGCGGCATCAAATGCGACCCGCCAAGGCCGAGCAGAACTTGGTGGTCACGGGAACGTGCGGCTCCGATCTGCACGAGTCTGTTCGGTGGTGCGATCCTCGGGTACCTGCGAGTCTGGCACCGGCGCCGGCCACAGCATCTGTGCAGGATCATCGCCGATGTGCTGACTAGCCAGTCGCCGGGAACGACGGCGGTGGGCGATAGCCTCGCTGGCGAGGGCTGCACCAGCTGCGATCAGCAGCCCTAGAGCAATTGTCACAGCTCCGGCACGGTTGACAGGAGGGCTGACGTCCCTGGCAACGCCGGGTGCGGCGATGACCTCGATCTGTACGCGCTGCCTCGGGGGAACGCCAGCACGCTCCTGCCGTTCATCAAGAACCTCTGACAAGGTTTGGGTGACAGCGTCGAACCCCTCCATCGTACTCTCGGGGTTGGGGCCGTAGGTGAGGACTTCCAGAATCGGCGCTCGATCCTGCCAATCCTGGTAGATGTCGAAGGCGACTGCCTCTGAAGCCAGATTGCTGACGCGCTGGGTGCCTTCGGAACTCAATGCTGCTACCTGCAGCAGGCGGCCCGTCTGAGGGGTTGCGCCGTAGGGGTTCTGTACCTCAACAGCGTTCTCCTCAAGAAGGATCCCCACGTTCGCCACGAACTGCTGCGTGCCGTCGACGCCTGCGTCTTCCTGGACGGCAGCCTGTTCGTTGATGCGGCGCGGGCGCACCCGCGCTGCCTCTTCGATGTCGAGGTCCTCCTGGACAGCATCCAACTCTTGAATCAATAGGGTCGCAACGAGGTCCGCCGTCGAGCTCGCGGCGGCTTCTGTCGTGCCGGTAGAGATGACTTGTACTAAGCCGTCTGCAGCGTCGACGATCGTGAAGTCTGCCAGTTCATCAGCCTCACGCAGGGCGTCTAGTGCTTCGTCCTGTCTGACGGCAGCCGCAAGCTCACCGAGGTCAAGCCCGTCGAAGGTCGGGGCTGAGGCAGTGAACGTGGGCGGGGTGACTACGACCGCTCCAGACGCCTCGTAGATGGGTTCGACGGCTCGATTGACCAGCACAGCTGAAATCACCGTCAAGATGCCTATTGGAGCGACGACGAGCCACCACTTGCCCATGATCCGCAGTAGCGAGATGAGATCCATGTCAGGCTCCAGATCGTCGCCGCCCGTGGCCCCGGTCGATAGGCTACCGAGCTTGGGACGGTCCGTCGCCCCCCGAATGGCCGATTGTGGTCGGCTGGCACTCTGCGTGACGTAGACTAGCAGTTCAACAACTTTGCAGCGTCCTCCCAGCCCCTGTGCTCCCGCGTGGTGGAACTCGCTGTCCGGCTAGTTGGGAGTGTCGCTCGCCCTGCCCGACAGCCGCTCGCACCTCGGGCCAAGCCGTGACAGGGAGATCGATGGTGTCGGGGTGGGGTAGTGGTGGACGTGGCCAGGAGTCCAACCATTCCCGGCGCTCGCACTCCGCCGTAAGGCGGCTTTGCCTCACCCGGGCGGGTCTGACAAGGCCGGATCGGCTGTCATGACGGGTGCTGGCCATGTCTGACTTCGAAGCGTTCGTGACTTGCCATATGAACAGGCACCCACCCACGGCTAATCAACACGACGTACACAGTGTCCGACGTTAACCACGGGTGCTGTGACGGACGACGTGAGGTGGTGATTCCCTTGCCCCAGCGCGAGAACGGTTACCATGCGCCTCAGTCGGAGACCTCATGGGAGGGTTCGTTGGATGCGATGCCCGCGGTAGCGGCAATCATCATCCCGGCGCACAACGAATCGTTGGGCATTTCGCGAACCCTTCGAGCAGTGACCCGAGGGGCGACCGAAGGCGAATTTGAGATCGTTGTAGTCTGCAACGGCTGCACGGACGATACAGCCAGCGTTGCTTCGTCCTTCCCGGGCGTCGATGTCATCGAGATTCCGGAGGCATCTAAGCTCGCAGCATTGCGTGCTGGAGACAAACGAGCAACTGTCTTTCCACGCGTCTACTTGGATGCAGACATCGCCCTGCCGACAGACGCTGTAAGGTCAATCGCAGCCGAACTTGAGCGGCCTGAAGTGCTTGTCGCTGGAGTGCCGGGAAGGATGGACCTCTCTGAAGCGCCGTTGCCAGTTGCGTTGTTCTACGAATTTCGGGAGCGCTTGCCAGTTTTCGCCCATGGGATCATCGGTTCGGGGAACTATGCATTGAGCGAGGATGGTCGGGCACGCTTCCTTGAGTGGCCCGATCTGAGGAGCGGTGACGATCAATTCATCTTCAGACTTTTCGAGCCACATGAGCGTGCCACCGTTAGCGACCACCAAACCACGGTGTTGCCGCCCGCTGACTTACGCGCCGTCATTCGGCGCGGTGTTCGCACAAGCCGCGGTAATCGCAACCTCACAGGTGGTGCGGCGGGGCGTCCGCTGGCCGCCCGAGAGGCTGGGCGCGCGGAGGCGCTGCGGAACTCGCTGCGCAGCCCTCGAGGGGTACTATCTGCTGTTGTCTTCATCTCGGTCTACGCAGTCATTCGCCTTCGCGCCCTTCTGGGCCCTGGCGGTTCTGATTGGCCATCCGGAGGCCGCGATCGTCCAAGAGTGATTGAGAACGCTAGTCGGCCCGTTAGCGTAGTCACGGTCGTGTTCAACGCCGCTGCTCACCTGCCGGAGATGCTGGCGACGCTGCGATACGAGGGGAATCGACCAGTCGAGATCATCGCTATCGACAATGGATCCAGCGACGGGTCGTTCGCATTTCTTGATGGGTATCCTGGCGTTACGAGCTTCGCGCAGGACAACACGGGATTCGCTCACGGAAGCAATAGAGGTATCTCGCTGGCTCAGTCAGATGCGGACATCCTCATCTTGAACCCGGATGTGCGATTGCGGCCCGGTACTATCGGGGCGCTGGCTCGGGTTCTTGACAGGTTCCCAGATGTGGGAATTGTTGCACCTCGTCTAGTGGACGAGCGCGGCGAAACGCTCCCATCGTGCCGTCGAAAACCCAGCATCTTCAGAACGATCACCGAAACCTCTTTGGGCGGTACGAGGGCTGGCCGGTTCGGCGAAGCCTACGAGCCAAGAGGTGAGTTGCATGAGGTCGACTGGGCAACAGGTGCGGCCCTCCTCTTGCGTCGTCGTATGCTCGACAGCATCGGCGGCCTCGACGAGTCGTTTTTCCTCTACTCTGAGGAAGCCGAACTCTCTCTCCGCGCGCGCCGGCACGGTTTCCGCACCATGGTTGAGCCTGAGGCGACGGTCATGCACATCGGCGGGGAACTTGGCAACGATCCCCGCTTGTGGGCCCTGAGGGCAGTGAACCGGGTACGGCGCTATCGAGCAGCCGCAGGCCCAATCGCCGGATTAGGCTTCAGAGTAGCGCAAGCCCTTTTCGAGCTAAGGCGGACGCTCACCGGTGATACGGCGTCTCGAACCGCCCTCCGGTCGTTGCTCGCTCGCAACCTTGACGCAGAGGCGGCAAGCTTGACCGCAAAGCTCGGGGGAAACACGTGGCCGATGCAGCAGGCGGTGTCAACACGCGGTTCGTCATGAGAGCAGCTGTCACGCTTGCCGCTATCGCCTACTTCGCGTCAGTCGGTGGAACGCCCCCGCGCAGCCGACCAACAAGAACAGCGTAAACAAGAGGATCCGGTAGCTGAAAGCCGTGAACGTTGCCGTGCTGACCATTAGCGCTGCTATAGCGGCTGCGATGGCTCGACCCATGTGTCGCACTGACGGGTCGCACTCCTCCAGCATCTCAGACGGCCAGATAGCCGCCATGCCTGCGATGAGTGGGAGCGTCAGGGTCAGCGCCAAGCCTATGATGCCGGACGAGATGAGAGTCACCCATAGCTGATTGTCGATTAGGAAGAAATCCTCGACGCTGTAAGTGCCATGGCCCCAGCCTAGCCACGGACGTTCCCTGATCAACTCGGTAATGCGAGGAATCCGGTCAATACGTGACGTTACGCTCGGGTCACTTTCCGCGCCGGCAAAGAGCTCGACCATGAAGCCGAATAGACCAGGCACGATGGCCGCGAGTATCGGCAAACCGACGAGGCTGACGACCAGTGTGTTCAGCCTTCGACGCCAGCTCCATCCGAACGCCAGCACCACCAAGCCGCCGACTGCACAGACGACCGCAGTGCGGGAGAGTGAGAACGGCATGGCCAAGACCAGAACTGTAACCTCGGTGACAGCGCGCACCCGGTCATGGCTGGATCTCGGATAAAGAGCGAAATGCACGGCTAACGGCAGAAGTGAAGCAACTATGACTGCATACTCGATTGGATGCATAGCCGTTGCGAAGGGCCTGACAAAACCACCGCGTGAAAGCAGGCCGGGGACAGCGTCTTGGTTCCAGACCAGTCCGGGGGGAGATAAAAGGTGGGCTTCACCCGTCAGGGCTTGGATGATTCCATAGAGGGCGAATAATGCGCCGATGGTGGGAATTGCCCTAATCAGCCTTGTGAGTTCGTCGAGATCAGCGATCCCGTCTGCTGCTAGCAGGGCGACCGACACGAGTGCGACCAGGGTAATGAGTGCCCGGAGTGACCCCGACTGCTCCAGTTCAGTCAGGGGCCGCGTCGATCCCACTCCGAAGGAGAGGACCATATAAGCTGCGTAGACGAAGATGGCAGCACGTACAGGATTGAAACGGTGATCGAGTCCGAGGTGAGGCACGACGCGTCCTGCAGTCCACCATAGACCTGCAGCAAGGCCGAGCAGCGTGGCTGGCTGGCCTATCGAGCCGATGCCTGGAACGTGAAGCCGCGCAGAGAGTGCGTAGAGGGCCAAGAGCCAAACGAGGAGAAAACTCCCGACGTCAACCGGCTTCGGAGCGATAGGGGCCGCCTCAGACCTTCGCGATATCTGGCGTCCTAAGCGCACAGCGCTCACCCGGCACTCTGGCTCTGCCTGGCCGGATCGGCGTAGGCGGACTCTGTGTCGCGGTCGCTTCCAGTACAGGCCTTGCTCATGACTGCGCCTACCCGGTCTGCTCTTCCTCTTCGGCTTCTGCGGCTGTTGCCTGCGCCGTTCCAATCATACAGGGGTGTGGCGACCACGAGCCCGGGACCCCTCGCCCATTGGGGTGACCCGCGATCTAGCCTGGTTAGCCGGCGGCCAATCTTGACTTGGCGGTTCTGCTCATCGCTGGTTGCAGTCGCTGCTACAACGCCGAGCCCGTCAACGCTCTCGGAGGTCGACAGCGAGTCGCCTTGCCGGGTGATCATTGCTCGGTTCCTTGGACACCTCGGTTGTCCGTCACGCGGCTTGGGTTGAGGTCATCGCGGCGGCACGTGTTTTTCGTGGGTGCAGTGGCCGTGCCGCTGGATGAGCCCGGGGATAGGTCGGGTCGGCCAAGGCCGGGCGCAGCTCGTCGACGGTTGTGTAGAGCCGGGCGCACAGGCACTGCTCTTGAAGGGTCAGGATGAAGCGCTACTCCAGCGGCTCCCCGCGCAGCCGCAGTATCGCGTCCATCTAATTGTTTCCCGGGGCTTTGAAGGCCCTTCTCGATGAGGGCGGGGGCCGTGTGAGCTAGCGGAGGCGGTGTTAGATGCTGTGAACGTGCGTGTGGCCTCGCGAGACTTGGGAGCGACCAAGCAACCCGAGTCCGGAGGCCACACGCGTGGGCAAGGCTACGTCTTCATCATCTTCTTCGTCGTCGGTGTCGCTGCTCGGGATCGCCGGGCTGCGCGTGCTTGCCGTGTTCGAGTTCTTCGATGAGCGGCACGTGTTCGTCGAGACCGTCCGAGACTGGGACGCCTGCGGGGACTGCGGGCAGCGGGCTGTCTCGGGTGGCCGGCACGTCATCCAGGTGCGGGACCTTCCGGTCGGGCCGAAGGCGACCCGGCTGGTGTGGCACAAGCGTGAGTGGCGCTGCCGGGACTGCGGCCGCTCTTGGCGTGAGCAGCATCCGGACATCCTGCCTCGGGCGGTGCTGACCGAACGGGCTCGGGCTGAGGCGGCCCGGCAGGTCGGGGAGCTCGGCCGTGCGGTCGCGGCGGTGGCCCGGGAGTTCGGGGTCGGGTGGGAGACGGTGATGCGGGCGGTGCGCGACACCGCTGCCCGGTTGTTCGCTGACCAGCAGTTGCACACCCGCCAGACCCGGCCGTGCGTGGCGATCGGGGTGGACGAGAAGATCATGAACCGCGCCACCCGCGGACGCCGCCGCCGGTTCGTGACCGTGATCGTGGACCTGGCACGCCACCGACCCCTCGACATCATCCAAGGACGCTCCAAGAGCGCGCTACGCGCCTGGCTGGCGGCCCAGACACCTGCCTGGCGGGCCGGGGTCCGCATCGCCGCACTCGACCCTGCCGCCCCCTACCGGGCCGCGCTGACCGACCCTGACGTCGGGCTGCCCAACGCCACGCTCGTGCTGGACCACTTCCACGTGTCCAAGCTCGCCAACGCCGCGATCGATGACGTCCGCCGTCGGGTCCAGCAGGAGACCACCGGCCACCGGGGCCGTAAGCACGACCCGCTGTTCCAGGTCCGCAAGCTGCTGCTCCTGGCCGACGAACGCCTCGACGAGCAAGGCGCCGCGCGGCTGCGGTCCGCGCTGGCGGCCGGGGACCCCTACGAGGAGGTCGGGTGCACCCACGTCGCCAAGGAACTGCTCCGCAGCGTCTACCTGGCCGGCGACATCTACGCCGCCCGCACCGCACTGGGCCGGTTCTTCGACTGGGCCGCACGGGTCGAGATCCCCGAGGTCACCCGGCTCGCCTCCACCATCGACCGCTGGTCAGACGAAGTCCTCGCCTACTACCGCACCGGCAGGGCCTCCTCCGGCCCCGTCGAAGCCATCAACGGCGAGCTCGAGCAGGTTGACCGAGCCGCCCGGGGCTTCCGGAACCTCCACCACTACCGGATCCGGATGCTGCTCAAGACCGCGGTCTCCTGGCACACTCCACCCACCCCAAGAATCCGGGGCCGCGCCGGTCAATCAGACCCCGCCACCCCCGCGTTCATCGCGTAGGGCCGCTTTGAACGGTGGTCCTCCACCGGGTCGAACGGCTGCCTGCTCTTGTCCATGAAGGGCATCGTCGTCACCCGTCACTCAGGTGGCCAACGAGACTGGGAGCGGTGGGCAGGGTGCTGCGACTCTTCGTCCAGTCTCAAACGCGTACGTCTACCTCAAGTCCCGTAGGCAGCCCCGGAGTTCGACGTGGGACGGGGCCGCTCCCCAGCACCGACGGGGGCGCACAGCGCCCAGGGCCGATGACGTGAAGCTCGGACGCCCGACCACGAGGTCCCTCGCCGGACGCGATCGGCCCTCGGCGGATGGCAGTTTCTCGAGCTGGCCGGAGTCTCGCACAATCAGGCTTGGTCGCTGCTGCGGACGCTAGCGACAGGTACGCCACGCAACCGGTCACGCGTCCAACGCAAGGAGGTGGTGAAGCGACGGTGAGAGAGCGGGCGGGTCGATGCTCGGGGGATGGGATCAGACTCACGTATTGCTCTTCAAGTAGCTCTCCGTGGGTGCCGAGTCACGGGTAGTGGCCATCAGCTGATGCCCCTGACTCGGAGTCGCCCGATGCCAATCTCACCCTTCCGACGGCAAGTCGCGCAAAACGGAGTCGCACTCCTCCTCGGTCTCGCGGTCATCGTGAGCACAGCCATCGTTCCGCTGACCTCCGCCTCGACGCCGTCCGTACAGGTGCTGTCAGGAGATTGGAACGGGGATGGGCACGACAGCCCAGGCATCTTCGCGGACGGCGTCTTCACACTCTGGTCCGCAACGTCGTCGGGGGGGATGCTCAAGTTCCGTTACGGACGAGCTGGCGACGTGGCCGTCGCGGGTGATTGGACCGGGAACGGCCAGGACACTGTCGGAGTGGTCCGCAATGGGCGCCATTGGCACATCCGGAAGTCGAACTCCGGCGGTCCAGCAGATCACGTGTTCACCTATGGAAGTCGCTTTGGCCGCAATCTGCCGGTCCCGGGCGACTGGAACGGTGATGGTTTCGACACGCCTGGCGTGGTCCGCGGTAACACGTGGTTGCTGCGCAACAGCCTGTCTGGCGGTAACGCTGATGTCCGGTTCAGATTCGGTCGCGCTCGGGGGGACGTCTATCTCGCCGGTGACTGGAGTGGCCAAGGCAAGGATCTGCCCGGTGTGGTGCGTGACGGCGTATGGCACCTACGGTTCGCTCAGGCAGGTGGTAGTGCAGATCGATCATTCGCGTATGGGAGAGCGGATGACGCGCCGGTCGTCGGTAACTGGAACGGCAGACTGGGCGATACCCCTGGGGCGGTGCGTGACGGAACGTGGTTCTTGCGGAACCGACTTGGCGGCGGGTCGGCAGATCTGGTTCTTGCGTCCGTAGCAACTCTTCCAGACCCAGGGGCGACGACGGAGGAACCAAGAGAATCACTTGAGACCACCCCTGGGCGTGAGAAGGAGCCTGTACCAGAGCCGAGCGATGAAGGCCCTGTCGAGCCAGGGCCTGCCCCGACCGACGAACAGGAAGCTGCGGGGAAGGTGCCGCCGTCGGAGGAGGTGCCGCCGTCGGAGCAGAGCGCCAGTGATGACCTGGAGACAAAGCCTGCAGCTCGCCCAGAGGAGTTGTCGTGGGGGTCGGTGTGGGGTACGGGTGAGTTCGAGACGATCCTGGGGTGGTATGAGCGGAATGCGGGGTTGAGTGATCCGTCGGTTCTGGGCGGTGTGACGACGTCGCAGGTGGTTTCAACTCGCGATGGTCAGGTGATCGAGAACCTCGACATCCGGTACGCAGGTAGGGACAACAAGGCGATCTGGGTCCGCCACAACGATGTGGTGGTTCGGAACAACCGGGTCTATGCCGACGGCAGCCGCAATGTGATCTGGGTCGATGCGGGCCTCAAGGGCGTCGTGATCGAGTACAACGAGCTCGACGGGTCCTCCCCGACCTACGGCACCGGGCGCAGCGACGGGAACTGGGGCAACATCGGGATTGCGACTCGCGGGCCTGTGGAGGTGATCCGGGGCAACCGCATCACCGGTGTCCGTCAGGGTGCTGCGCTGTATCCGAACACCGTGGTGGAACTCAACCACGTCACGGGGTTGCACAGCAACGCCTCCGGAGTGTCCACCAGTTCGTTCGGTCACCTCGGGGCGGGGTGGGGGTATGCCGGGGGGACGGTGATCCGTCGGAATCTGGTTGAGTCTGGGACCTCGGGCGCGATCACGGTGTACTCCCAAAGCGCTGGACCGGCGCGAGACGCCTTGTTCCAGGAGAACCTCGTGGTCGGGGTCGGACGCGGTATGGGTATCCGCGGCGGGCATTCCGGGGAGAACCGCCACGACCTGCGAGGCATACGGATCGAGGGCAACCGCTTCCATGGCACCTTCGGCTTCCCCGACGAGCTTGGTCAGGGCACCAACGCCGCAGTCAACCTCGACAAGCCCGGCACGACCTTCCGCGACAACCGCTGGCTCGGCAGCACCACCGACCTTCCACCACGGTGCGGAACCACCCGTGACACATGCGAATAGCAA
>SL_8KL_010_SEDDRAFT_10003982_pt1 | contig 12052 bp, 11 predicted proteins | sample SodLakKL_010_SED_4_FD_11160 | JGI IMG/M metagenome (IMG submission 11160) | reverse complement strand
TTTTTGAAATTTTTCGTTTTATAGTCAAGGACACGACTTTTTTTAGGATTTAAAAGTGTCCTTGACTAGTTGTGGATGACGCAAGCAATCACAATTAAGTTACGTCTTCACTATAAAATATATACATGAAAGATCATCAATCAAAATGATTAAATACCAATGATTTCTTAACTAAAAATATGGCGAAGAAACAAGGTGGTGGAGGTTTTCAATCCGCTGCAGGTCTTATGAGATACTTCGATGAAGAAGAGGAGAAAAGCCCCAAGATAGATCCTAGGATGGTCATCGCTCTTATCATAATAATGATAGTTGTATTAGAAGTGGCTAAATGGCAGTGGCCAGTTTGAGAACTTTCCTTTTCTATATAATATGATGACGTTTTCTTCTATCTCAGATATTCTTATAGGGAGTAAGGTCTCTCTATTCTATATTTTTATTAATTTAAAGCTTGAAGACAGCTCAACAATCTATCTTTTCAAATAATAGGAAAGATAAAACTTAAATTGTGTGTGGTATTATTGGGTAACAAGGGTATGAAAAGAACTACAAAAATACAGAGGATCAGAGAACTCGTAAATATACTTAGAGACCATGGGTTAGAAAACTTCATAAAAGAGTTAGGTCTCACAAGTTTTCTTTCTAGGTCTAAGATGGAAGAACGTGTAGAAAGTCAGATGAAGGATGTCAAGGCTCATGAGTTAAGAGAACTTTTTGAGGACCTAGGACCAGCTTTTATAAAGTTAGGGCAATTTTTAGGTATGAGACCAGATATTCTACCACCTCATTTTGCTAAAGAACTACAAAAACTTCACGATGAAGCAAAACCCTTTTCAGGGGAGAAAGCAAGGGAAATCATAGAAAAGGAACTCGAATATAGTTTGGAAGATATCTTTGAAGAATTTTATAACGAACCTATAGCAGCAGCTTCGATAGGGCAAGTACACGAAGCTACGCTCAAAAATGGGGAAGAAGTCGTGGTTAAAGTACAACGTCCTGAAATTGAAGAGAGAGTGAAAGCTGATCTTGAATTGATAGAAAGATTTACTGGTATTTTAGAAGACGTTTATCCTGAAAGTGAGCTGTATCAACCTCATGAGGTCACTAAAGAATTCAAAAAGATGCTCGAAGATGAACTTGACTATACTGTTGAGGCGAGGAACGCACAGAGATTTCAAAATGCTTTTGAAGGAGACTCAGATATTATAATTCCCAAAATTTATTGGGATTATCTTACCAAGAGAGTCCTGATAATGGAAAATGTTCAGGGAAAAAGTATGCGCACTCTGATGGATGGGGATTATCCAGATGAACTCAAACGGAAAACCGCTGAAAAATTCGCTCGAAATATGATGAGACAGTTTTTTATCCATGGAATATTCCATGCTGATCCTTCCCCAGGAAATATACATTTCTGTGAAGAAGATGGCTCTTTAGTTCTCTTAGATTTTGGAGCGATAGGTCGTTTTAATGAAAAAATGCGAAACAATCTAATAGACATCTTCGTAGGGATGTTTGAGAACGATATCGAGAAGGTTAAAAACATACTTTTAGAGATAGGAGAAGTTCACGGTGAGTATGACGAGGAAGATTTGAAATGGGATATAGAGAACGTTTTACAGCTATACAGAAATAAACCTGATCTGATGTTAAAAGAAGGATTAGATAACGAGATAATGGACATAGTAAGAACTCACAATATCACTTTACCAGTAGACTTTCTGCTCATGGAAAGAGCTATAGCAGAAACCGAAGGTATATGTACTAATTTACATCCTGGTTTTGATTTTTTCAAGGCTGCAGAACCTGTAATGGAGGAAGTGATCATAGAAAGGTATCATCCTAAAAAACAGATCAAAGATATCCTCCATTCTGTTAATAATTATCGAGAGCTATTTATGAATTTTCCTGACAGAGCTAATAATGTTTTAGATAATTTGGAAAAAGGAGAACTCAAGATAGATATAGAACTAAAAGGCCTGGAAGAAATGGAGAAAAGGATAGATTCTGTGTCAAATAGGCTGAGCTATACAATTCTGGCGGCATCGATAATCATAGGGTCAGCTCTGATTGTTCTCTCTGGTCAGGAAGGCATCTTTGGTCCTTACGTTTTCTTGATTTCTATACTAATAGGTGTTTGGCTCATTTTTACGATAGTTAGGAAAGCTGGATATTGAAGACAATTCCAAGGATAGGGACTACGTTTTCGTATGCATGCAAAGATTATAAATATGTAGAAACCAGATTCTTTTGATGAAACTTGATTTTACTCACATGAGGTGAATAAATTGCGATACAGGAAATTTGGAGAGATCGGTTGGAAACCTTCAGCACTAGGTTTTGGGGCGATGAGATTACCCCATAAAGACGATGATAGAGGCAAAATAAAAGAAGACGAAGCTATCGAGATGATCAGATGGGCTATCGATAACGGCCTCAACTATATCGATACTGCTTGGCCCTATCATGATGGTAATAGCGAAGAACTAGTTGGGAAGGCTCTAAAAGAAGGATATAGGGAGAAAGTGAAGGTAGCTACCAAGCTCCCATCGTGGGATGTAGAAGATTCTGACGATCCTGATGAGATATTGGACAAGCAGTTGAATAGACTCGATATAGAAAAAATAGATTTCTATCTTCTTCATGCACTGAGTAAAAAACATTGGGAGAATTATCAGTCATTGGACATCGATATATTTGACTGGATGATGGAAAAAAGAGAAGAGGGTAAAATAGATTACTTAGGTTTTTCCTTTCACGATGATTTGGATACTTTCAAGGAAATCGTTGACACTTATGATTGGGATTTTTGTCAGATCCAGTATAATTATCTAGATCAAGAATTTCAAGCAGGTAAAGAAGGGTTAAAATACGCCGCAGATAAAGGATTGGGCGTAGTTATAATGGAACCTCTCAGAGGGGGAAAATTGGCGAAAGAACCACCGGAATCCATCAAACAGATATGGAATGAAGCTGCGGAAGAAAGAGAACCAGTCGAATGGGCTTTAAAATGGCTCTGGAATCAACCAGAAGTCTCACTCATTTTGAGTGGCATGAGTGAGTTTAAACAGGTTAAGGAAAATGTTGAGTATGCTTCAGAATCCGGCATCGGGGTACTTTCTGAAGAAGACCTGAAGATTGTTGATAGAGTAGCGGACAAATACAGGGAGATTTCTCCAGTGGAGTGTACCGGATGTAATTACTGTGTTCCCTGTCCGAACGACGTGGCTATACCTAGAAATTTCAGGATTTACAACCAAGCTGAGATATACGACGAATACGAAAAATACAAAGAGATATGGGATGAAAACATGAAAGACGAGTCGAAAGCGACGAATTGTGTGAAATGCGGAGAGTGTATAGAAAAGTGTCCCCAGAACCTTGAGATTATTGATCTTTTAGAAGAAGTATCTGAATATTTTGAGGGATAAGAGTCTTGAGCAAGTATCAAGGTCTCGCACAATAATAACATACTCCTATCCCATTGATAATTTTTCATACATGGATTTCTCCAGCATAATTTGATTGGATCTTTAAAGTAGGCTTTAAGTAAGGAAACCTATTTGTTTTGCCAAACTAAGGATATTTTCGCACAAGGAGCGAATGTTTATCCCATCAAAACAACGAAAAAAGTAACTAGAAGTATAAATGAAAATAAGAGTGAAAAGAGAGCTATCGGGAACCCTATCTTTGTGTACTCTTCAAAAGGTAAAGGATGACCCATTTTTTGTGATATTCTAGAGACAACAAGGTTGGCATGTGATCCGACCAAGGTCCCGTTTGCTCCTAGACCCACACCAAGAGCTAAAGCCCACCAGATCGGGTTTATAGGATGAGCTGCGAACATTTGGGTCTGTGATATGAATACTTGGATCGCTGGAATCAATGTGATGACTGCTGGAATATTTCCGACAACCATAGTGAAAAGACCGGATCCTATTAAAACTATAAAAAGAGCTAAAATAGTACTTCCACTAGCAGCGGTAGTCATCTTAGTCCCTATAATATCGATTATACCTGCCTGGTCAAGTCCTCCAACAAGTATGAATTTACTTGCAAAGAATAATATAGTGGCCCAATGAACATGTTTGAGGGCCTTTTCTAAATCCGGTAGTTGAAGGACCAAAAGTATACTCGCTCCTGTCATCGCTACCAGCCAAGGCTCTAGTTGGAGGATGTGATGAACCGTGAATAGGATAATCGTTATGGAAAGAGCTATAAGAGATTTATAATAAAGTGGCTTATCAGTAATACACTTATCTTCATCCATATCTATTATTTTTGAAAAACTCTTCATCTCTTCAGTGAGAGTATGTTTGTATAGTAATTCATAAACTAATAAAACGACGAAAAGTACTATTATGACTATAGGTGCGATATATAAGATAAAAGAGTTGAAGTTTATATTAGCGGCACTGCCTATGACTACATTGGGAGGATCTCCTATCAAGGTGGCAGTACCTCCAATGTTTGCTGACATTATACCTGCCATCAAAAAAGGCCGTGGATCTATCTCGAGTTCTTGAGCTATAGTAATAGTGATAGGTGTTATCAAAAGAACTGTTGTCACGTTGTCTAGAAACGCTGATGTAAAAGCGGTAACCAGCACGAAAAATCCAAGAAGCCTATAATAACTTCCTTTTGAGAACTTGGCAGTTTTAATTGCTAAATATCGAAAGAATCCTGTTTCACCTAGAAGACCGACCAGGATCATCATACCTAAAAGGAGACCTATAGTGTTGAAGTCAACATAATCAATCGCTACCTCTGGATCATAAAATCCCATAGCATGTCCAAAAAGAACCATTCCTATTGCTCCTGTGATAGCCGCTATAGTTCTTGGTATAGGTCTCCTCAAAATACCGTAAAAAGTAAAAGCGAAAATGATTAACGTACCTATCATTATCAATTCCATGATTATAGCCTCTGTGTAGGAAGTGTTTTATAAACTTGAAGCAGAAGTGGAATAATTTAAATTTATCGTTTTAAGTAAAATATGTATTCAATTCTTTTTAGATCTAGGAGAATTTTTGAGATTTCTTCAAAAACATTATTACAATCAAGAGGGTATATAAGCTAAAGGTGATGAAATGTTATCTTCTTTGATGGAAAAAAAACTGAAATATCTAAAGGGCAAGAGACTCATCGCTGTTATGGAGGACGGTGAAGCCTTCCTCGGAAAATTGAAAGAATTCGATAAAGACACTATAATCCTAACAGAGGTTTATGAAGGACCTAGTTCAGAGATAGAATGGGAGACCCTCGGGGAGAAAAAAGAATCGTCCCAAGAGGGGGATTATGGATTCGTAGATTGGGTTCGTGTGAATTTGAAGGAGGTCTATTTAAGAGTAGACCACATATCTAGAATATGGCCGTGGAAGCATACCGAAGAGTATCGAGAAGATGAAAAGAGCGACAAGAGAACACCTACCTATACTAGAACTCCTGCGATAGACCTTCTTTCAGAGGAAGGATGATAAACAGACCAAAATTTATTTATAACATAATTTTTACATAGGGTCACTAATGAATAAACATAAGCCGGAAACTACCCATTCTGGTATAAAGATTGAAGGGGATTGGGAGGAGATCTGTGGTTTTGCGAGGGTTTTGGAGGATATATTAAAAAAGAGTTATGAAAAAGAAGATTCATCGGAAGATATGGATGATTCTATAGAGGGTTACAATAAATGGCGACCTCGTGAAGAAGAGGACGAAGAAGAACTTTCTAAAAAAACCGCTGAAGAGGCCTCTATGGAAGAGAAAAAGGTGGAAAAGGACTTTAAAGGAACCGATGAGGAACTCAAATCTGCAGGCAAAAAAGTTAAAGAAGGTTTAAACGGAGCTAAAGAGAAGGGAAAATCTGCCATCGTGGAGTTAAAAGATGACGCTTCAAAAAGCGTGAACGGCCTACTAGAAAAATCCCAAAAAGACACTAAAGAAACCGATGAAAATTTTGAACCAGCAGGTAAAAAATCTAAAGAAAGATCCAACGAAGCTGATAACAAAAAGAAATCTCCATCAGCTGAATTAAAAGAGGCGTCCAAATGCATCAACCGCTTAGTTGGATATAAATCGATCAAATCTATAAGGAAAATGGAGGAAGCTATTTACGAACAGGTGATGTTAAAATTCAATCCTTATTATTTCGATACTGAGCATTTTTCCATAAATTTAGAAGAAAAAAATGATGATGATTATCTATTGACTGTTAATATACCTGATGAAGAGCTTAGAGAAACTATCAAAAAAGGTCTCAAGGAAGAGAACCAATGATTGATTTCATACTTGTTTTTGCATTGATAGCTTCTGTTTTTATGGGCATATCTATAGGCTCATCTGCGGTCCCTCCAGCATTTGGACCTGTTACTTCTTCTGGGAGCATAGGGATTTTAAAATCAGCTCTACTTGCGGGTCTAGCGGCCTGTTTGGGAGCTATTATCCAGGGAGGCAGGGTGACCGCTACTGTCGGCTCTGGGATGATATTTGGAGAGATACAGACACTTCAAGCACTTACCATATTGACTGTAGCTTCTTTATTGGTGATCATAAGTGTTTTAACTAAGTATCCAATGCCGACCGCTTTCACCATCGTTGGTTCGGTGATCGGGAGTGCGTTTAGTTTTGGAGATAATATCAGATGGACAACTATCCGAAGGATCGTAGGTTACTGGGCGATCGTTCCTATTTTAGCGGTCATTTCAGCATACCTCATATCATGGCTCCTTCAAAAATATCTTTCAAAAGAAGAATCTAAGAAGCCGGTTCAGTACCTAACCTTATTGATGGGTGTCTTCGTAGCTTTTACTGCAGGTGCTAACTCAGTCGGAAAGGCAGTAGGTCCGCTCATGGGCCTTGGCTTCAATTTGATGTCCTTGTTAGCTCTTGGAGGGATTTCGATACTAGCAGGTGCGTGGGTTTTGTCTCCTAAGATAATAGATGCGGTATCCTTCGAATATTCCAATATAGGCCCAAGAAGGTCAGTTTCTGCTCTAGGCACAGCAGCTATTCTTGCTCAGGTAGGTGTTTTTTTGGGCGTTCCGATATCGTTCAGTCAAGCTATAATCGCATCTACTATCGGTAGTGGTCTCGTAGTGGGCGGAACGAGTGTAGGAAAAAAAAGATTACTTTCACTGCAGCTGCCTGGATTTCTGCGATATTTATAGCGATAGGCCTAACTTATCTTCTTGGTAATGCACTTCAGTATCTTGTAGCCTGAGATTTTTGTAAATTAAATTTTTTAAAACACGTATAGCTATAATCATCCAGAATATATTTTATGTTCTTTATCTAGTATAAAGAAAAATAAAAGAGTTTAAAATGTTCACTGTTTAGTAGCTCCTATCTCTTCAGCGACATCGGTTAGGTCCAAGTTCTCAAGTTTTCCTTTTGTAGGTACACCTTCTAAGCTCCAACCTCTAGCAGTATAATATCTATCGAGGGCCTTTTCAAAGTCCCTTCTTGGAATTCTTGCTCCCTTGTTAGGACCATAAGGAACTTTTTCTCTGTACATCCTTTCAGGTAAAACATCGTCATCTCTCAGGAATCCCTCTCTGACGTTGTAAGCCTTTGCAACGTTATGAGCTCTCTCTCCTGCTTCTAATAGCTCGCCATTGGTGACGTCCCATCCGGTCATCGCTTTTACTAACCCGACTTGATTTTTGTCTAAATATATACCTCTAGAGAATTTGCAGATACCGGTCATATCAAATATCATCATCAGGTCTTCCATCATCTTCAGTGGGAACCCCTTGGAAACTACTTCTCTTCTCTTGTAGTCATCGAAGTACCAGAAACTGCCTCCATAATCTAAGGCATAGGCGCACGACGTAAGGTGATCTCCCCCTCTTGGTGCTACAGCCATTGCGAGTCCCATGCCGAACATTCCTCTAGCTTCGTATCCTGGTGGTTCCATACCTTTCATATGGATAGCGAATTCTTCTGAACCTTTACCTAATTTCTTAGTTGCTTCTCTGACACCGTCATAGAGAAGCTCTCCCAATTCTCCTTCTTTCTTTCCCATCCTTCTTACGGCCTCTATCATTGCTTTCGCATTACCAAACTCTAGGTCTAGATCGGTTTTCAACAAGCCTTTCTCATAAGCTTCCATAGCCCATGCGATTGTCACTCCCGCTGAGATCGTATCTAGGCCGAGCTTGTCGCAGATCTCATTGGCCTTGGCTACAGCTTCTACGTCATCTACACCACAACATCCGCCCAAGGAGTATTGGGTTTCGTATTCTGGACCATCTATTGCAATGTCGCCATAAGGGGTATCTTCGGCTTTGAAATATTGACTACATGGTTTGGTGCAGTAAGGACAAGGTCTTCTACCGTCTCTGTATTCTTCTGCCCATTTCCTTGGATCTATATCTATCCTTCCAGCTTCTGGATCGTCTAGCTTTTCATAAGCATCTTTGAAATAACCAGCTTCCCAATTCTTTACCGGAAATGCTCCTATTTCTACATTCAATGGATGGAGAGCTTCTCCAGAACCGTACTGCATGTCGGTTTTACCCTGCTCTTGTGTCTCTTTTCTATATTTGGATATAAGTTCTTCTAATTTCTCCTTATCATCTATTGGATAATCTTTTGATCCGCTAATACCGATACCTTTCAGGTTCTTTGAACCCATGACAGCTCCGATACCGCCTCTTCCTGCTTGTCTTTCATTACACTCTACGAGAGATATCTTTGATAGTTCCTCCCCTGCGGGCCCTATTACTGCAGTCTCAACATCTCCATATTTATCCTTTATCATATCACCGGCTTCGTGGGTGTCTTTCCCCCAAATATCATCTGCCTTTTCCAGTTTCACTTCATCATCATCTATGATCAAAACTGAAGGGTCATCGGCTTTTCCTTCAACAACGAGAGCGTCATAACCAGCTTTTTTCAACTCGTCTCCTATCTTCCCACCGACTATGGACTTACCATAACCACCAGTAAGTGGGCTTTTGAACCCGAAAGCTGTCTTGGATCCTGTTGGTACCTTTGGACCAACTAATAAACCGGGCGCCATGATCAACTTGTTTTCTTTAGAGAGGGGCTCTACTCCTTTTCCCACTTCATCGTAAAGTATTTTAGTCGTAAATCCAGCACCACCTATAAATTTCCTCAAGAAGTCTTCGGAGAGTTCTTCTTCTTGAGCACTGCCGTCCTTCAGATCTATTCTCAATAATTTTCCCCAATGTCCTGACATAATTTCACCTTTTTAATTTAATATCTTTATACAGTTGTTCAACTCTTTTCCAACTGTTTCAATTTTGCCTACATCAGTGCATGTATTTTGAACTAATAAATGTTGCGTTTATCCTGTTTTATCGAAAAGACTAGTTTTTTTCAAAAGATAATATACCGCTAGGCCAGAAACAAAACCAACACTCAAATTGAATATTAGTGAAAGCACTGCGATCAAACCAGTGATGATGTAAGAATCAGTTTTGAAGGAATGTTTTCCGAGTTCGATAGCTACAAAGACAAGGAGAGCTCCAAATATCGCTAGGGGTAATATTTCGATAAAAGCGGGACTTGCGAAAAAGAGTGCTATAATCAATAAAATCAATCCACTCATTATATTTGATCCTCCCGTTCTTGCTCCGTAACGATACTGAGCAGCGAGTCCTCCAGAACCGTGACACATAGGAAATCCGCCTAGAGGGGTCGAGAAGAGGTTCATAAGACGAGAAGAGGTTCATAAGGCCCACTGTTTTAGAGAGTTTATCGGGGTCTACCTTTCTCCTAAAGAGATCATTCATGAGTACGGAGGTTGCTAATATAGAATTAGTTATAGTAAGAGGTATCTGAGGAATGACCAAAAGCCAAGAACCCGTCAAGAAATCACCAAAATTGGGTAAGAATAAAGAAAACGAAGGCATCATCTCAGGGGACGGCATTCCATATTTCATTATACCTAAGCCTAGACCGATCCCAAGTACGATGAGTGAGGAGATATCCGGGATAGATTTTATTTTCGATACTACAAAAAAACCTAATATTATGCTGATTGATAATAAAGAGATAAAATAGTCGGTTATCAAGAAATCAAAAGATGTTTCTAATAATATGAGCGCAAGACCTAATTGTATCCCTCTTATAACACTCTGAGGAACCTTATCCTCTATGACCTTCATACCACCTAAATATCCTAGCACTAGGAAAAAAACACCTATAACGATCCCAGTAGCTGCGATCTCGTTCTGAGTAAATTGCCCAGCAATGACAATTGCACCTATTGCCTTCATCGGTTCAACGGGAACGGGTTTTTTGTAATACAGACCAGTGAAGATATACCATATTGAAAAGAACAACAAAATGTGTCCTAGATTTATTTCCGTAACAACAGCCACACCTAAAACAATAGGGAAGAGAGTTCCGTAATCTCCAACTGCTCCCGCCAATTCTTGGATATTGAATCTAAAATCTGGCCAGACTTTATCTTTTGCTTTCATCTATCTTTGTCTATCTGCAAAAGAGAAATAAATTTTTTGATGCAAACAAAAGGATTTAAATATAATCTCATATTATGAAAATATATTTACGAATATCGCAAATATAATTACTATAAACTTCAGATATTTTAATTAAATCGCAAACTTTATTAATCAGTGTTACGTGTAGAAAAAATGGGTGATTAAAATTTCTCGAAGGAACGTAGAATTGATAGAACAAGCCGGAATAGATGTAGATGAACTTATAGGAAAATTGGTGGATGCGGCAGCAGCGGAATTCACGACCTATTACTATTATACAGTGCTGAGGAACAACTGTACAGGTCTTGAAGGCGAGAATATAAAAGAGATTGCTGAGGATGCTAGATTGGAGGACAGAAATCACTTTGAAGCTCTTGTACCTAGAATTTATGAATTGGGTGGAGAGATACCTAATGATATCAGAGAATTTGCGAATCGAGCCGCTTGCGAAGATGCTAAGCTTCCAGATGATCCAACAATAGAGAATATATTGGAAGTTCTGCTAGGTGCAGAGAGATGTGCAGTCGGTGTTTACACGGAGATATGTAAAATGACTCAAGGTAAAGATCCAAGAACATACGAACTTTCCGCCGCGATACTACACGAAGAAATCGAACACGAGGCGTGGTTTGAGGAACTACTCAACGGAAATCCATCCGGTCACTTCAGAAGAGATAAGCCAGGTGTGAGTCCCTACGTGTCTAAATTCATACAGAACAAGTGATTGGCATCTAAAACCCTTTCTCCAATCTTATCTTTTTTTTAAATGATCAAAGAAATTAGACTCTCCAAAACTTTTATATACGAACTGCAGTTGTGAAAGGACAGACCTGTAGGAGGTCTATTTCCTGAGTACCATCTCAGGGACCGTCATCACTACAGGAGGTATTAACGTGGCAGATGATCAAACACTAGAAGGAGTCAAAAAAGCTCTCGAGGAAGCTCCAGATAGAGAATTTGATGAAAGTGTGGAGTTGGCTATTAATCTTAGAGATATAGATCTTTCTCAGCCAGAGAACAGGATTGATGAAGAGATTGTTTTACCATACGGTAGAGGTAAAGAGATAAAAGTCGGTGTATTTGGCAGTGGTGAACTTGCACTCCAGGCAAGAGATGTTGCCGATACGGTTATGGAACCAGAAGAAATCGAAGATCTAGCTGACGATAAAAGAAAAGCGAGGAAAATAGCTGAAGAACACCAGTTCTTTCTTGCCGAACCACCTCTCATGCCAGTGATAGGTAGAGAACTTGGTTCAATTCTTGGTCCTCAAGGAAAGATGCCGAACCCGATAACACCAGATGATGATATAAACGATGTTGTAAAATCCTTAAAAGGCACGGTTCATGTGAGATCTGGCGATAGAAGGACTTTCCATGCGCCTGTTGGAACAGTTAGACTCGATGAAGAGGAAATAGCGGACAACATCGATACTGTTATGAGGCGGATCATACAGAATCTCGATAGGAGAGAGGTCAATATTGCGAGCGTTTACGTAAAAACGACGATGGGTCCTGCGATAAGGATAATGTGAGGGATATAAAATGAGCGAAGATGTTCCCAGCTGGAAAAAAGAGGAAGTCGA
>SL_8KL_010_SEDDRAFT_10003981_pt1 | contig 12053 bp, 11 predicted proteins | sample SodLakKL_010_SED_4_FD_11160 | JGI IMG/M metagenome (IMG submission 11160) | reverse complement strand
GAGGAGGAGGCCGCCGAGGAGGCCGCCGAGGAGGCCGCCGAGGAGGAGGCCCAAGGCGGGGGCTCGGGCTCGGGTGGAGGCTCCGGTGGTGGCTCGGACTCGGGCGGTGGCTCGGACTCGGGTGGAGGCTCGGGCGGCAGCGTCAGCGACGACGGCGCCCAGCTCCAGCGCCCCTCCAGCGGGAGCGTGACCAGCCCCTTTGGCTACCGCACGCATCCGATCCACGGCGGACAGCGGCTGCACGAGGGCGTGGACTACGCAGCCGGCTACGGCAGCGAGGTCGTGGCTGCAGACAGCGGCCAGGTCATCAGCGCGAGCAACCGCGGCGGCTACGGCCAGACCGTGCTGATCGACCACGGCCAGGGCATGACCACGCTCTACGCGCACCTGTCGAGGTTCGCGGTGAGCGCCGGTGAGCAGGTCCAGCGCGGCCAGGTGGTCGGCTACGAGGGCGCCACTGGCGCGGTCACCGGTGCCCACCTGCACTTCGAGGTCCGCGTCAACGGTGAGCCACGCGATCCCAAGCAGTACCGTTGAGGACGCACAGACGCTGATCCAGCCCCTGGGCGCAAGCCCCGGGGCCAGCCCGCGAGGGGATCGTGAGCCAGCCACCGCAGGACCCGCAGCAGCCCGGCCCTGGCCAGGGCCCCGACCCGGCTGACCCGACCCCAGCGACCGCCCAGCCGCCGCGGCGCCGCTCGAGGCTGCGCGGCCTCGGACTATGGGCCCTTGCGCTGGGCGTGCTGGTCGCGGTCGCCGCCGGGGCGTTCCAGCTCGGCGCGCAGCAGCAGCCTCAGGCGCCGCTGGAGGGCCCCACCGACGCGGCCGACCTCGACGACGCCGAGGAGGCCGTGGAGCCCCTCGCCGAGCTGTACGCCGAGATCGTGGAGAGCGCTGTCGAGGTCCCCGACCGCGAGGTGCTCATCGAGTCGGCCATGCAGGCCATGCTCGACGAGCTCGACGACGACTACGCCCAGTTCGTCCCCGCCGAGGGCTTCGAGGCGTTCCAGGATCAGGTGCGCGGCGAGTTCAGCGGTGTCGGCATGCAGATCGAGGAGACCCCCGAGGGCGCGGTCGTCACCTCGGTGTTCCCCGACACCCCCGCCGAGGACGCCGGCATCCAGTCGGGCTGGCTGATCCAGGGCGTCGACGGGCGCGACGTGTCCGACGTGCCGGTCGGCCAGATCGCCCAGGCCGTGCAGGGCGAGGCTGGGACCGAGGTGACCCTGGAGCTGCGCGACACCGACGAGGAGGTCCGCGAGCTCACCATCGAGCGCGCGGAGATCTCCATCCCCACCGTCCAGGTCGACGTCGAGGACGGCGTCGGCGTGGTGACGATGCTGACGTTCACCCAGCAGACGGGGGAGCAGTTCCGCGCGGCGATCGAGGACCTCGAGGACGCTGGTGTCGAGGGCATGGTGCTGGACCTGCGCAACAACGGCGGCGGCACCCTGAACGACGCCCTCGACGTGCTCGACGCGCTGCTGGACGGCGGCGAGGTCCTGCGCATCGTCGAGGCCCAGGAGGAGGAGGTCGTCGAGGTCGACGACGGCGCCACCGACCTGCCGCTGGTGGTCATGGTCAACGAGGCCTCGGCCAGCGCTTCCGAGGTGGTCGCTGGCGCCCTGCAGGACCGCGGCCGCGGCGAGCTCGTCGGCGAGACCACCTTCGGCAAGGGCACCATCCAGGTGATCAGCCAGTTCTCCGACGGGTCGGGCGCCAAGCTCACCACCGCCGAGTTCTTCACCCCGGACGGCGCGTCGATCGAGGGCGTGGGCCTGACGCCGGACACGGTGCTGACCGCTGACGATGATGACGACCAGCTCGCCGAGGCCGTGGATGTCCTCCGCGAGCAGGTCGCCCGGTCCGCTGACGTGGGTCGGCGCTGACGGAGGCTGGATGGCCAAGGGGAGCAAGCGCGGCAGCGGTGACGGTGGGGCGACCATCGCCGAGAACCGGCGCGCGCGCCGCGAGTACGAGATCGTCGAGACCTTCGAGGCTGGCCTCGAGCTGCGCGGCACCGAGGTGAAGTCGCTGCGCGCGGGCAAGGCCTCCCTCAAGGAGGCCTTCGGCCTGGTCAAGGGCGGCGAGGCCTGGCTCGTGCAGGCCCACATCCCCGAGTACGCCTACGGCAACCGCCACAACCACGACCCGACGCGGTGGCGCAAGCTGCTGCTGCACCGCCGCGAGATCGAGGAGATCGAGCGCTTCACCCGCGAGCAGGGTCGCACGCTCGTGCCGCTCAAGCTCTACTGGCGCGAGGGCAAGGCCAAGGTGCTCGTCGGGCTCGGCAAGGGCAAGGCGCGCCATGACAAGCGCCGTGACGAGGCCGAGCGCGACGCGCAGCGCCAGATCGAGCGCACCCTCAAGCAGCGGGCGGCGCGCTAGCACCGGATCGCCGCCTCCGCGCCGGGCGCGGGCACGATACGATGGCAGGCCCACGCCAGGTGGGTTGACAACTGGACACGGGGGCGACTTGGCTTCGACGGGTGTCGACTGGTCGCCGGAGAGCGAGCCGAGCACCTCAGGTCATCTCGCAAAACTGCCCTGGGATCAAACAACGAAGTGCCGACGAACAGACTGCACTCGCCGCCTAAGCAACGGTGGCGCGTCGCCCTGCCTGCCGCCTCGAGGGCAGGACGCGGCGTCATCCCGAGGCTCGCCTAGTTGGTTCCTCGTGGCCTGCTAGGGACTTGCACACGGGGTAGGGCCGCTGTGCCGCTTGGTCCTGGAGCCCAGCGGCCCGAGCACTGACCCAGGACCTACGCTCGTAGCCGCTTCGGCGAGCAGGACATCCGGACCCGGGTTCGATTCCCGGCGCCTCCACTCCTGACGTCGCGCTGATGTGCGCGGTGCCGCGCCCTCGCTGCCTACGGCGAGGGCGCTGTCGTGTGCCAGCCGCCGCCGCGCCGCCGTGCTGGTCTCGTGACGCTCACCTCGTGGATCGTGCGGGGTCGTCGGGCGCCGCGTCGTGGCCGGCCGTGCCGTCTGCCGTCGGCGGCGCGCCGGGCTCGGCGATGTGCGCGTCGGCGGGCGGCGCGCCGAGCGCCACGACGCGGTCGCGACCCTGCGACTTGGCCGCGTACAGCGAGAGGTCGGCGCGGCGCAGCAGTGCGCGGCGGTCCTCGCCCTCGGCCAGTGTCGCGACTCCTAGGCTGACGGTGAGCGTCCCCACGCAGGCGAACGTCTGGGAGCCGATCGCCTGGCGACACCGCTCGGCAAGCTGCACGGCGCTGCGCTGGTCGGCGTCGGGGGCGATCAGCAGGAGCTCCTCGCCGCCCCAGCGGCCCACGAGATCACCGCTGCGCGTGGTGGCGACCAGGAGCTGCGCGACGTCCGCGAGCACGCGGTCGCCGCAGCCGTGTCCGTAGGTGTCGTTGACGCGCTTGAAGTGGTCGAGGTCCACCGAGATGACCGCTAGTGGCCGGCCGCTGCGATGGGCACGAGCGATGCCGCGGTCCAGCTCGTCGGTCAGTGCCCGCCGGTTCGCCAGGCCGGTGAGCGGATCGGTGGTGGCCTGCTGGGCGAGCAGCTCGGCGCGGGAGCGTGCGGCGATCATCGTCTCGAAGCGGCTGGCCAGCACCCACAGCAGCGTGATGAGCATCGCGTGCAGCCCCGCGATGTTCCCTGCCAGCAGCGGCAGCTGGGGCGGGGTCGGGGCACCGACACCTTCCGCGAACAGGATCGAGCCGACCAGGCCGGCAACGGTGACGAGGATGGCCAGTGCTGCCAGCAGCCCGCGTCGCTTGCCCAGCACCAGGAACGCCAGCGGGTACAGCATCGTCACCCACAGCAACGTGGCTGTCTGCTGGGCCAGGGGCTGCTGGCCCGACCAGCCCAGCCGCCAGGCCACCAGCGCGCCGAGGACGCTGAGCACGCCGGTGGCGAGGATCGCCAGCTCGACGGCGCGGAACGGGAGCAGCTGCTGCCAGGTGGCGACCAGCAGGGCGGTGGCCAGCAGCAGCACCGCGGGATGCAACACGCGCAGCAGCGGGTCGTCGGACCCCTGCACGATCATCAGCGTCACGATGACCGCGATCGACAGCGCAAGCGCGATCAGATAGACGCGGCGCTTGCGTTGCTCGTGGATGTCCTGGGTCCGGCTCATCGGCGTCGACGTCCCTGACCAGCGGCCCTCGTGAACCTCGTCGTCTGCGGTCGCCCACTGTCAAGCGCGACGGGTGGTGCCGCGCTCACCTGACCGCCGCGGCACCTGCCCGCGGGGACGTCAGCCGCGAGCGCCGCCGGTGAAGGTGAATGCCGCGAGATGCAGCGAGGGGCAGGTCACCATCCCCGGGCCGAACTCGCCGTCGGCGAGGCGGTCGTCGGCGCCCACACCGCGCACGCGTCCGGGCGCCAGCGCCTCCAGGAAGCTCTCGGTGAACCGCAGGTTGCCCACCGCGCGAGTGACCGCGCCATCCTCGATCAGGAACGTGCCGTTGCGGGTCAGCCCCGTGGCCTGCTGGGTCTTGGGCTCCAGCACGCGCACGTAGTTCAGCTCGGTGATCAGCAGGCCGCGCTCGACGCCGCCGATCAGCTCCTCCCGTGACCGGTTCCCGCCGAGCAGCCGCACGTTCAGCGGCACCGCGCCGATCGACTCGCCACCGGGGATCGCCGCGCCCGTGGTCGTCGCGCCCGCCCGCAGGGCGGTGCGCCGATCGTGAGCCAGCGCGGCGCTGACGCCTTGGTCCACCAGCGTGAGCGGGCGTCGCGGGCTGCCCTCGGCGTCGAAGGGCAGCCCGACCGCCCGGGGGTCTTCGGGGTCGTCGAGGATGGTCAGCGAGGGGTCGAGCTGCTGGGCGCCGAGCTCCACGAACGACGCGCCCTCCAGGTGCATCTTGGCGTTGAAGCCGTACACGGCGAAGAAGGTCAGCAGCGTCGCCACCGCCTCGGGCCCCAGGACCACCTCGAAGGTCCCCGGATCGAGGTCGTCGAAGTCGGCGGCGTCGCGTGCGAGCCCTGCGGCGATCGTCCCGGCGCGGGCGCCGTCGAGGTCGCCCAGGCGCGTCGAGGTCTGGTGGGCCGAGCCGGCCGAGGTGGGCGTCTGGTGGATGCCGTCGACGGTGGCACGGGTCGAGGCGCCCGCGGCCCGCTGCCCCGCCGTGGTGGCGATGGCGACCCAGGACGCGTCGGTGTCGACGTAGCCCGCGGCGTCCAGGCCCGCGCCGGCGTCGACGAAGGCGCGCACCAGCTCGGCGCGGGCGGTCGGGTCGGCCTCGGCGGTCTCGGCATCGAAGCGCGACGCGCCGACGACCTCGGCCGGTGGCGTCGCGCCGGGCCAGTGCGGGTCGACCGGCTGCTCGAGTGCCGAGGCCAGCGCGGCGTCGATCAGCTCGCCGAGCTCCTCGGCCGTGGTGCGGGTGGTCGAGGTGGAGGCGGTGCGCCCATCGACGGCGACCACCAGCTCGACCTCGGTGGTGTCCTCGCCGACGTGCTGGTGCACGAACGAGTTGGCGAAGCGCGTCACGCCCAGCCGCGTGCGCGTGGCGCGCACGATGCCCTCGACCGTCGCGTCACCGGCCACGGCCCGGCCGCGCTCGGCGACCAGCGCGACGGCGTCGTCGGCGAGCTGTTGCAGGTCGGTGGTGTCAGGTTGCATCGTGGCTCCAGGAGGAGGGCTGGCGCAGCGTGGGGCCGGGTCGGCGCGCGGTCAGCCACCCACGCCGATGCGCACGCCACGGAACCGGGCGGGCGCGGCGGGATGGCCGGTGTGGCCGACCTGCATCGGCTGGCCCTTGCCGCAGTTGGGCACGCCCCAGGGGCGCCACTCGTCGCGCCCGGCGAGCCGGTCGAGGCGCGACCAGAACTGCGGGGTGATCCCCGTGTAGGTCGGGTTGCGCACCATCCGCGTGCGCTTGCCGTCGCGGATCTCCCAGCCGAGCTCGCAGCCGAACTGGAAGTTGAGCCGCTTGTCGTCGATCGACCATGACCGGTTGGTGCGCATCTCCACGCCGTGCTTGGTGTCGGCCACGATGTCCTCGAGGGTCCCCTCGCCAGGCTCGAGCCCCACGTTGGTCATGCGCACCATCGGCATGCGGTTGAACCCGTCGCCGCGCACCATGCCGCCGGGCTCGACGCCCGCGAGGTGCGCCGAGTCGCGGCCCGACAGCACCCCGACCCACGTCCCCTCGCGCACGATGTCCACGCGCTGGGCGGGGGTGCCCTCGTCGTCGTAGCCGAACGTCGACAGGGCGCGGGGGATGGTCGCGTCGGCGGTGATGGTCATCAGCTCCGAGCCGTAGCGCAGCGACCCGAGCTGGGACAGGTCGAGGAACGAGGTGCCCGCGAACGCGGCCTCCCAGCCGAGGATGCGGTCGAGCTCGACGGCGTGGCCGACCGACTCGTGGATCTGCAGCGCCAGCTGCGAGGACTCGAGGATGAGGTCCAGCTCGCCGGCGGGGCACGGGTCGGCCGACAGCAGCTGCACCGCCTCCTCGGCGACGCGCTGGGCGTTGCCGGGCAGGTCGGCCTCGCGGACCATCTCGTAGCCGGCGGTCTCGACGTGCCCGAACGACTGGGGGTAGCTGCGCCGCTGGGTCTCGTGCTCGCCCACGGCGGTGGCGTCCATGCCGCAGCCGGACTCGACCAGGTGCTGGTGGATGCGGTGGCCCTGGGAGGACACGAACCACTTCTCGACGTCCCAGAACAGCAGCTGGGCGGTGGCCACCGCCACGCCGGGCACCGCGCGCATCGTCTGCGTCGCGCCGACCACCACGCCGACCTTCTCCTCCAGTGGCACCGCGAAGGGGTTCTCGGCGTGCGGCGTCTCGTAGGAGTCCTCGACGACGGGCACGTCGGCGAGCTCCAGCCCGCGTCCGGGCACCAGGGCCGAGGCCTTCGCCGTGGCGGTCGCCTCGGCGCCGGCGCGTGCGGCGGCGGCGTCGTCTCCAAGCGCGCTGGTGGCGGCGAACCCCCACGACGAGCCGACCAGGGCGCGCACGCCGACACCGGCGTCGACGCTGCTGCGCGCGGCCTGCAGCTCACCGTCCTGGGCGTCGAGGCGCTCCGAGCGCCCGATCACCACGCGCGCGTCGGCGTAGGCGGCGCCGGCGGCCAGGGCGGCCTCGACGGCGCGTGCGGCATGCTCGAACATGGCGTCAGCCACTCCTGCTGTCGGGCTCGGCGCTGCGGTCACGGGCGCGCGGCAGGCCGACCAGCCGGTCGCCGCGCTGCAGCCGCCCGATCCGCGGGTCGTCGTAGCGCAGCACCTCGTCGCCGCGCTTGACTGCCACGGTGCGCTGGTCGGCGATGTCGGCCAGCGTCGCGCCCACCTCGTCCTCGGTCACGCGGTGCTCGTGCAGCGACAGACCGTAGTCGGAGTGCAAGAAGTCGGCCAGCACCTCCCCGACGCGCGGGTGGCGCGTGGTCAGGCCCAGGAACCGCCCTGCGGTCTCCGAGGAGGTGATCACCTCGTCGGCGCCGCTCTGGCGCAGCAGATGGGCGTTCTCGTCCTCCAGCACCGCGGCGATGATCATCGCCTCCGGCGCCAGGTCACGGGCGGTGAGCGTGGCCAGCACGGCGGTGTCGTCGCGGTCGAGGCCCACCATCACCGCGCGGGCCTCCCGCACGCCGGCCTCGAGCAGCACCGCCGAGCGCGTGGCATCGCCGACCACCACCGAGTGCCCGCGCAGGCTCGCCTCCTCGGCCTGGCCGCGGTGGCGCTCGACGATCACCACGTCCTCGGCGTGGATGCCGTCCTCGCACAGCGCTCGGGCTGCGGAGCGGCCCTTCACCCCGTAGCCGCACACGATGTAGTGGTTCTCCACGGCGCATCCCCAGCCGGCTCCCGGTGCCTGCCGCCATGATCGCCGCCGACCGCCGCCGGCGCAGGCACGCCGTGCCGCAGGGCGGACACCAGCTGGGTGCTGGTTGCCCATCCCATGGTTGGTGGGAAGGCCCCGGATGTCGCCGAGAGCTCGGGCGGCGTGCCGCAGCTGGTGGTCGGCATCGCTCCTGCCCAGCGGCCCACGGGGCCTGTGGCGGCCCGCCGGCCGAGCCTACGATCGTGGCATCCGGGTCGAGTGGGTCAGGCGGGAGGCGCCGAGTCATGGGAGCGCGTACGCAACGAGCACTCGATCGGGCCGCCGTGGCCGCAGGAGCGCTTGGCGGTGACCGCGCCCGCTACTTCCGCCGGCGCATCGACGGCCCGTCGTGGGACGAGCAGCTGGACCTCGCCGCGCCGGGAGCAGCGGGCCTGGAGGCCGAACAGCCCGCGCCGGTGACCGTGGAGACCCTGGTCGGTCCGCTGACGGCCCATGTGTGGCGCGCGCACGATGCCGGTGCCGGCGCCCCGGTGCTCATCACGCACCACGGCAGCGGTGAGCGCCCCTTCGAGCTGGGGCGGCGCGCGAAGAACACCCTCAACCGAGCGCTGCTGGCCTCACCGCCGCCGGCGACGGTGGTCGCGGTGCGCGCCCCGCTGCACGAGGGGTCACTGCGGCGCTACGCCGCGGCGATCGGCGACCTCGCCGCCTGGATGGCGCTGCTGGCCGCCTCGGCTGCGACCATCGAAGCGGTGGTGCGCGCCGCCCGTGCCGCCACGCCATCGCGGGCCACGCTGGTGACCGGGTTCAGCCTCGGCGGGTGGGTGGCCGGGCTCCACCGCGCCGCCTGGGGCTCGGCGGACTGCTACGCGCCGCTGTGCGCCGGCGCGCACCTCGGACGCCAGATGGTCGACTCGACCTATGCCCGGATGGTCAGCCGTCGCGCGCTGGCTGACCCCGACGCGTTGCGCGCGCGGCTGGACTTCGCCGAGGCGTTCGCCGCGGGCGGGGGCCGGCTGGCGCCGCTGCTCGCGCGCTACGACCAGTACGCACGCCCCCAGGATCAGCTCGAGGGCTTCGGGGACGCGCCGGTGCGCCTGCTCGACCTCGGCCACGTCGGCACGGCGCTGACCGGCGGGTCGCTGCTGCGCGCCCACGTGCTCACCCAGGCCGCGGCGCTCAAGCGCGAGCGGGGCTGACCACCCGGCCAGCCCCGCTCGCGTCGCCGACGCGCGCCTCACATGCCGAGGTCCTGGGGCTCGGCTGGCGGCTCGAAGTCCTCGTCGGTGGGCTCGTCGACGTCGACGGCCTCCAACCGGAAGTCCGGCCCCTCGGCCAGCAGCAGTGCGCCCGACTCGGTGTCCACGCACACGCGGTCGGCGGCCTCCTCGCCGAGATCCTCCTCGGGCTCGCCGCAAACCGCATCGCGGCCGGCGATCACGTCCTCGGACAGGTCCACGAAGCCGGCCTCGGCCGCGTCCTCGACCACCAGGCCCTCGTCGATGAAGCCGGGCAACGCCGTACCCATCTCTTCGGCGGCCTCCAGGTCGGGCACCTGGAAGCACTGCCACGCCTCGTCCTCGGCGACGCAGGAGGTCGCGCCCTCCTCGTCCATCATCGTGACGACCTCCTCGGTCGGGGTGGTCGCCCACCAGGCGAAGCGCTCGGCCCCGTCCTGGGCCACCGTCATCGACTGCAGCCCGTCGGCTTCGTCGAGGTCGGCCTCGTACTCGATGCGCAGCGCCACGTCGGGGTCGACGCTGACCGCGGCCTCGGCGTCCTCGGCGTCGTCCTCGTCCTCGGCGTCGTCCTCGTCGGCCGCGTCGCCCTCGGCGGCCTCCTCGTCGAGGTCGGCATCCTCGTCCGGATCCTCTTCCTCGAGGTCCTCCTCGGCGACCGCGTCATCGTCGAGGTCCTCGGCGGGATCGGCGTCGTCGGCCTCGTCGCAGGCGGCCAGCAGCGCGGCGGCCACCAGCAGCGCCAGCAGCATCCCGGTGCGCGTCATCGATGGGCTCCTTGGTCGCGAGCAGTGATGGTCCTCGACCTGTCAGGGTCATTCTCGCGGCTGACGCCGTCGAGGCGGTCGTCCCGGCGAGCCGAGCGCGGCGCACGATGCTGGCGTGAGAGCTCGCCGATGCTCCGGGTGCGCGGCGCTGGAGTAGGATCACGGCGATCCGTGGGTCGTGGCGCCCGCGGCGCCCCCGAGTCACGGCCGAGTCGGAGGGGACAGGGATGGGTCAGCGCCTCATCGCCGAGGACCTGCTGCTGCTGTGCTGGGACGACGACAAGGGCAGGGTGAGCCGTCGCTGCGAGCAGGCGCTTCCCGCCGGGGTCGGCGGCGCCCTGGTGGTCCAGGCGCTGCTGGGCGAGGCGCTGGTGCTCGAGTACGCGCGCGTGCGACCCGGCACGGCCCAGCCCGAGGATCCACTGCTCGCCGACGTCGTCGACGACGTGGCGCGCCGTCGTCGACCGCCGAGGCTCCGCAAGGTCGTGCAGCGCCAGGCGACCAGCCGGCGGTGGCACGCGGTGCGCGACCGCCTCGTCGATGACGGGGTCCTGGCGCCGCGCCGGCAGCGGCTGCTCGGGCTGATCCCGGTCACGCGGCATGCGCTCACCGATCCGACGCGCGCCGAGTCGGTGCGGGCCACGGGTCGGGCGCTGCCCCTGCTCGTGGAGCGCCAGCAGCTGAAGCAGGCCAAGGAGCGGGCCGAGGACCTCAACGCCGGCCATGGGGTGCCGGAGGCCGTGGGGCGCGTGATCACCGAGGCCCAGGCCGCGGCCATCGCCGCGATCGCCGGTGCCGCGGCAGCCAGCGGCTCCAGCGGCTCGGGCAGCTGACGCGGCCTCGCTCTTCCCGGCCCCTGCTGACGCGGCCTCGCTCTTCCCGGCCCCTGCTGACGCGGCCTACGTCTCCCTGGCCTCCTCTGCCGCGGCGCGCTGCTCGCGGGCGCGCATCCGCCGCACCGACGCGAGGTCGGGGTCGCGGTCACGGTCGCGCTTGAGCTCGTAGACGCCGTCGGCGCGGGCGAACCAGCGCACGTGGCCGAGCAGGTCGCGGGCTGTGGTCTCGTCGGCTGGGGGCTCAGCGATCACTGGGCCGAACACCGAGGGGCCTTCCCCGCCGTCGAAGACGAGCTGGGGCACGCCGGGGTTGTCGGTGCGCGCCAGCAGCCAGTGGTGGTCGGCGAGCACGGCCTTGGCGTGGCGCTCGTCGGTCATGGCCACCTCGACCAGCGCGGGGTCGAGCCCGGCGTCGGTGAGCGCGCCCACGGCCGTCTCGGCCTGCGACAGGCGCTCGCCATGCTCATGGACACGCGCGCCGAACGCCCGCAGGAACGCCCCCGTGGCCTCCTGCCCGTGGTCGCTGCGCACGGCGGCGGCGGTGCGCAGCGCTCGCTCGGCGCGTGCCGACGTCTCGCTGAAGTCCTGGGCGGGCGGCTCGGCGCCGGCCAGCTCCAGCGAGTACAGCCCCCAGGTGAGCGACACCTCGCCGAGGCGCTCGAGATGCGCCAGCCAGCGGGAGGTCTGGTTGGACCACGGGCAGACGACGTCGTGGACGAAGTGGATGCGCTCGGTCACGCGCTGGCTCCTGATGATCGCGGTGCACGGCGGTGTCGGTTGGCACGCCAGCGCCAGCATGCCGCAGCGCAGCAGGGCCGCAGCCGCCCGCCGGTGCGGCCCCGCGACCCTGCACGGGTGGACAGGGTCCTGGCGTTGCACGGCGCGGCGGGGCCGTCCCGCGCCGGGGGAGCGGTGTGGGATCACGCGGGGCGGGCAAGGATGTGACTGATTTCACAAGCCGCATCGCCTGACCCGAAGGGAAGCACCCTCATGACCCGCCTGCGCCTGCCGCGACTCGGACGTCGCGCCGCCGACCGCCAGACCGGTGACCGCGACCAGCGCAGCCGCCGCCGCGCGGAGGGCACGCGCGGCGCTGCGTTCCCCGCGATGCCCCGCCGTGGCTACGACCCCTCGGCGCTGTCGCCGCTGGGCGGTGCACCGTCGAGCGCGGTGCGTCACGCCACCGGCGAGGAGAGCCACGAGGAGCGCTGACGCGCCCCGGCGCGCGACTCGCGTGACCCCGCACTGACGCCGGTCAGCGCAGCAAGACCGCCTGCAGCGGGGCCAGCGTGCCGGTGAAGGGCTCGCCGTCGCCGACGCCGTCGCTTGCGACCTCGATCTCACGGTCACCGGGCACCGCGACCTCGCGGGGCTCGTCGACGAAGCTGACCGCCACCAGCCGCTCATCGCCGCCGAGGCTGCGACGGAACGCCACCGTGTCGGCGGGGG
>SL_8KL_010_SEDDRAFT_10003979_pt1 | contig 12055 bp, 10 predicted proteins | sample SodLakKL_010_SED_4_FD_11160 | JGI IMG/M metagenome (IMG submission 11160) | reverse complement strand
TGTAATGGCGTTCCCAGTCTAATTCCTGGGAACCGATTCTGTGGTACATGAGGATCATTATTTCTCCCAGTTCGTTAGGCTGAATTTCCTGGAGTTGCTGTTCAGTAAGTGCTGGAGAATTTTCTGCTTCTTTATCTTCTTCTATTTCCTTTTCATCTTCAGTGTTTTGGCGAGACTGTTTTGGGGAGTCATCTTTTGAATCGGGGCAGCCGTTGTTTCTTTCTGCTACGGTTTCATTTTCTTCAAACTTTGGTGATTTAGAATTTAATTCCGGCGGGGTGTTTTTACAGCCCACAATTAAGAATAAATGCAGCATTACCAAAGCCAAAACCAAAAAAAATGTCATAAATTTGCGCATTTAATTTCCTCCAGTTATAATAATTTTAGGGTACAGTTTATTATAACATTTTCCTGGCATTATAAAATATATAAATGCTTTACTTTTTTTAATAGTTTTATTAATTTTCGGAAAAAATATTTTTTTATTAAAGTTTAAAAAACAGTTATTATAGGAGGTAAAGCGTTGAAATATGCCGAAAATATACTGGAGCTAATTGGTGATACACCAATGGTAAATCTAAAAAGAGTTCTTCCCAAAGAAGGCATGGAAATTTTATTGAAACTGGAGTATTTTAACCCCGGAGGCAGCATAAAAGACAGGATTGCCCTGAAGATGGTAGAGGAAGCTGAAAAAGAGGGTTTTCTAAAGCCAGGGTCAGTTATCTTAGAGCCAACCAGCGGCAATACCGGGATAGGGTTGGCCCTTATAGCTGCGGTCAAAGGATACAGGCTTATACTGGTAATGCCGGAAACCATGAGCCTGGAAAGGAGATCCCTTTTAGAGGTTCTGGGAGCAGAATTTATCCTTACTCCCGGAGATAAGGGCATGGGGGGTGCCCTGGAAAAAACAGAAGAAATTTTAAAGGAAAGGCCGGAATATTTTGTGCCTCAGCAGTTTGCCAACCCGGATAACCCCCGGGCACACCGGGAAACTACCGCTAAAGAGATACTGGAACAAACTGATGGTGACTTAGATGTTCTGGTAGCCGGGGTGGGAACGGGTGGGACCATAACGGGGGTAGGAGAAGTTCTTAAAAAGGAAGTTCCCCTGGTAAAAATAGTGGCAGTAGAGCCTGCCGGCTCCCCTGTTCTATCTGGCGGACAGCCCGGTTCACATAAGATCCAGGGAGTAGGTGCCGGGTTTGTGCCTTCGGTATTAAATGCCCGGGTCATAGATAAAATTATAACGGTTAAAGATGAAGAAGCTATGGAAATGTCCCGCCGCCTGGCCAGGGAGGAGGGCTTGTTGGTGGGCATATCTTCAGGCGCCGCACTTTACGGCGCATTTAAGACAGCCGCCGGCCTGGAGAAGGGTTCCAGGATTGTGGTAATAGCGCCGGATACGGGAGAACGCTATCTCAGCACGGATTTGTTTTAGACTAACCTAGATTTAGGGGAAGGGTGTATATAAAGATGTCTAAAGAAAATAAAGATTTTGTGAAAGAAGTTACTTCCAGGGAAGATGACTATTCCCAGTGGTATCTAGATGTTATTTTAAAAACAGAAATGGTAGATTATGCGCCTGTTAAGGGCTGCATGGTGATAAGGCCTTACGGTTATAACCTTTGGGAAAACATGCAGGCTCGCCTGGACAAACGCATAAAGGATACAGGCCATAAAAATGCTTATTTTCCGCTGTTTATACCAGAGAGTTTACTGCAAAAGGAAGCGGAACATGTGGAGGGATTTGCTCCCGAAGTAGCCTGGGTTACTCAGGGGGGTAGTGAAAAACTAGCAGAAAAGCTGGTGGTGAGGCCCACCTCCGAAACCATAATCTGCAGTATGTACGCCAGGTGGATTCAGTCCTGGAGAGATCTTCCCGTTTTAATTAACCAGTGGTGCAACGTGGTTCGCTGGGAAAAAACCACTCGGCCTTTTTTACGGACATCAGAATTCCTCTGGCAGGAAGGACACACGGCTCATCGGACGGAGGAGGAGGCCCAGGAGGAAACCTTAAAGATGCTGGAGGTCTACCGGGATTTTGTGGAAAATGACCTGGCAATCCCGGTTATAAGGGGGAGAAAAACGGACAGGGAAAAGTTTGCCGGAGCTCTTAAGACTTATACCATTGAAGCCCTCATGGGAGATGGGCGGGCCCTACAGGCCGGCACTTCCCACAATCTGGGACAGCATTTTGCAAAGGTTTTTGATATTACCTTTTTAGACCAGGATGATCAGCTGAAGTACGTTTGGCAGGCTTCCTGGGGTGTTTCAACCCGACTTATCGGTGCAATTATTATGGTTCATGGAGATGACCGGGGCCTGAAATTCCCCCCCGTTGTAGCACCTGTTCAGGTAGTTATCGTCCCCATTATGCCCAAGAAGGCCAAAGAACAGGTTTTGGACAAGGCTGGTGAATTGCTGGATAAACATAAAGATAAATTTCGCCTGGAGATAGATGAGCGGGATTATTCCCCCGGCTGGAAATTTAACGAGTGGGAAATGAGAGGTGTCCCTCTGCGCCTGGAAATTGGTCCCAAGGACCTGGAAAAGGGGCAGGTAGTGCTGGTCCGCAGGGATACGGGAGAGAAGCTTTTTGTAAAGGAAGAGGACCTTGAGGATAACCTGGACACAATTCTTGAAGATATTCAAAAAAATATGTTCCAAAAAGCTTTAGATTTCCGTGAAGAGAACACCAGCTGCTGTAACGATTACCAGGAATTTCAGAATATAATTGCAGAAAAAAAAGGACTAATAAAGGCCAACTGGTGTGGCCGGGAGGACTGTGAGGAAAAGGTAAAAGACCAGACCAAAGCTACCATTCGCTGTATTCCCCTGGAAGGAGAAGGCAAAGGAGAGGGCAACTGCATCTGCTGTGGTCAGGAGGCCAGGGAAAAGGTGTACTTTGGACGGGCTTATTAGAAGCGTAAAGTAAGCCTGGTAACAAGGATTACTCCGGTTAATATAGAAGTGAATTTTCAAGAGCGTTTTTTAGCTCTCAAAAATCTTTAAACCAGGGGGTAAAAGTAAGGATGACCAGTAAAGTTTATTTCACCAATATGCGAACCAGTTCAAACAAGGATAGCGTGCCCAAAAAACTGCGCCGCTTGTTTGATGAGGCTGGCTTTTCAGGTTTATTTAAACCCGAAGAGCTGGTTGCCATAAAGCTGCATCTTGGAGAGAAGGGGAACCTGGCTTTTATTCATCCGGCTTTGGTCCGCCAGGTGGTAGAGAAAATAAAGGAAAGTAAAGGTAAGCCCTTTCTTACGGATACCAATACCTTGTATGTAGGAAGCAGGTCTAACAGCGCTGATCACCTGCAGACGGCTTTGGAAAACGGCTTTTCTTATGCTACGGTAAATGCTCCTATTATAATTGCCGACGGACTTCACGGAAAAAACTTTATAGAGGTGCAAATTGATCAAAAACATTTTAATTCTGTTAAAATTGGAAGCGATATTTTTAATGCTTCTACCATGATTGTTATGAGCCACTTTAAAGGGCACATTGCTACCGGATTTGGGGGATCCCTGAAAAACCTGGGAATGGGTTGCGCAAACCGGGGAGGAAAACAGATGATGCATTCTCTCTTAAAACCCAGGCAGGAACAGGATAATTGTGTCGGCTGCGGCATATGTGAAAAGTGGTGTCCCGCAGATGCTATCAATTTTAATGAAAACAAAAAGGCTGTTATAGATTACGACGAGTGCATCGGCTGCGGTGAGTGTACAGCCTCCTGCCTTTATGATGCTATAAAGATACAGTGGAAGTCGGAAACCTCACAACTGCAGGAAAGGATGGTGGAATTTGCCCTGGGGGCTGTTAGCTCAAAGAGTAAAGATAAAATTGGTTTCATAAATTTTGTTATGAATGTTGCTCCTGATTGCGACTGCCATTCCTGGAACGATGCTCCTATTGTACCCGACGTAGGAATTGCAGCTTCTATGGACCCTGTAGCTTTAGACCAGGCTTCCCTGGACCTTATAAATCGGCAGACGGGTCTGGTGGGCACCAAACTAAACAGTAATTTTTCAGTGGGTCAGGATAAGTTCAGTGGTATACGAAGCGACATTGATCATACTGTTCAGCTAAGCTATGCAGAAGAAATTGGCCTGGGAACGAGAAGGTATGAATTAATAGAAATAAATCTCTAAAAATTAAAAATGGACAAGCCTTTCTCAAAGATGTTTTTTTATGTAGAGGCAGGATTATGCAGGTTGAAAAGCGAAATAATTAAAGGATTTTGTATTTTTTCATTATTTAAAATTCTTCAAAGAAGGAGGTAAAAGCATGGAAAACGATTTTAATTATGCAGCAGTGGATAAAATCTATGAAACCTGGAAGACCCAAAAGGGAGTACTTATTCCAATGTTACAGGAAATACAGCATGAATTTGGGTACCTGCCACGGGTTGGCCTGGAGTACCTTGCCAGAAAGCTGCGCACACCTGTTAGCCGTATTTATGGGGTGGCTACTTTTTATTCCCAGTTCCACCTGATGCCCAGGGGTGAACATATAATTCGGGTATGCCAGGGGACAGCCTGTCACGTTCGGGGCGTTGCCAAAATTGCTACTGCCCTGGAGGAGGAATTAAAGGTTGAAGTTGGAACTACCACAGAAGATCTGTTATTTACTTATGAAAGTGTAGCGTGTGTAGGTTGCTGCGGTCTGGCTCCAGTTATGATGATTGATGATGTTACTTACGGTAGATTAACATCAGACAGAGTGCCAGATATTTTAAAAGAGTATGAGGGGGGGGACGGAAATGACAGCTAAGCCAAAAATTATAGTTGGACTGGGTACATGCGGTATTGCTGCCGGGGGGAAGGATGTATACCAGGAAATTGAAAAAAAACTGGCTGATAATAATATAGATGCGGAACTTACTCAAACAGGTTGCATCGGAGCTTGTGAAAACGAGGTTCTGGTAGATATTGTTAAACCGGGTTGGCCTCGAATTTGCTACGGGAAAGTTACTCCAGATAAAGTTGGGGAAGTAATAATCGAAAGCCTTTTAAATGATAAAATAAGCAGAGAATTCGCCCTTGGTAAAATAGGAGAAGGGGAACTTCCCGCTGAGTACGATGACATTCCTGTTTTTTTTAAGGACCTTCCTTTCTATCAGAAACAAAACAGGTTGTGTCTTAGAAACTGTGGGTTTATCAACCCCGAGATTATTGAAGAGTATGTAGAACGGGATGGTTACCAGGCCCTGGAAAAAGTCATTAAGGAAATGAAACCTGAAGAGGTAGTAGAAGAAGTCAAAAGTTCCGGACTGCGGGGTCGTGGTGGTGGAGGCTTCCCGGCAGGACTCAAGTGGCAGTTTACCCTGGGTGCAGAAGGAGATAAAAAGTATATAGTTTGTAATGCTGATGAAGGGGACCCCGGAGCATTTATGGATCGAAGCATCCTGGAAGGTGACCCCCATTCAGTGCTTGAAGGAATGGCTGTAGCCGGCTACGCTGTAGGGGCTGACGAAGGTTATATTTACTGTAGGGCAGAATATCCTTTGGCAGTAAAAAGGCTACGACTGGCTATCCAGCAGGCTAAAGATAAGAACTATTTGGGCAATAACATAATGGGAACAGATTTTAATTTTGACCTTAAGGTTAAAGAAGGTGCCGGGGCTTTTGTCTGTGGTGAAGAGACTGCTCTCCTCATGTCCATTGAAGGTCAAAGAGGAATGCCCAGGCCTAGACCTCCGTTCCCGGCAAATAAAGGTTTGTTTGACAAGCCTACCTGTTTAAATAACGTGGAAACCTTTGCTAATGTTCCGGTAGTCTTTCTGGAAGGAGCTGAGTCTTTTGCCAGCATAGGAACTGAGGGCAGTAAAGGTACCAAGGTGTTTGCCTTAACCGGATCTATTAATCGTACTGGACTGGCGGAAGTTCCCATGGGAATCACCATCCAGGAGGTAGTTTATGATATAGCTGGAGGAATTATAGATGATGGAAAGTTTAAAGCTGTTCAGGTTGGAGGACCTTCGGGAGGTTGTATTCCCGAAGACTTGTTGCACCTTCCTATAGATTACGATTCCCTGACAGGAGCAGGAGCCATGATGGGTTCCGGAGGACTGGTAGTTATGGGAGAAGATACCTGTATGGTGGATATCGCCCGTTACTTCCTGACTTTTACCCAGAGCGAATCCTGTGGTAAATGTACTCCCTGTCGTGAGGGAACCAAGAGAATGTTGGAAATTTTAGAACGGATTACTGCTGGTGAAGGCGTAGAAGATGACATTGAAAAACTTAAAAACCTGGGAGAAGCTATTAAAAACTCTTCCCTCTGTGGATTAGGTCAGACTGCTCCCAACCCGGTTTTAACCACACTGCGCTATTTCCAGAATGAGTATGAGAAACATATCTTTGATAAGAGATGTCCTGCAGGTATTTGTGTAGACCTTCTAATTTACGTTATCAATGAAGAGCTATGTGACGGATGTGGTCGTTGCCGAAAGGCCTGTCCGGTAGGAGCCGTCTCAGGGGAGAAAAAAGAGGTTCATACCATAGATACTGAAACCTGCATTAATTGCGGTCAATGTGTAGAAAAATGCAAAAAAGAAGCTATTATGCTTCAGTCTTAATAAATCAAGAATAGGAGGGAAGACAAGTGACTAAAGTTAATTTAACCATTAATGGTCAGTCCGTTGAAGCTGAAGCCAGTATGACCATTTTAGAAGCAGCAGAATCAGCCGGCATTGAGATTCCGACCTTTTGCCACGACCCCCAGCTAGTTGGGGTCGGAGCCTGTCGAATCTGCGTGGTGGAAGTGGAAGGCTGGGGAAACTTACCGGCTTCCTGTGTGGCACCAGTAGTTGACGGCATAGTCGTAAACACTGAATCTGAGAATGTTATAAAAGCCAGGCAGGCCAACTTGAGCCTTCTCCTGGCCAACCACCCCCTGGATTGCCTCACCTGTGAGAAGTCAGGAGAGTGTCGTCTCCAGGATTATTCCTATAAATATGGGGTGGAAAAAACCGATTATGAAGGGGAAGTCATCGATTATCCGGTGGAAGATTCCAACCCTTTCTATGAGAGGGATATGAATAAATGTATTTTGTGTGGGAAATGTGCCCGGGTATGCTTTGAAATTAACGGGGCCGGAGCTATAGATTACGCTAACCGGGGCTTTAAGTCTACTATTGCTGCTGCTTTTTTTGAGCCCATGGAAAATTCAAGCTGTGTATTTTGCGGGATGTGCGTAGACATTTGTCCCGTAGGAGCCCTTACCCCCAAGCTCAACAGGTTTAAAGGTCGTGCTTGGGAGATAGAAAAGGTAAGCACTATCTGTCCTTACTGTGGGACCGGCTGTGCAATAAACCTTCACGTTAAGGATAATGAAGTTGTAGGGGCCAGCGGGGATAAAGAAGGACCTGTTAATAAAGGACATGTTTGTGTAAAGGGCCATTTCGGCTGGGATTTTATCCACAGCTCCGACAGGCTTACCAAGCCTTTGATAAAGAAAAATGGCCAGTTTGAGGAGGCCTCCTGGGAGGAAGCCATCTCCCTGGTTGCCGATAAGTTTAAGAGCACAGTAGATAAGGATGGAGGAGGAGCACTGGCCGGGCTGGCCTCAGCCCGCTGCACCAGCGAGGACAACTACCTGTTCCAAAAGCTGTTGAGGGTGCTGGGCACAAACAGTATTGACCACTGCGCCCGTCTCTGACACGCTCCTACCGTGGCCGGTCTGGCCGCAGCTTTTGGTAGCGGAGCGATGACAAATAGCGTTAATGAAATAGAAAATGCCGATTGTATCTTTATTACCGGTTCCAATACTACAGAAGCTCATCCGGTTATTGGTTACCGGGTAAGGAAAGCCTTAAATAATGGAGCCAAGATGGTTGTAGCAGAACCCCGACGCATTGAGCTAGCCGATTATGCCGATGTTTTCCTGCAAATCAAGCCTGGAACCAACCTGGCCATGCTAAACGGACTTCTTCACGTAATTATCAAGGAAGACCTGGTGGATAAGGACTTTATAGCCAACAGGACCGAAGGTTTCGAGGAAGTAAAGAGTGCTGTAGAAAAATACACCCCGGAATATGTTGCTGAAATTACCGGTGCCAACCCGGAAGACATCCAGGAAGCAGCCCGGATTTACGCAGAAGCGGATAAATCTACCATTCTATATACCATGGGCATAACCCAGCATACTTCTGGAACTAATAACGTAAAGGCTATTGCCAACCTGGCCATGGCTACAGGAAACCTGGGCAAGGAAAGTACAGGTGTTAACCCCTTGAGGGGGCAGAATAACGTACAGGGAGCCTGTGACATGGGAGCCCTGCCTCCTGTAATCACTGCCTACCAGCCGGTGGCCGACAGCGCAGTAAGGGAAAAGTTCAGCAAAGCCTGGGGAGTAGAACTGAGCGACACACCTGGCTTAACCGTTACCGAAATGTTTAAGGGTATAGATGAAGGGAAAGTTAAGGCCATGTACATCATGGGTGAGAACCCGGCCATCAGTGATGCCGACCTGAATCACGTACACAAGTCCCTGGATAAGGTGGACTTCCTGGTTGTACAGGATATATTCTTGACAGAAACAGCCCGGTTTGCTGATGTAGTCCTGCCGGCTACTACCTTTGCTGAAAAAGACGGAACCTTTACCAATACAGAGCGAAGGGTTCAAAAGGTTAACAAGGCCATTGAGCCTGTGGGAGACAGCAAGGCGGATTTTGAAATAATTACCGAAATTGCTAATAAAATTGGCTTTAACTGGAAATATGATACTGCAGAAGATGTATTTAAGGAAATTATTACCCTTACACCCAGCTACGCCGGCTTAACTTACCAGCGCCTGGAGGGAGGCGGCATTTCATGGCCTTGCCCCACAGAAGACCATGAGGGAACTTTGTTCCTCCACGGGGAAAAGTTTACCCGGGGCCTGGGTAAGTTCCACGGTGTAGAATATGAGCCTGCTGCAGAGGGTCCTGATAATGACTATCCCTTTATCTTGACTACCGGTAGAAACCTCTATCACTATCATACTTCTACCATGACTGCCAGGAGCAAGTCCATTAATGAGCACATATCCGAAGATACTCTGAGAATGAATCCTGCGGATGCCGGTGACCTGGGAGTTGCTGACGGAGATAAGGTTAAGGTTGCCTCCAGGAGAGGAGAAATAGAAGTAAAAGCAGAGCTAACTGACACTGTAGGCAAGGGAATTGTTTTTATGACCTTCCACTTCAGCGATTCTCCGGTAAACATGCTTACCAACTGTGTTCTTTGCCCTACAGCCAAGATACCAGAACTTAAGGTAAGTGCTGTAAAAGTAGAAAAAGCCAGCTAATATTTTGGCTCATTAAAACAGCCAATATATATTTTCAAAACACTATTACAGCTACAGGTTAGATGGCTCTTCAGGAGCTATTTAGCCTGTATTTTTTATATATCCTGAAAAATTTGCTCATAGCCTGGAAGGGTAAACGGTTTAAGACGTTTCAGAAGTTTAAGCGGTTTTCCTTTTCATTCTGTAGTGATATGTTATAATTAAAAAAACACGCTTGGAAAGCGGGAGTGGTTTTAACATTGGTCAAAAGAAATGATGAAAGATACCGGGAATATAAATTAATAAGAATATCTGAAGAAAAAACGGAAGAATTTACAGACACTGTTGTAGAAGAAAAGCCTGTAACCATCTATTTAAACAGCCAGGAATTTGTCACCCTATTATGCACTCCTGAAAAACTTGATTACTTGACTCTGGGGTTTTTACGTTCAGAAGGGCTTATAAAAAATAGGGAGGATGTTTTATCCTTGGATGTCCAAGGGGAAGAAGGGATTGTTAAAGTCCAAACCCGGGAACCAGGCAAGCTTACCGAAAAACTTTTTGGCAAAAGGACTATTACTTCAGGTTGCGGGAAAGGATCAATTTTTTTCAGTGCTCTGGACTCCCTTACCAGCCGCCCTGTGGAAACGGAAATATACCTTTCACCCCAGGAGATTTTAAGTTTAATGAAGGAACTCCAGGGAGAAGCAGAACTTTTCCGTTTAACCGGTGGAGTTCACACTTCAGCTCTGGGCACAGCTGAAGGAATCCATATATTTTGCGAGGATATCGGGCGTCATAACGCCGTAGATAAGTTACTGGGAGAATGTATTGCCAGGGACATTCCCCTGGATGACAAAATACTGGTAACAAGCGGAAGGTTATCCTCGGAGATACTTTTGAAATCGGCCAAGATTGGTATACCCATTCTCCTCTCCCGGGCTGCACCTACTTATTTGAGTGTAGACCTGGCTGAAAAACTAGGCATAACCATGGTAGGTTTTATCCGGGGCAAAAGGATGAATGTTTACACGGGAGGATGGAGAATTAAACAGTAAAGCGAGGGAAGAGCATTGGTCATATATTTTGATAATGCTGCTACTTCTTTTCCCAAACCGGAAGTAGTTTATGATGCGGTAGATTACTACTACCGCTATATAGGTACCAGTTCAGGAAGAGGTGCTTACCGTCAAGCCCTCCGGGCTGATGAGATGGTTCTGGAAACCAGAAATCTGTTAGGCCAGCTTTTTAATATAAAAGATGTGAATAATATCGTCTTTACCGCAAATATTACCGAGTCTTTAAACCTGGCTTTAAAGGGACTGCTGCAGACCGGAGATCACGTCATAACAAGTCAAATGGAACACAATGCCATGTGGCGCCCCTTAAAGGTTTTGGAAAAGGAAAAGGGTATTGAAATAACAGTTATACCCTGTCCGGAGGGCAGGGCCTTTGATCCCCGGGAAATAGAAAACAATATCCGTTCCAATACCCGTTTAGTAGCATTAAACCACGCTTCTAACGTTACCGGCACCATTATGCCTATTAAAGAAGCAGGAGAGATCTGCAATCGTTACCAGTTGCCCTTGCTGGTGGATACTGCTCAGACAGCGGGAGTTTATCCCCTGGATTTGGAAGATTGCAATATTAACCTTCTGGCCTTTACCGGTCACAAGGGGTTGTTGGGGCCTACCGGTACCGGTGGGCTATATATAGAGCCCGGTGTATCCCTAAAACCTTTAAAGGATGGAGGGACAGGTGGTGACTCCATGTTAGAGCATCAGCCTGAAGATTTACCGGAGCGCTTTGAAGCAGGAACATTAAACCTGGCAGGCATTGCCGGCCTGGGAGCTTCTGTGAAGTTTCTCTTGGGAAAAGGAATAGGAGAAATCAGAGCCCGGGAAAAGGAGTTAACATCCTTTCTCCTGGAGCTTCTTAATAAATTACCGGGAATTACTGTTTATGGTCCCCAAAATGCTGAAGATCGGGTAGCAGTTCTGTCTTTTAATCTTGAGAATGTTCTTCCCGGGGAAGCTGCCTATATTCTTGATGAGGTTTATGGGATCATGGTAAGGTCGGGGCTGCACTGTGCTCCCCAGGCCCACCGCTGCCTGGGCACCGAAGAACAGGGAACAGTACGGGTAGGCCTGGGTTACTTTAATACGCCGGCAGAAGTTAAGCAGTTTTTTAAAGCAGTTAAAGAAATTGCGGAATCATAAGTGTTTTAAAACTAAAAAAGGTCTGCCCAGGCCTTTTTTAGTCTGACTTTCTTGATATTTAATTACTTGATTCCTGTTACGTAGATACTTACGATGCTGTCTTTAAAAGAAAAATTAGAAAACATTTTAGCGAAGGGATCATTGGTTTCTGAAGTTACACAGGAAGAGGGGCTTTTAAGCTCAACTTTTACCTCTTTTAGTCCAGAGGATTCTACAATTTCTTTATATTCATCTACCAGGACAGCTCCGCTTACACATCCTGCATAAAAATCCATGTTGTCTCTTATTTCTTTTGGAAGATCTTTCAGCAGGGCTATATCGGAAATGGCTATTCTGCCACCGGGTTTCAAAATCCGGCAAATTTCCTGGAAAACTTTTTGCTTATCTCAGATAGATTTTAGCGAAGTAATGAATGCAGTAAAAGCTCCTAAAGCCGTATTAGTAACCTTAATCATTAACTGGGGCATCAAGCCTTTTACCATGTTTTTCTTTGCATGGCTTTTCTTCCGTGTTATTTGGGCACCATATCTGGATGCTGAGCTGGCGGGGGAATATATGGCCGG
>SL_8KL_010_SEDDRAFT_10003977_pt1 | contig 12058 bp, 8 predicted proteins | sample SodLakKL_010_SED_4_FD_11160 | JGI IMG/M metagenome (IMG submission 11160) | reverse complement strand
GAGGAAATTGTCCGTTACTGCCGGGAACAGGGGTATCAATACCTGGGTATCAGCGATCACAGCCAGTCTGCTTTTTATGCCGGCGGGTTGAAAGAAGGAGACCTGGAGAAGCAGGCCGAAGAAGTCTTGAAATTAAGGGAAAAATACCCGGATATCGGTATTTTTCACGGCGTGGAGTCAGATATAAAGGCTGATGGTTCCCTAGATTATGAAGACCGGGTGTTGGAGAAGCTTGATTTCGTGATTGCCTCTGTCCATTCTTCTTTGAAAATGGAAAAAGATAAAATGAACGAACGGATCAAGCGAGCCCTTGACCACCCTTCGGTAACTATGCTTGGCCACCCCACAAACCGGCTTCTTCTCGGCCGGGACAGTTCCCCCCTCGACCTGGAAACGGTATTTAAATCAGCCGTGGATAATAACGTTATCCTGGAATTAAATGCCAGCCCGGCCCGCCTCGATTTAGATTGGCGCCACCTGAAGAAAACTAAAGAGCTGGGGCTGCAGGTTTCGATTAACCCGGATGCCCATCGCCTGGAAAGTTTCCGTGATACCGGTTACGGGGTGGCTATTGCCCGCAAGGGATGGCTGGAGAAAGAAAATGTATTTAATACCCGCAGCCGGGAAGAAGTGGAAAATTTTATTAAGAATCACAGGCAGTAGGATAGTCAGGCGGTTTTGCCCCTAATAAAACTTGAAATTAACTATTATTTCCACCACAAAATCGATGAAGTAATCGCCGTGTGGGTTCAAAGTTACAGCCAGGAATAAAAATTTTAGCGAACTGTATTCACGCAGCTCGACCAGCGACGTTCTTTGGCTCACCGGCCGGTACTGCCACACTATCGCAATGCTGCAGCCCGAAATTTAGCACGGTTATAGCTGTACGCTAACAAATTTTTGCTTAATGATTAAGCGCGCAGGTTTTTTTACTTTTGAATAGAATACCCCCTTGAAGAAGATCAATCTTTTTAAAGCTTTTATTATTGGGGGTATTTAAGTGGGAAAAAATGTTGAACAAAAACCGGTAGCGGTAGTAACAGGCGCCTCATCGGGTGTGGGCAAGGATATTGCTTCTATCCTTTCTTCAAAGGACCTGGCCCAGGTGGTTTACGATATCTTGTATTACCCCGGGAACCTGGTAGTGGAAGAAATGGCGGTTCAGGCCATAGACCCGGATTAGTTAAGCTAAGGAGGTTAATTTATCTTGAGTAATTTTCCCGAAGCAAAAGTTTTAGAGGTCGACTTAAGTAATAAAAGCGTTAACCAAAAGACCATCCCCGCGGAAACCTACCGTCTTTACCCGGGTGGCTCGGCGCTGGGGCTTTATTTGCTGCTGCAGGATATGCCTGCGGGTGTGGATTCACTTTCTGCAGAAAATATGCTTATTTTTTCGGTATCTCCTTTAACCGGCCTGCCGGTTAGCGGTTTAAGCCGGATGACTGTTACCACGAAGAGTCCCCTGACCGGGGCTATCGGTGACAGCCAGGCCGGCGGGTTTTTCCCCGCCGAGCTAAAAGCTAACGGTTGGGATGCGGTTGTTTTCCGGGGTCGGGCCGATACCCCCGTTTACCTTTTTATTAACGGGGAAGAAGCGACCCTGCACGATGCCGGTGAAACCTGGGGCAAAGTTACCGGAGAAGCCGAAGAGAAGATAAAAGAAGAGCTGGGAGAAAGCGATCTGCAGGTAGCCCAGATCGGGCCTGCCGGTGAAAACATGGTTAAATATGCTTCAGTAATGAACATGTGCAACCGGGCCAATGGCCGCAACGGTACCGGGGCTGTGATGGGTTCTAAGAACCTGAAGGCTATAGCGGTGAAAAAAGCGAAGAAAAACAGGCCGGCGGACCGGGAATGGTTTAAGAAAGTATCATCAGAGACAAAAAACCGGATTGAAAAAAACAGCGTGGTCAGCAGCCTGGCCGAACACGGGACGGACAGCACATTAATGCCTCTTCACCTGGAAGGCTTCTTGCCGACTAAAAACTGGAATTCAGGCAGGTTCCCGGAAGGGGCGGAGAATATAGCCGGTGAAACCATGAGCGAAACCATTCTTAAAGAAAGAGACACCTGTTATGCCTGTGCAGTGAGGTGCAAAAGGGTAGTGGAAGTCCCAGGGTCGGTCGATCCCCTGTACGGGGGGCCCGAGTATGAAACCTGTGCAGCGCTCGGTTCTTACTGCGGCATTGAAAACCTGGAAACAGTGGCCCGGGCCAACCAGCTCTGCAATATGTACGGGCTTGATACTATATCCTGTGGCGGAACTATTTCCTTTGCCATGGAATGCTATGAAAAAGGCCTGATCACCAAAGAAGATACGGGCGGGTTGGCGTTAGATTTCGGTAATGGGGAAGTTGTCCTTGACTTGATAGAAAAAATTGCTAAAAAGCAGGGTATCGGGAAACTGCTGGCTGAAGGCAGTAAGGAAGCAGCCGGGCAAATCGGCGGCGAAGCCCGGGAGCTAAGCATTGCCGCAAAGGGGCAGGAGCTGCCTGCCCACATGCCCCAGCAGAAACCTACCCTGGGCCTGATTTACGCGGTAAATTCATTCGGTGCCGACCACCAGTCAAGTTCCCATGACCCTGTGCTGGGCGCTCCCCCGAAAAGTAAGATCAGGAGTTCCCTTTACCAGGTGGGAGTTTGGAAGGGTTACAGCCCGGACGATATATTAAGCATGGACGAAGAAAAAGTAAGGTTTGCTTACAATACGCAGTGTTTTTATTCGCTGGCCGATACTCTTTGCCTGTGCCAGTTCGTCTGGGGGCCCTGCTGGCAGCTTTATAATCCTTCCGAGCTCGTAGATTTGTGCCGCTACGGCCTGGGCTGGGAAACCTCTCTTTATGAGTTAATGCTTGCCGGTGAAAGGCGAATCAACATGATGCGCTTTTTCAATAGCCGGGAAGGTTTCACCAGTGAAGACGACACCCTTCCAAGCCGGTTATTTACGCCCCTTCCTGACGGTCCTTCTGAAGGGGTAGCCCTTAACAAAAAAGAATTTGAAGAGGCGAAAGAGCTTTACTACCGTTTTGCCGGCTGGGACCGGGAAAAGGGCAACCCAACCGAAGTTACTTTGAAAAGGCTTTCTCTTGGGTGGCTTTTAGATAATCAGGTAATTTTTTAACCCATAAGCCTGTGCAGGAGCTTTTCGAAATCACTTTTAAAAAGTATTTTGGGCACCGGGTAAGCTGGATTGGCTTCCCGGTCTATTTTTTCTGCCAGTTCAGGAATATCTTCCTTCCGGATCTCTTTTATCCCGGCGGGAATGGACATGTTTTCATTCATTTCCCGGATCCTGGCAATCAGTTTGCCGGCAAGCGCCTGTTTGCTTTCTGAATTGCTGCCCATGCCGGCATTAAGGGCAAGCTCGGCTAATTTTGAGGCCGCGGCTTCCCTGGACAGTTCGAGTATTTCCGGTAAGACAACGGCATTGGCCAGGCCATGGGAAAGATTGTAGAACCCGCCAAGGCTGTGGGCTACGGCATGCACATAACCAACGTAATTCCTGGTAAAAGCAATGCCGGCGTAATGAGCGGCTTCAAGCATAGCTTCTCTGGCTTTAAGATCTTCTCCATCATGATAAGAATTTTCCAGGTGGGCAAATATCAGTTTTGCTGCCTCCAGGGCCTTCTGGTTACTGAAAGGAGTCCCTACAAGGCTGATATATGCTTCCACGGCATGGGTGAGGGCATCCATGCCGGTTTCGGCTGTCAGATGAGGGGGCAGATTAACGGTGAGCTGAGGATCTAAAATGCAGGCTGCCGGGGCCAGCCTGGGATCGATAATCGAAAACTTTTCCCGGTTAACCTCGTCTGTAATGACAGCAACGATAGTAGCTTCAGAGCCGGTACCGGCTGTAGTAGGGACAGCCATTAAATAGGGCAATTTATGCCTGACTTTAAATAGCCCTTTCATTTTCAAGACCGGTATGCGGTTAGTGACCCTGGCGGCGATCATCTTGGCACAGTCGATAGGGGAACCGCCGCCAAAGGCGATGATTCCCCGGCAGTTATTCTGGAGGTAAACATTAAGCCCCGCTTCTATATTTTCGACATCGGGGTTGGGCTTTACCTCGCTGAACAGGTGGTAAGGGGTGCAGCTTTTTTTTAAAGCCAGGTCCAGTTTATCGATCAATCCCGTCTCAATAATTCCCTTATCGGTAACTACTAAAAGCTTTCCCCGGTTTTGATCCGGCAGCAAACCGTTCAAATTTTCGGTACTGTAACTGCCGCTTTTTAAAGCTGGCAGAGGAATATGAATTAACCTGGTTATTAGGTTGAAGAGTACGTGTCTCAGGCGGTAGTAAAAAATTTTCATTGGCAATCCTCCGACAGACCTCCCGGATCAGTGTACAACGAATTGTTTATATAATCAATCAAAATAACCCCCGGTACGTTATAATAACTGTAACAAGATAAAAATTAAAGTATTTGTTACTATGCAGCATGGGTGAGCAGGTGCAAGGATTTCTTTATTTTTTGCCTTAATTTGTAAGGGCGGTGATTTTTCAGTTGTCGATGCAAAACCGCAGAAAAATAATTGCCGGGATTATTTTAAAATCCTTTTTAAAATGGACCGCCCTGGTATTGGCCGGGCTGGTTATGCTTTTAAGTATTACCCCCTACCTGATTCCTTTGCAAGAAGGAGGATGGGACCGTTACGCGCTAACTTATTCCAACAGTGAGTTTGTGAAAGCCGGTAATGTGGAAATCCATTACCGCGAGTGGGGCCATGAATATGCACATGAAAATGGAGCAGGAAAGAATGTTCTTTTAGTACACGGCCTGGGGGGGTCGACTTTTTCCTGGCGGTATACCGCCCCGGCCCTGGCGGCGGAAGGTTACCGGGTAATAGCCGTTGATTTGCCCGGGTTTGGCGCCAGCGAGAGAAAAACGGGATTTGAACACTCCGCTGAAAACAGGGCCAGCTACCTTTGGGAGATGCTCGAGAAGCTTTATCCCGGTGAAAGCTGGCACCTTGCCGGGCATTCAATGGGAGGCGCCGCAGTAGCTGCAATGGCTTTACAGGAACCGCATAAAACAGACGCAATTATCCTGGCCGCCGGGGCGATTTCCCCGTTCGAACCTTCCCTCATTAATGTTTTATTGAAATACCCCCCTTTAACCAGGTGGGCCAGGGTGCTGGCAGGTACCTTCATCCCGCAAGAATCGCGGATAGAAACCCTTCTTGAATCGGCTTACGGTAGAGAACCTTCCCCCGAAGAGGTTTATGGCTACCTGCGCCCGCTAAGGGTGGAGGGAACGGACGGCACCTTTGCCGATTTACTCAGATCTACGCCCACTCCACTGGCAGATCGGCTGGACCAGGTTGAAAAACCGGCCCTGTGCCTGTGGGGTGAAAACGATGAATGGGTTTCCCTGGAAGAGGGCAGAAAACTGGACGGGTTATTGCCTGATTCAGAACTGGTTGTTATTCCGGGGGAAGGACATTGCCCGATGGAAACGGCTCCGGAAAAATTTAATCAAAAACTGCTTGCTTTTTTAAATCGCCGGTAGTATATGCTATAACTATCTGCTAAGCTATTACCAGGCTGTTGATTATATAGCCTGAAACAAATATCCGCTCATCTGAGCTTCATTTCATGCCTGCCGGTTTGATATGTAATTGAATGATTTTAAAGCGGGTATGTTCAGACTGGGTGAGCAGGGCATAAAATACGATATTTAGAGTGCGGGTGATTAACTGTGAAACAACTTACTACTGCCTGTCCTCACGATTGCTTTGACCAGTGTTCTTTGCTGGTCACTGTCGATCAGGGCAAAGTTCTATCTATCAAGCCTAACTCCAGGCAGCCGGTGACCGGCAGCACCATCTGCAGTAAGGGTAAAAAACACCTGGAAAGAATTTACCATCCTGACAGGCTTTGCCATCCCCTGCTAAAAAGGAATGGCTCTTTTACCAGAGTTGACTGGCAGGAAGCCCTTGAAATTATGGGTGGCTGGATAGAATACACCCTTCAAAAATACGGCCCTCATGCCCTTCTGCATTTTTTTGACGGGGGTTACTCGGGCCTGAAGAAAAACGTTGAGTCGCGGTTTTTCAGTGCTTTAGGGGGATCTACCGCTCACTATGGCAGCCTTTGCTGGGGTGCGGGTTTGGCAGCTCAAAAATTTGATTTTGGGGCGGTTAAAGCCCATCCATATCATGATTTGCTTAATTCCAGGGTGGTTATAATCTGGGGGAAAAACCCGGCTGACACTGCTATCCATCACCAGTCTTATCTAAAAAAGGCCCGGGAGAATGGGGCCAGGGTTATTCTGATTGACCCCATTAAAACGGCCACTGCGGCATCGGCGGACCAGTATGTCAGGATTAAACCGGGCACCGACGGAGCACTGGCCCTGGCTATGGCTAATGTAATGGTGAACAAGGGACTGGTCGATCATGAATTTTTAACCGGCCACACAAGGGGGTACGGGGAATTTAAAGAACTCTTAAAGGAATATACGCCGCAGGCAACGTCTGAACTGGTGGGAATAGCTCCCGAAGTGATCGAGCAGCTGGCTGTCGATTATGCATCAAACAGCCCTGCGGCAATTTTAATCGGGATCGGGCTGCAGAGGCACAGCAACGGGGGCAATACCGTGCGGGCTATTGATGCCCTGGCTGCATTAAGCGGCAATATCGGTATTCCCGGTGGCGGGGCCAGTTATGTTAATTTCCGGATCACTCGCTACCTGGATCACGACTATATCAGCGGGGCGGATTTGAACCCGCGGAACCGGTATTATCCCAAGGGGCAGTTGGCCGGGGTTTTGAAAGATTTTCAGGATCCACCGGTCGCTTTTGTTTATAACAGCAGGGCCAATCCCCTGGTCCAGGTCCCGGGCGGCAGCGATCTGATCCGGGCTTATGAGAGGGTCCCTTTTAAAGTAACTGCTGAATTCTTTATGACCGATACCGCCGCGGCATCAGACCTGGTCCTGCCCGCCACTTATTTTTTGGAGGAAGAAGACCTTTATTTCAATTCAATGGGCCACCAGTATTTAACATACGGGCCGAAAGTGGTTGAACCTGCGGGCGAGTGCCGTTCGGAATATGAGATATTCAAAGAACTGGCCTGCCGGCTGGGGATAGAAAACTTTACAGCTGCCGGTGAAAGTGCAGACGACCTGCTGGCCGGGGGCATGAAACCGCTTACCGATGCTACCGGTATTGATCTTGAAAGTTTGAAAGAAACAGGTCCGCTGCTGTTTCCGGGAGGAGACGATATTCCCTGGGCTGACCGGAAATTTGAAACCGGGGACGGGCAATACCATTTTTATTCGGAAGCAGCGGAAGATGAAAGCGGTGATGCTTTGCCCCGCTACCGTGAGCCGGTGGAGTTAAGCGATCGCTCGCTTTATGAAGAGGGTTATCACTACTGGTTTGTCACCCCTCACCCCGGGGATTCAATTCACTCGATTCACCGCCTGCCTGATCGGCAAAAAACCCCCGAAGCTTATATCCACCCTCAAACTGCCGCTGAGAATAAGATCAAAAATGGGGATTTTGTCCGGGTGTCGTCCAAAAGAGGCAGTATAGAAACGAGTTGCATTATCAGCGAGCGGGTCCCTCCCGGTGCGGTAATGGTTTACGAGGGATGGTGGTTGAATTCCGGGGCAGCCGTTAATAACCTGACTGCAGACCGGTTGACCGACATGGGTGCCCAGGCTGCTTATTATGATTGTTTGTGCAGGATTGACAAAAAAGAAGCATAGAAAATCCCTCCCCCGGTTAACCCGGGGGAGGGATTCCACTGGCAGCCACCTTTCTGCTGGCAGAAATTACTTGCCGCTTAAGCCCAGGTATTCACTTCACTTCCGAGGTGGGTCTGGATTTCTTTTTGCATTTCGATCATCTCCAGTACGGCATTACCCTGGGCCTCGGCATTGTCCAGGGCCATCTTACCAACCCGGGCTCCCACTTCCGCCTGGAGATTTTCCTGCTGCATCTGGGTGGCTGCGGAAGCAATGCTGGCAATCAAATTGTCACTCCCTCCTTTCAAAATATACTCACCCTTACTATCGGTATCGGCTAATTCGTTAAAGAACTAAGGGGCAAGGGGTGGTTTTTACTAATATTTTGCCTGAAACANTTTTTATGTTAGGATGAAATTTAAGGTATTTGAAGTAAAAAAAATGTTAATGCTGACCCGTAACAAAATGATTGTTAATTGGTGTGATTCTGATATAATCACACCATAAAAATCTATTTAGTTTGGTGCCACCGCAACAGCCTTGATTAGCTGAAAGCGCGGTGTCAGAAAATGTGATTACTGTTACTGAAAAACTTTAGGAAAGAAGGTTTGTTATTTCTGTACATAGTACCGTTAGTCCTGATCTTATTACTGGCCCTCTACTACATTTACAGGCGGCAGCTGCAAAATATATTTCGCCCGGCAGTTTCTTATGCTGAAACATTTGGAGCGCCCGACTATACGGCGGGAAGTACCAGCGGTTCGCCTTTAAGCGAGCTAGGCAGCCACTGCGGCTTTAAAGCCGTGCCCGGCAAAAAAGCGGCTACCCGCAGCGCGTTATATGCTACCATAGCTTCTTTTGGTGCAGGGCGGATTTACGATTTTGCCGCCTGCCTTTATACCGGTGAAGACAAGAAGTTGTTTGAAAACCCCCGGTCCAGGAAAGTAACTTACCATCCTTACTGTATCGAGGAAGAGGCTGAAGATGATAACTTTATCCTTAACAGCCGGCTTTTTTTCCTTCAGACTAACCTGGCTGTTTTTGAAATCGAGTGGGAAGGCAAAAATGAAAAGACGGTGGTAAAGCCGGCCTGCTATTTAATCCCGCTGCGGGGAAGAGATATTGAAAATCCCTATCCTCACTTTAACGGGTTTACCTTTTTTAAAGAAAAAGAGAAAGGCTTGCAGTTAAAATGCAGCCACCGTCTGCCCGGTCTAAAGATGTATGCTTACTTTTTGCCGTCTGAAGGCGGGTACAGCAGTGGTAAAGAATTGCAGGGGAGCTGGCAAGAATTAAGCCCGGGTCAGAAAGTAAGCTGGTCGGTGGTTATTGTTTTTTCAGCTGACGGAGATAATAACTTAACTGTGCGGGCTAAAAGAGCTTTGCGCAACCTGGATAACCTAAAAAGGGGGGCGCAGGTAAGGTGGGACCGTTTTGAACGAAGGTTGCCGGTGCCCTACGAAGCGAACCGGGAAGCGGCAAAATCGACCCTTAAACTTGCCGCCTGGGCCCTGCAGAACAGCCTTTATTCTCCCAGGGCCCGGATGAAGCGGTGGGGGTCTGTTCCCGCCAAGGTTTACTTCCCCTTTATTTGGGGCTGGGACACCCCGCAGCATGTCCTTGGTTTAAGCGAATGGAATCCGAGGAAAGCGGGGGATGTTTTGCGGACCCAGCTGGACAGCAACTTTTTTGCCCCTCCCAGGTCCAGGTTTAAATTGAAAATTAAAGGAATAACTATTATCTCGGGATCGCAGCGCAACCTGATTCCGAGCAAACTTGACGACAACCTTCGCGGCGTGCTTGACTTTTATTCCCAGCCACCGCTCCAGTCCTGGGCGGCGGTGCGAGTTTATGAGCGGTTTAAGGATCCGCAGGAAAAGGAAAATTTTCTGCACCAGGTCCTGGAACCCCTCCGGGAAAACCTGCGCTGGTGGGAAGAAAGCAGGCAGTTGCGAAACGGGTTTTTTTCCTATTTAAATGGACTGGAATCGGGCCTTGATGACAGCCCCCGTTTTTATCCGCCCAGCTTTTTGCCCAGCTTTATCATCGGCCTGGTACCGCGCTTTTTCAGCGCGGTGGATTTAAACTGCTGGCTGTTTCAGACCTATATAAATATAGCTTATTTATGCCGGAAGGCCGGCCTGGATAAAGAAGCCGACGATTATGAGGCAAGGGGGCTGAAATTAAAAGACAGGATAGATCGGGAGCTCTGGTCTGCCGAACATCAAGCCTGGCTGGACAGGCGTAACGGGCGGTTTATTGAAGTGATTACCCCTTCCATATGGTGGCCGGCATTTGTCGGAGCCAGTGGCGACCTGGAAAAGATTAGAGCGGTGATCGAAAAATACCTGCTGAACCCGGATAAATTCTGGGGCGCACACGGCATCCCCAGTGTCGCTTTTGACGATAAGTCTTATAANAAGCGTAANGACGGCTACTACTGGCGGGGGCAAATCTGGATGGTTAANAACTATGCGGCCCTGGAGGTGCTTTACCGTTACGGCTATACTGAAGAGGCCCATGAACTTTATCGAAAAGTGCTGCGCACTCTTCACGGCACCCGCGGGCTTTATGAAACCTATAACGCCACGACCGGTGCGGTGGGATGGAGTTCACGCGGACCGGGCGACCCTGCTGTAATGCAGTTTGGCATGTCGTCGGGTTGGGCCACGCAGATGGTGTTTTGCCGCTACCAGCACTTCCGCTATATCTTCCCGGAAACAATAGAACTTTCCGGGCATGTCCAGTGGGCGGCCACTTTTGACCAGCCTCCGTCCCTGTCTCCGCCGAGTGTTGATGAAAATCCAAAAGAAGCGGTTCTAAAGGTTAATGTAAACGGTGAACATGCCTATGATGTGCCTAAGATAATTTTTAAAAGTAAAGACGGGAAAGCGCTGCTTGAATCATCTTTACTCTACCTGCGGTTTGAAAATCCGGCCGGATGTCTCGCCGCTGATTGTGGGATTACTTTTACCTGGCAGGGAGAGAGCTTCCAGGTAGAGCTGAATAAGGACTATATCTTGCGGCCGCAGGCAGAGTCTGGGAAGTTGAGCTCGGCCTGAGATGAAAGCTTATGAAAAAGTTATAATGTCTCCAGGAGGTATTGACTTGCTTTACGATCTAATGATCAGGGGTTTAATGATGATCATCTTTGTTTCGGGTTCTATCGTGGTCAGCCATTTCCTGACCAGGCTGATCGCTTACCTGGTTCCTTTTGCCGTAATTAGCGATCTGTTCCTGTGGGGCGGAACGGTAGTCTTATCAGCCATTTTATTGATGGGGATTTCTTATTCTTATGTCTATCATGGTTTCGGGGCCCAGACAGATATTGTCCGCCGCCGCCCATCTGCCGGCAACAAGGTGGTTCTGACTTTTGATGACGGCCCCAGCCAGGCCTATACTCCCGAGATATTAAAAGTTCTCGCTGAAAAAAAAGCAACGGCCACCTTTTTTATGGTCGGAAGCCAGGTGGATAAATACCCGGAAATAGCCAAACAAATTGTCGAAGAAGGGCACGAAGTAGGGAACCATACTTACGGACATATTACCGTTCCTCATTCACCGCCGCCGCAGCTGGCCGCTCAAATCATGCGCACCAACCTGGTAATATTGCAGAACACCGGGACCTACCCCCAGTACTTGCGTCCGCCGCGGGGGCTTTATGACATGCGGATGCGGCGAATTGCCAAGCTTCTCGGCCAGGAGTTAGTCCTTTGGAGCCTGTCATCGCAGGACTGGCACTTCCGGGCCAATAAGAATTCGATTACCCGGAGAGTGGTGGACAGGGCAACAGGAGGAGACATTATCCTTTTCCATGACAGCGGTTCACTGCTTGGCAGTGAGGGGTCCAGCCGGAAGCCAACTGTTGAAGCACTGGGACCAATTATTGACGGGCTGCAGGCCAAGGGGCTGGAAATAGTCAGCCTGGAGGAATTCATGGCTTACCCGGCAGAATATTCGAGAAGAGCGTCGGTGTAATAAACCGGAATAATTAATCAAAAGGTGGGATAAGATGACATTTGCTGAATTGCTTAATAAAAAAAAGGTAGTTATGTTTGATGGTGGAATGGGAAGCCTTCTGGCCAGGCGGGGCTGTGATACCAGTGGATTAAGTAATTTGCATACCCCGGAGGCAGTTATAGAAATCCACAAGGAATATGGTAATGCCGGTGCCGATGTTTTAATTACCAATACCTTCACCATGAACCGGATTAGTTTAGAATCAAAAGGGTTGGATATTGATGTAGAGGAAGTGAATTTAGCCGGGGTCAAATTGGCCCGGCAGGCAGCTGAACAGGGGCAGTTAATTTTTGGAGATATCGGTCCGACAGGCCAGCTGCTTGAACCATACGGCACCTATA
>SL_8KL_010_SEDDRAFT_10003976_pt1 | contig 12060 bp, 11 predicted proteins | sample SodLakKL_010_SED_4_FD_11160 | JGI IMG/M metagenome (IMG submission 11160) | reverse complement strand
TAGCTACATGTTTGCTACCGGCAAAAAATATTCCTTCACCGACTCCACATTCCAATAGCAAATATTTCTCACCTTCAGTTAACATAAATGTCTTTTTTACCAACTCAATCGCAGCTGAAGATTGCTTCATTAAAATTTGCAAAGCCGAGTTAGTAACAATTGCTTTACCATAAGGTGAGGTTAAAAAATCATTTACATCTTGAGTGATAGTAGTCACTCCTAAATAATATTTACGACAACGCTTTACTAAAGCAAAAATAAATTTAGCACTATCTTCATATTGCATCATCCACCAGGCCTCGTCAATTACCAAAATTCTCTTTTTTGTTTCACTGCGAATCTCGTTCCAAATATAATTAATAATAATATAAACACCAATTGGTCGCAGTTCATCCTCTAGATCCCTTACAGAAAAACACACTAATTGATTGCTCATTTCTACATTAGTTGGATGATTAAGTAATCCGGAAAAAGTTCCTTCTGTATATTTTTTTAATCGACCAGCTAGTTCTTTTCCTCCTTCCATGCCATCTAAAACTTCACCAAAATCAGTCATAATTGGGGCTTCAATTGTGCTTAAATCACTATCAGCGGTAATATCAGATTTTGCATAAGTTTCCAGAAGGGCTCTATCAACAAGAGAATCTTCATCATGACTCAACTCTCCTAACATCAAGCGAACTAAGCCTTTTAAAGTAATAACGGCGCCACGAATTATATCTTTTGGTTTAGCTTCACCACCAACTCCTTTAGGTAAATCAAAAGGATTTATTTTACTCTCTGACGATAAAGCAATATTTATATAAGTACCACCGACTGCTTCGGCTAAATGTTTATACTCATATTCAGGATCAATTACTATCACATCAGTTCCTAACATTAAAGAACGAAGAATCTCCAATTTAATCGCATAACTTTTACCAGCACCAGAGGTAGCAAAAACAACTGAATTAGCATTTTCTAAACTAAAACGATCAAACAATATTAAACTATTATTGTGACGGTTAACTCCAAACAGTATCCCCTTGTCACTAGTTAATTCACTGGATATAAAAGGAAAAGAAGAAGCAATTGGTGAGGAGTTTAAATTAAAGGTAATATATAACTCATCATTTCCCAGGGGCAGAGTGGAATTAAAACCTTGCTCAGCTTGGAAATAAACACGTCGAGAAAAAACTAATTTTGAACCTAACATGTCTTCAACTTGTTCAGTCATTCTATCAAGTTCTTTTAAGTCACTGGCATAAAGAGTAATATATAATCCAAATTGATAGAATTTTTCCGTTCCTTGAGTTAAGGCGTCACGAAGACCCTCAACATCCCGAAGAGCAGTTTCCAGCATAGGATCTCTAGCTGCACCTTTTTCTGAATTAGCTACAATTTGAGCTTCTAAATTACCCACTTTATCTCTTAACTGTTTTAAAATAATCGAACTTTTAACTGGATAGAAAAACATGGAAACATCGAAGGTATAATTTAAATTAATTATTGGCGCAAACCAACCAACATTTATATAACGGGGGTAAGCAACAACAAAAACAGTTCTAACAAACTTACCACCTAAATTTACATGACTAGGATTAACTTTAAAACTAGCTGGAGCAATAATGTCTTTAACTGTTAAAATTCCTTGACGAAAGGCTTTTTCTTCTTCAATTATCTCCCTGGTTAACTCTGGATCTTTTTCAATATTTTCTGAATCCTTGCTTTTGCTAAGAGATACTGGTTGATTTAATTTTATTGATTTTTTTTTCTTTTTTCCAAAATTTATCATAAATATTTTAAATTTTATCTTTTTCCACTCTTAGATTTTCTAAATCATCAAGTTGTTGGTTATCAGCCACTTCTGGATTATAGCTTTGATAATAAAGTTCAATTAAAGCTTGTGTATCTAATCTGGCGACACCAACACCAATTGAATCCATGCCACTATAGACACCCTCTAGGCGACGATTTAGCATCTCTTTATATCGTTTAAATGTTTTTTCTTTTAATTTTAAAATAGTTGCTGGTTTTATGGCTTCAGTTAATAAATTAAAAAATCCTTTCCTTTTATCAGTCAATGGGTTGTATGGAACTACTAAATAAAAACGTTTATTCATTATTTTGCCTATAGATGTTAATTCTTTAATATACTCTATATATTCAGCTGTATGAATTTTAAGCAATCTATTTACTTGCTCTTTTTCTTTCTTTTTTAAAAGCTCAATATAGGAATCAATATTTAACTCTCTTGATTGAACTACAATCTGCAATGGAAAGTCTATGCTGTTTATAAAGCTAACATAGGATGATATAACTGCATTTTGTTCATCTTCACTTTTTAAAGAAAAATTAATAGAAGAGGCGAGTAAAACTGCTCGAAGAGTACCATCACGCATAATAACTACATCATCTTTAATTTCAGCAATATCTAAATACTGTTGTGTAGATGGTTTTACTTTATTTCTAGCTAATTTGTCAGGTTTATTTTTTTTGCTCATATTAATTATTTTTTTGTCCACGATAGCGACCTTTGGTATCTACTACCAAAGAAAGATCAGCTAATCTTGAACGGCGATAAAGTTTTTTTTGCGGTGGCTCTTTATCATCTGATTTTATATTTTTTACAGTTTTAAGCTCAACTGATAATGCACGATTATTCCATACTCTTTTGCCAGGTTTTTTAGAAGTTTGAATTATATTTAAAAAGAAATTATGAAATTGAGTACCATTAACTTTAGCAAAGGCGAACACAGCGGCAATTCCAACTACAATTACACCAAATATCACAAAATATGTAAAAAAAAGTATGGCGTATAAAATAGCTAAAATTATAGCTGCTCCCACAAAAATCAAAAACTGACGAACTGTAATTGGTCCGATTACTTTATTTTCAACATTAATAAATTGTGGCACTACGAATCTTTGCATATTAAAAATAAGATAATTGAGTATTTAACTGCATAATAGCTTTTACTTCCTCCCAAGATAATGACTCTTTGTTTTTTTCCTGTTTTTGCTCGGCTAGTTTTTCTAAACTTTCTCCCTGTTTAACTGCTTCTTGACCAAGTGAAATATAGAGGCGATTAACTGGACTTTTTTTCCAAGCTAAAACTGCTTGTATTTTTTTATCATAACCATCTTTTTCTAGTAAATTTATTTTCTTTCTTATCTTAAGAGTAGCTTCTTCAGGTTCTTCACCTAGTCTTCTAAAATTAACTAAACTTAAATATCTTAATTCATCAATTGGACCCATTACTTTAGGAGCAGTTTTAATATCTTCAATTTTTCTCTTTGAACCACTATCTGACACCGGCCTTGGTTTAGAAGACCAAGTTTTTTCTTCACTTTCTTTTTTATCTTTCTTTTCTTCTTTTTTAACTTCTTTTTTCTTTTCTTCTTTTTTTTCTTCAACTTTTTCTTCTTTTTTCTCTTCCTTTTTTTCTTCTTCTGCTTTCTCTTTTTTAGGAACCTTAAATATTTGTTTTATTCCCTTTTTAGGTGGCGGAGCAAAACTCATTATATCTTCTTTCTTTTCCTCTTCTTGACTTTCTTTTTTCTCTTTCTTAGGTGGCGGAGCAAAACTCATTATATCTTCTTTCTTTTCTTCTTTCTCTTCTTTCTCTTCTTCTTTTTTTCTATCTTCTTTATCTTTCTGAGTTAAACTTATTTTTTTAAATTCTTCTTTAGTCCCTTCTATTTTCTTGGTTTTCTCTGGTGCGGTTATTGAAGGGGTTCTTCCAGTTTCAATTTCTTTTTTTAAATCAAAACCTTTTTCTTGTTCAGTTTTTTCTTTGTTGAGTATTTTAGATACTGCATCAGAACCTGCTAAAGGACTGGGTTCAATCGGTTTTTTTTCTTCTTTTTGAGGTGTTTCCTCTTTTAAATTAGCAATGAAGTTAAGAGAAGTTCTTATTAAATGATCAGATTTTTGCTGGTCTAAACCTAAACCTCCTGAGTCTAAAGGTTTTTCTAAAACCGATCTTGTATCAATACGTGAGCGAACCCCACGAAGAAAGGTGGTTATCACCTTTAAACAACGATTATATAAATCACTGCTGGAAAAATTAATACCAGACTTTTCAATAATTTTCTTGGCTTGTTTTTTTTCTTGATCAAAACTTGGCTTTAGTCCTAAATATCCAGATACACTAAAAAATAATTTTTCTTTTAATTCTTGACTTAATTTCTTGGCATTTTCCGGGTTCATGGAAAACTCAGAGACTAAATGTGAGGCTAAATTATTAATGCTTATTTTCTTAACCATCACTTTCATAACCGTAGAGGCTAAAGTTACCTTATACTTTTCTTCTAGTTCAGATAAAGTTTTCATGGCTACCTCTGAAGAAATCTTTTCCTTTAATTCTTTAGGTAAACTCTTAAATTGTTTTAAATAATCAAACATCTTTATTTTTTCTTAGCTTTTTTTAACTTATTTAACTCTTGTTTAATAGCTTTATAACCCAAACTGTTGGGTGAATAATCTTTCAGCATTTCTTCTAATTGAGAAACTGAACTTTTTTTAATATTTTCTAGTTCTTTTTCTCTTGCTTGCTTTTTTCGGTTTTCTTCTTCTTTAGATTTAAGATTTTTTGTTTTCTTGTTGTCGCTAATTTTCTTTTTTAAATTTTTATTAAAATCACTTTCTTTGTCATCACCTAAAACATCAAATACTTCTTGACTACCTTTAACTGGAATAATTTCCCACAATTCAGTTGGCACCCCTTCCATGCTTTCAGGGAAAAATACTAGGTTGCGATAGGTTTTTAAAACTCTATTTAAAATATCTTTTTCAGTTTTATTTAATTTTTTAACATTATGGGAATTATTTAAATAATTGGCTAAAACTAAATTGTTTGGTATTTCACTGCCGTGGGTTTTGATAAAATCCTTTAGAAAATTAGCAACTGTAGCTGGCTTTTCTTTATCTTCAATTTTAATTTTTTTATCAGAAATTAATTCTTGGTTATTATAAAAAGCATCAATCACTTTCTCCTCTAGCATATCATCTTCATTGAATGCAGCAAAACTTGCAATATTAAAATTTTTAACTTCCTCTTGGGAATATGAAAAAACTAAAAATAGATTTTCTGAAAATATAGAAAGAATTAAATCGTCAACACTTATCTTTTCCATCACATTCTTTTCATTCATTTCACTTATAACTTCATTAGCTGGCTCTAAAATTTTACTTTCAATTTCTTTAACAATTAAATTAGCTTTTTCTGGTGATAATTTATATTTATTTTTTAAATATTCTGGTAAATCTGAAATCTTTAACTCATCAATGGCTAAAAGCACTAAAACAAAAGCTAAATCAACTCCGTGCTGATATTCTAAATCATTAATCAAGTTATATGCTTTCTCACCTCCAAAAACTTCTTTTAGTTCTGGAGATAATTCTTCAAATTTTTCTAAACACTCTAAAGTGTAGTTCATATTTAAATTATTTAACTCTTATCTAAAATTCTTTTAACTAATTTATTATCTGAATCATAAACATTTATCTGATTATTAGTTTTATTTGTTACCTGACTCTCTGTTTCAAGCTTGCCGTTTTCAAGTTTAAGTACTCTCTCAGCTCTACTTGATGCCTCATTTTGACTTCTATTTTTTATTTCAGAAATAGCGCTTTTGATAACTTCACTATCACTTTTTCCTTCTGACTTTAAAGCACTGGCTAATTGACCAATTTCTTTTGCGTGACGATTGCCAGTTTCAGGATTTTTGCCATAGAGCTTGTTTTCCATTAATGAATTTTCTACTGTTTTAGTTACATACTCATCTTTTAAACCAGATCCATGGAGCTCTTCGTGATAAACGTTGCGCATAGCCATTTCTCTACCAAATTTTGGATTAGCAGTATTTACTAAATTAATATTTTCAAGAGAGCCTGACTGAAGTCTATTTTTAGCCTCAACTAAATTGTCCATTTCTTTTTTATAATCTTTATCACCAATACTACCAGATTTTTTTCTTTGATCTAAATCAACTTGTGCCTGACTTATTTTATTTTCTAGCGCATCAACTACTGAATCAAAACTATCGCCCATTCTTTCTTTGTTTAAATTAGCTCCCTGAACACTTGTATCTATATCCACTCCCTCTGCTTTTAGGTCATTAAAACTAATACCTAGTGCATCTTTATCTCCAGAGGCAAATGAGTTGGTAAATAATTTTCCTTGATTAACATTGGAGCTATCTAAGTTATCGGCTAAATCATTATTGCCACCTTTATTATATTTAATTCCTCCTCCTTTTCCTGACTTCATGGTATCTGCTAACTTATTTATTGACTCATTGAGTTTAGTAATAACAGAATCTTTTCCTCCTGCCTCCAATGGATCTTTTGGTGCAGCGGTATCTAAATTCATTCCTTTAAGGGTTGATTTTAAACTAGCAGCATTACCAACACCATCGACTTCTTTTTCCTCTGATTTTTCAATTGCTGATTGCCATGACTTAGCTCGAGCCAAATCTTTCGCATCACCAGAGTAGCCCATTTTACTTAGTCTACCACCCTTACCATATTCACCTTCATTTTTAAGCCAATTATCAACATTTTTCATTACATCTTCATCAGAAAAAAGTTCTTTAAGATTGCCCTTTTTAATTTCACCATCATTTTCAATAATATCACTAGGATTAAAATCACCTATATTTTCCGGTTTTTTAAAATGTTCCTTTAATTTTCTAGTTCTCTTTGGCGCTGCCCCCATTTTCTCTGTAGCCTTATACATTGTCTCATATTTTTTATCTTTTCCAGCTTCTTTCATTTTAGTTGAAATAACATCACCTGAAAGCTCTCCCATGCCAATGTTTTTAAGGAATTTTTCTCTTTTTTCAACCTTAGCTTTTTTTCTAGTAGTTTTTATATCTCCACGCATGGCTTGACCAATATCACCAGCAGTTTTTAATCCTTTCCATCTAGTTTTCTTTCCTGTCCATTGAGCTACTTGTGAACCTGCACCTAAAGATTGCCTACCTACAAACTTGGTTCCTTCAACCCCAGCTTTCCCAGCTTTTTTACCCAATTGCTTAGCTATACCAAACCCCTTTTGAGATGCTTTACCTAAAACATTACCTGCCTCTCCTCCAATTTCTTGAGAAACTTTCAAGCCACCAATTAAAAGACCAATGGAAACTATAAATTGAATCATTAGGTCACCAGAAGCAAAACCATGATCTTCTCCTTCTCCATCTTCTATTGAAGTTACGTATTCATGAGAGTCTAAATCAGCTCCCAAGCCCTCATTATCTCCTAAAACTTGAGTACCACTAACATCTACTGAGACTATTGAAAAGGAAAGCCAAATAAAAAAAGCTAAAACAGGTCCAATTACTAAATTTTGAGTAAATTGTTTCCACCATTTACTAGCATAACCACTACCATCTGGAAATGAATTTAACAAAAAAGCTAAAGGTGATAAAATAACATAAATCCATATCATCACAATCCTCATAACTAGCATCATTAACATTGCGCCAATTACAACTATAGAGATAACTACATAAACAACTGCTAAAAAATATGCACCCATTACTTCCCATCCACTTACATCACCAGATCCCTCGTCTAATTTATGCCAATCAAGAATACCAAGCATATGGGTAATATTAGTTCCACTAATATTTGCAAATGCACTAACAAAAGAAAGCATTACCACCTGAGCAACATCAATTAATAAGCCACAAATCGTTTTAGAAAAATTAATCAAAACTGCCATTAATATTAATTTTGGTAGCCATTTCTTATAATTATATTTTTCAATTCCTGGTAGTATTGTGGCAAAGGCAATAATTAACAAAATTACGACAAAAAACATATTGGCCAAATCCCTTACCATAGACCATCCAACAGTAATTGCTGGCACTCCAAGAAAATTATTATATGAAGCTATATAAATCAAAACTTCAATAAGCAAAACTAAAAATAATCCTAAAATATAAACAATGGCGGCAAAAATCCAACCAAAAAATTCGGTTATCCAACTTGCTTCCACTGGTGAGGCAAAAAAGAAGCTAAATAAAAATAAAAATAAAATACTACCAATGAACAACCATTGCTTCTTTTTTGTTTTTTTAAAAAATTTTTTCATTATATAAAATTAAAAAAAATATTAATTTATCTTCTTTATTAAATTAATTCTCACTTCTAGTAAATACTCCAACCACACCATCCCATACCCAACCTAATACTGCTTTGGCAACTTCGCTTATAAATCCAATTGGGTCGCCAAAAATTTCTAAAACTATAGCAATTAAAGCTAGAAAAATAACTACAACTAATAGAAAAAGAAGATTAAGACAACCACAACCCATTTTTTCCAGTATACCTATTTTTTTTCCTCCCTCTTCTATTATTTTTTTTTGCTCTGGACTATTTGTCGCTCCCGGGCGCATAAACCACTCCTCGCCTAAATTACAAAACACTTTGGGGCCAAATACTATATTTCCTAAAACGTGAATATTAATCCAAATTAAGGTCAAACCGAAAGATTGAATTAAGTTAATCCATGATTGCCGAAGTAGTCGAGCCAGAGAAAAGGCTAAAGGATTTATTAAACCTGAAGCACCTTTTTTGTTTTTTAAATTTTTCTTTCTCTTTTTTTCTTGTTTTTTTTGCCTTAATTGTGAATGTAGGTCTCCTTTGTCTTGATTATTATTTACATATTGTCCTCTTTGACTGTTTTTTTTAGCCTCCCTAATATCACCAGCCCTATCAGCTGAGTCTTTTTCTTGAGCTAATAATTTTTCATCAACTGAGGGCATAGATAAATATTTTTAAAATCAATACTGCTATTTATATTATAACATAAAAAAAGATAGATATTAATATTTTAGCGTAAATTGATTATAAAAGCAAAAAGAAAAAGCCCGTATTTTTATACGAGCTTTGCTTTTTAATAAAAAAAGAGTTTTAAAATCATTGTGAAAAATAAAAATCAAATTCTTGAACTCCTTCTTCGACAACAAACTGCTCACTCTTGTCATGAGTTTTAATGCTGCTCACCACTTTAAATATAATTCTAATTACAATCCACCTAGTTTTACCAATGTTTTCAAGAGCTTGCTCTCCTTCTAGAGTAAACTTACTGGTAATTCATCATAAATATCAGTTCTATAGTCCTCATAAATTGGATTACCAAAATCCATGTCTTCATTTAATAAGTCAACAAAGCGATCACGTAAAGTAACATTAAAATGAGTATAAGAAAAATGAGTGTTAATTATAATCTCTACAGTCTCTACCGACACTAACTCGTAATCAACTTCAGTGGTTTGTTCACCGCCACGAATATTAATTTCCTGACCGGTGCTTTGTTCTCTTTGAGTGCCGTCAACATGATACTTAATCTTAGTTTCTAAAAAACCAGATTATTCATTAATTAAATTTTCCGCTTCAACACCTCTAACACTTAAAACTAATTTATATTCCCCGGGCTGACCACTTACATTAGAGGAAACACTTTCAATAATCATTGATGAGCTTTGTAAATATTTTAAATTAGCTGATACTTCTGAAAGAGAAATATCAGATGAGAAATACTGAAACTGAAATTTAACAGTTAATTCAACCGCTTCAGTGGGATCAAGTGGTTCAGAATCATCATCTTTACTACATGATAATAAAAAAAATAATAAACTTAAAACAAAAATCAAATTTTTTTCATGATTTGACTCCTTTCTTATTTAGTTGTAAATAACAATTATTTATATTTTTACTATGTTGATCCAGAAATATCGCAAAAACTCTCAGTTGAAAGAAAACGTGAAGACTGAAAGGGAAAAACTAAAGACATAAAGTTCATCATTTTCTAAACCGCTAAGAGTATAACCACAATTATATTCATTGTTTTCTAAGCTACAATGATCACTATTATTGGATATATCTACTTCTTTTTCAGTTTTTTAAATTACTTGTTTCGTTTTCATTAGATTCTGTATCTGTATCAGCAAAGATGTCATCTACATCTTCATTTTTTTGGTTTTAACATAGTCAAAGATAGATAAAATTTTAAATTATTAATTATATTTTTTATTAAATTATTCTCTTATGGGCTCTAAATATGGAGATATGTCCTCAACAATTTCAGCATCATCTTCAATTACTTTATAAATTAAAGGGTCTCGACTAATTACCTGTGCTCTTGTATCAGAGCTAACTCCTAAGTCACTTAATTCATCTTCAGATAAAAATTCTGTCTCTATCAAAACTGGATGACGACTTTTATCTTGTTCAGGTTGCTCTTCTTTTGGCTCTTCTGGTTTTCTTAGAAAGTATAAAAAGAAAATTAGTATCATTATAATAATAACAGAAAAAATAGAAATTGTAATTATTTGTTTTCTTTTTTTAGTATTTTTTTCTTGATTCATATAAAATAATTATTTCATTGAATTTAATTAACTATTCTCATTCTGTTATTATTTCACCACCATCTCCTCCTCCACCACCACCATTATCTTCATCAGGAGTACAACTTTGAAGTGTATAATTATAATAAGCGTACTCGGCAAGCATTTCTGTTTCAGTTTCTATGTCATCAAAAGTTACCCAATAAGGAGGCGAAGTTGGAAAATTTGACCCAGAACACCCTAGCCAACCATTTTCTCTAATCTTTCAATTTTTTATTCTTGCTCTTGATATTGATGACGATCAATCTTTCTTCTTTTGTCTTCAAATAGACTAAGCAAGTCCATCTAAAGCTGTTTGCTTCCAGCGAGAGATAATGTTTGGATGAACGCCATACTGAGAAGCAATCTCATTGGCAGTCCTGTCATTTCGCAACATAGCAAGAACAATTTTAGCTTTTTCCTCTTTAGACACTTTGTATTTTATTTGATTCATATGGTTTGATTATACCATCTTTGAATCGACTTTTTAAGTGGTTAAAATGTGTCTTGTATTTCTAGGCCATTATATTTATGAGGTACTACTTATATACAAGATATCATTTTTATCTTCTCGAGCCTATTAGTCCGGCATTACATTTGTATTAGTCCGGTAGTACATTGAGGATCACTATCACATTGATATTCAGTTTCATGATCATCACAATAATTATAGTGGTCACATAGTATGTAATCAGGGTGATCAGGATCACAGTTACATTCAAAACTATCATCATTACCATTACCATTACCATTACTTTCAATACACGTTTCACTTCCTGAGGTGGTATCGCCACCAGTACCATCTATGAAATACATACACTCTGTACAATCTGATTGATTGCAAAGATTATCTTCATGTTTATCACATATTACTGGTTCATCAGTTGTAGAATTACTTTCACAACAATCGTGGGTATTTGGATCATAACAAAATGGTTCCATGTCATCATGATTTGTTTCACACACCTCTTCTCCCGAAGCACAACTTATATCATCATCAACACATACTCCATCTTCACATACTTCACCAGTAGAACAAGATTCTGTATCTGTATCAGTGTAAGATTGACATTGATTTCTATTACAATCATAACAAGTTCTGGTTCTTTTTCTAGTTGTATTATCCTCACAGGTCCATGAACTATATGAACCACAGGGTGGACAAGCTGATACTATACATGAAGTATTATCCCAACGAGAACTCCATTCACCATCATCACATTCAACAAGTGTAGACCGACAATAATCACAAGGATAACTATATTGATAAACTTTACAATCATCACCATGATCAATCTCCCCACAAGGTGTATCACAAGAATCAAAACTAATACATACTCCATCTTCACATACTTCATCAGTAGAACAAGATTCTTTATCTGTCTCAGTGTAATCTTGACATTGATTATTAACACAATCATAACAAGTTCTGGTTCTTTCTCTAGTTGTATTATCCTTACAAGTCCAACTATATGAAGTACAACTTGAACAAGATGTTACTGAACATGAAGTTGCATCCCAGTCAGAATTCCACGTACCATCATTACAAGTTACAGTTTCAGATTCACAAGTATCACAAGGATTACTATATTCATAAACTGTACAATCATCACCATGATCAATCTCCCCACAAGGTGTACTACAAGAATCAAAACTAGCATCATCTAATTCACAATATTGATT
>SL_8KL_010_SEDDRAFT_10003974_pt1 | contig 12061 bp, 18 predicted proteins | sample SodLakKL_010_SED_4_FD_11160 | JGI IMG/M metagenome (IMG submission 11160) | reverse complement strand
TGTACTCGTGCGTCTCTGGTGATCTTCGCCGTTTTGTTGTCTTTGTCCGATCCTATATCTTCGTATTCCACGTGGATCGGTACGGTGTATACTCCTGGCATGGTGTCTTCTTTGACATTGAATTTGTAGCTAGTGGTGAATTTGTCGTCGGGATTCATTCTTGATATGTAGAACTCGTTCTGGATTGCTTCTAGTTGCGGTACTTCTCCTGCTCTGAATGTCATGTTTCTGTAGGTCGCTGTTCCTGTGTGACGGAAGTCCACTTGTAGTATGATGCTTTTGAATCCTATCTCAGGATCGGTAGGCAGGGTTGAGTAGTCATCTATCCATAGTTCTCTTTCTGTTCCATCTACTACTCTCCCTCTTCGGTGTGATGCGATTGTTACTGTGGCTATTAGCAACAGAAAGATCGGTATTGCCAGGAGTGTTCGTTTTTTCATGATATCACTTTATTTATTCACGACTTGATTTATGCAGTTTATGTTAACGTCTATTAACATATATAAAAGTGATGGTTTTTATTTTTCCAGGATTTTTGATAATTCCTTTGCTAGGTTTTCGGCTTTATCTTTCAGTGAGTAGGAGAACTCTTTTTTTCTCCATTCGAGTATGGTCATGTATATTGATCCTATGAATATTTCTGAGAATGTCTTGGGATCCACATCCTCTGATACTTCTCTTTTCTCTTGAGCTTCTCTGACCATATCTATGATGTTCTGCATTTTTTCTTTCCTGTATTCTTGGAATTTTTCTCTTAGTTCAGGGTGTTCTGCGAATAGATCTTCGTGGAACAGGAAAGCAGCTAGATGAGGGTTTTTCTCTAACTTGGAGAAATTAGCTTTTATCGTGGATTCCAGGAGTTCTGGTAGTTCTTCGAATCTTTTTTCTTCTAGTTGTTCTTGATGCAGTACTTCTTCCACGAGTTGTTTTAGTATGTCTTTTTTGTTTTCGAAGTGTCTGTATATTGCTGCTTCGGAGATTCCTACTCTTTCGGCTATATTTCGTATTGTTAGGTTTTCTTTTCCTTCTGCGTAGATTATCTCCAGGGTTGCTTCGAATATTTCTTTTTTTCTCTTTTCCGTTGTTTTTCGTTTTCCCATATCTATGTTAACATACATTCACTTATAAAAGGTAGATGGTTTAGTTTATGGTTTTTTAGGGTTTACCCTACTTGTCCTGGTTCGGGTCTTTCTCCGAGTGTTAGTTCTACTTCTTGTTCTTCTCCGTCTCTTTCTATGGTTACTGTTATTTCTTCTTCCGGATCTAGGTTTTGTGCTATGTAGGAGATCAAGTGGTTTATGCTTCTTATTTCGTCTCCGTTTATTGCTGTTATGATGTCTCCTCCTAGTTTGGTGTCTTGTTCCCATATCTGTTCGGTGTAGGTTCCGCCCCTTAGTCCTGCTTGGTCCGCTGGTCCTCCTTCAACTACTTCTGATATTAGTACTCCTGTTTTTTGATCTGTATCCATTTTTTCAGCTATCTGTGGGTTCATAGTTCTTCCTTGTATCCCTATCCAAGCGTGTTTGTATTCTCCTTCGTCTATAAGAGAGGGAACTACTCTTTCCATTGTCTGTACTGATACTGCGAATCCTATTCCTATGAATGTACCTGTTCCTGTTCTTATAGCTGTATTTATTCCTACTACTTCTCCGTGCATGTTTATCAATGGCCCGCCGGAGTTTCCTGGATTTATGGCTGCATCGGTTTGTATCACGTTCGGTATTGAAAATCCTGCTTCCGTATCCAGTAAACGGTCCTTTTGGCTGACTATCCCTCTGGTTATTGTTCCTTCCAGCCCAAATGGATTTCCAAGAGCTACTACTGAATCACCTGGACTGGTTTCTTCCATTGTTCCTCTTGGTATTGGTTTTAAGTCTGTTCTGTCCACATTTAGTACTGCGATATCAGAATAGATGTCCTTTCCCACGACCTCAGCTATTTCCATTTCTCCGTCCGGGAAGGTGACTCTGACCTCGTCTGCTCCCCTTAGAACGTGTTCATTGGTTATTATATGGCCTTCATGATCGTGCACAAATCCGGATCCCTGTCTGGATCCTTCTGCTGTACCTCTAACTTCTATTAACACTACTGAAGGAGATATTTCTTCGTAAAGTGCTCGTAAATTGGGTTCCTGTCCTTCGATAGGATCGAACCTAGGCGTGGTTTCCACTCTTGTTTCCCTGGTTATTATCTCCGGTCCTCGAGTTGTGAAAGCAATGTTAAAACCTAGCGAAATACCTAGAACTAGGAATAGAATTATTAAACCAATTATTTTCTTTTTTTGAGTCATGAATCGGTCTTTTTCCTGTAGCTCTGTTAAGCTCATTTCAAGTTCTCTCTCCAATATATCAGTATTAAGAAAAAGAACTCAATAAATATAAAGGTAAGTGTGTCCTGATGTCAAGTGACTGACTATTTTTTATGCAGGGGTGCCGGAGCCTGGAAAACGGGACGGACTCAAGATCCGTTGGCTTAGCGCCTTCAAGGGTTCGAATCCCTTCCCCTGCATCTAGATTTTATAAGAAGAGAATAGAAAAGCTTGGTTCGTTTAGCTGGAAAAGACCAAGGTTTATTTACTCGGAGTTCTTTAAGATAAACTGGATGAGCATGGTTCATATAGATGACTATGATTTCGGAGAAATCAAAGTAGAGGGAGAGAAGTACACTGAAGATATTATACTTTATCCTGATAGAATTGAAAATGATTGGTGGAGAAAAGAAGGGCACTCACTTCATAAGGAGGATGTTAAAGATATTTTGAAGAATCCTCCTGATCTATTGATTGTTGGTGAAGGTTCTCAGGGAAGATTAAGGCTCCTACCTGAAACTAGGCAGGCTTTGGAGAATAAGGGTATTGAAGTGGAAACTAAGAAAACGGGAAGAGCCTGTAAATTATTCAATAAAATGATTGAAGAAGGTAGAGATGTTGTTGCTGTTCTTCATTTAACTTGTTAAGCCGTTTAGTAATTTTTTATTTAGAATTATTCTAAGTCCTCTAGATATCCTTTTTTCCTAAGCTGGTTAACCGCGCTCTTTCTGTATTTCCAGACTATGTCTCCTTTTTCGTCACTCTGTATGTCCCATGGTTCCACTAGCACGTAGTCGTCTCTTTTTACCCATATCCTGCTTTTTCTTCCTGGTACTCTGCACATTCTTCTTTGCCCGTCCGTGCATTCCACTGTCATTCTTTTTCCTCCGTGCATCTGTATTACTTTTCCTATTACTTGGTCTCCTCTTGGGGTTCTTACTCTTGTTTTCTTTTCTTCGTTATTGTCTTTGCTCATGTTTTTGCCTCTATTTTACTTTTTGTTAATGGTGAATATCATGGAGTGAGGTATTCCTTGGATTTTTTTCACGTGCAGGTTCTCTATTTCTTTTTTCGCGGTTTCTACCGTGTTTTTTCCTATTAGGTTTATGTTTTCATGTTTATTTATTAATTCACGTAGTTCTTTTTTTTCCACTTTTCGCCCTTTGTAGAATTCTTTTTTTATCTTTACGGTTTTTTCTTTTGTTTCTAATTCTTTTCCCATTAGTTCTTCGTCGCATGCTGCTAGTACTTCTTCTTTTTCTTTTATCCAGTGCATTGAATCACTTTTATATCTGTTTTGCCGGTGATCTTGCTCCGCATGCTTCGCATCTTTTGTACTGTTCTCCTTTGAATTTTGTTAGTTTTGTGTCTGCTTTTCCGCATTCGTCGCATATTACGTATTCTTTTACGTATTGGCTGAGTTTTTTCTTTACCTGTCTTTTCTTAAATTTTCCTTTTAGACTAGCTTGGCTTCCTTCTAGGTTTCCCGCTGTTGCTAGTTCTTTTGATATGAATTTTAACAGATGTTTTGGTTCTCTTCTCAGTGTTTTTGTGATTTTCTTGAAGTTTTTGATGTAGGTTTTTCCACCTTGTATGTTTATTCTGGGTTCGGGTATCTCCAGTCTTTCGCTCTTATCTATATCTTCTGGCTTGTTTTCGTGGTAGTTTTCAAGTAGTTCTTCGTATTCAGTCATCTTGATCACTTTTTATCTTTTTATTCAACTGTGTTTTCTTGGATCTCTAGCCCGCTTTCGGTTTCTTCCGATTTTTGTTCTTCGTTGTCTTCTTTTTCATCTTCTTTTTTATCTGTTTCTTGTTTTTCCTTTTTTTGTTCTATTTCCAGTTCTCTTAGCTTGGCGTACTCGGGATCCTCTAGTTTTTTTATGATCTCGCCGTTTATGAATCTTCCTTCTTCGTCTTTTCTTATTTTACCGATTACTTTTACTAGGTCTCCTTTTTCTATGTTTTCTAGGTAGTGTATTGTGTCTTCGAAGGCTTTTACTCTTATTGTTGCTGTGGAGTCGCTTATTTGTATTGATCCGTAGGTTTCTTCCGGGTTCTTGTAGGTGTCTTCTACTGTTGCTATCGTGTTTATTCTTGAGTAGGTGTCTTGTTCTGTTTCTATTCTGTGTGGTTGATCCATTCCCGTGCTTTCTTTGTATTCTCCTTTGAACAGGTCCTTTACTTTTTTGAGTTTTGCGGGTTCTCTGTTGACCATTTTATCTTCTCCTTTTTCATTTGGTTTTCATTGTTTTGTGTGTATTTTTTGATTGTTGAGAAATATAAGGGTTTTTATATCTCTCCTTACTTTTACTCTACGTGGAGTGATTTATGTATGATCGATTTTTTTACTGGTGATGATTCATGAGAGTTGTCGTGGCTCTTGGTGGAAATGCACTGTTGAAACCGGGTGATAGCGGTTCCTTCGAGGAACAGGAGAATAGTATCCGTGAGTTGGTCTCCGACCTCGAAGATATCCAAAAGGATCACGAGTTAATAGTTACTCATGGTAATGGTCCCCAAGTTGGTAATCTATTGATTCAGCAGGACGAAGCGAAGAACCTTGTTCCTGAAATGCCTCTGGATGTTTGTGTAGCTATGACCCAGGGTCAGATAGGTTACTTGATTCGAAAAAATCTTGATGAATCGGTTGGTGTATTGACTCATGTTGAAGTGGATGAATCTGAGCTGGAAAAGGAACCTACTAAGCCTGTTGGCCCTTACTACGATGATAAGATCGAAGAGAATATGGTGAAGGAACCTGAAGGATGGAGGAAGGTGGTTGTTTCTCCAAAACCTGAAAAGATAGTTGAATTGGATTCGATTAGAAATTTAGTTGATAATGGATTTACTGTGGTTTGCTGTGGTGGTGGGGGAATACCGGTAACCGGTAATGGAAGACTTGATGGTGAGGAAGCTGTTGTTGATAAGGATAGAATTACTTCTCTTCTTGCTAAGGAGCTTGAAGCTGATGTAGTTATTTTCTACACTGATGTGGATCATGTATATAGAAATTACGGAGATGATAACGAGGAACCTATTGAAGAGATGAGTTTAGAAGAAGCTAGAGAGATTCTTTCGGAGTTGGATAAGGGTTCTATGAAACCTAAGTTGGAGGCTGCTATTGATTTTATAGGTTTAGATGGAGAGAATCGTGGTAGAAAGGTTGTTATAGGTAACGAGCTTGATTTATCAGGAGATTCTGGCACTCTGTTTGCAAATGATTTTTAACATTAACAAGAATGTTGATGGTTCTTTATTTTTATATATTCTGTGAGACAATGGTTATTATCTTTTTTTCTCCGTTGTTTTCTTCCATTACTACTTTAGCTTTTCCTTTTTTCCCAAAATATTTGTATTGTGTCTTTTTCCCGTCTTTTTTCTTGACTTTATCTGGATGTGATAGGGCTGATGACACGGTTTTTAATCTGGGGTCACTCATCCCTTTTAGTCTTTTAAAAGCATGTAGTGTCAATTTTATGTCGTCGGATTTGCTTTCGCTGTATTTTTTGAGTTTTTTCTCTATTTCTTTTTTCTTTTCAAGTTGTTCTTTGTATTCTTCTATATCTATTTTTTTTATTCCTTCTTCCATCTCTCTTTTTATTATTTGTTTTTTCTTGTCTTTCTGTCTTTTTTTGGATTTGTTCATGGTTATCTCTCTTTGATGTTTTTGTTTATCTTGTATTTTTGTTTGTTTTCCTCTGGTCCAGTGCTTTATTGGCTAGTTCGTCCGCTCTTTGTATGTATTTGTTGTTTCTTTTTCTGTGTTGGTATTTTACTTCTTTGAATTGTTTTTCCTTTTTCTTCACTTCTTGATGTAGTGGTTGTAGGTTAGGTGCTTTTACTTGGTATTCTCCTTTTAGTTGCTTTGTTACTAGTTCGCTATCCGATGTTACAGTGATTTTTTGTGCTTTGTATCTTTTTGCTAGTTGCAGGCCTTTTTTTATTGCTTTGTATTCTGCTTCGTTGTTCGTGTGTTTCCCTATTTGCTCTTTGTCTTCGTACAGTATTTTGTTGTTCTTCACTGCTAGTATGCCTATGCCTGCTGGACCTGGGTTTCCTCTGCTGGCTCCGTCAGTGTAGATGTTTATTTGTGTGATCTGGCTTGTTTTTTTATTCTTTGACTTACTTTCCATTTTTATCTTTTCTTCGTGTGTTTTGTATCTTATTCCTGTTTTTCTTTTCTTTCTCTTGCTTTTTTCTCCTTGAACATTCTTATTCTTTCTTTTTCTCCCTTGCTGAACTCTTTTTCTGAAACTAGAGGGTGATTCATTTCTTTTAGAGCATTGACTGATTTTTTAACTTGTGTTTCTGATACTCCTGTTTTTTCCGATATTTTAGATATTTCTTTTTTGGTTATTTCGGAGGGTTTTTTTGCTTTTCCTTCTTTTTCTATATGTTTTAAGATTTTTAACTGATTTTTACTTATTTTGTGCTCTTCTCCGGTTCTTACTATGCCTATTTTTTTGAATCCCGGTGCTTTTTTGTAGTAGAACTTGTTTCTAAGTTTCGGGTTATTTTCTATAATCTTTTTTACTCTGTCTGGTGGGAATTTATTGCCTCTTCCTCTCTTAGATACTTCTCGAGATACATTTAAAATGCCTTTACCATCGTATTCCTTTTTCTGGGACAATTTCTCCAGTTCTTCTATTACTTCTTTCTCGTTTTTCAGCTCTCTTTGTCTCTGTTTTTTCCTTCTTTGTTTTTCTTTTTCTTCTTTTCTCCTATTTGAAGGCATTTTAATCACTGTCCATATTTAAAAGGCTTAGTATCGCTTTTTGAACATGTAATCTGTTTTCTGCTTGATCGAATACCACGGATTGTTCTCCGTCCATTACTTCGCTAGTTATTTCCTGTTCTCTGTGTGCTGGGAGGCAGTGCATGACTATTGAATCTTTTTTTGATTTGTTTACTATTTCTCTATTTATCTGATAGGGTTTGAATAGATCTATATTTTTATCTTCTTCTCCCATTGATTTCCATGTGTCTGTATAGAGCACGTCTGCTTTTTGAACTGCTTTTTCAGGGTCTCTTTCTATTTTGTATTCTCCTTTTATCTCTGGCTCGTACTCTTCAGGACAAGTTACTTTCACGTTCATGCCTGTTTTCTCCGCTACATTTATCAGGGAGTGGCATACATTGCTCGATCCGTCTCCTAAGAATGTTAGGTTTATCCTTTTTAGGTTCCCTTTTTTCTGTTTTATTGTGTATATGTCGGATAGTGCCTGGCAAGGGTGTAGTAAATCGCTTAATGCGTTGATTATTGGTATTTTAGATGCTTTTTTCATCCTTACCAGGTCTTTGTGGTCGTGTACTCTGAATATGGCTAGATCATTGTATCTGCTCAGTACTTTTATCGTGTCTTCAGGTGTCTCTCCTCTACCTAGTTGTGATTGTTGTTTTGATAGAAATGTTAAATTTCCTCCTAGTTGCCTTATTCCTACTTCGAATGATATTCTGGTTCTTGTGGAGGATTTGTAGAATATCATCACTGTTTCTTTTTCTTGAAGCGGTTTTTCTCTTTTTTTCTTCAATTGGTCTGTTTTTCGGAGAATTTGATTTATTTCTCCGCTGCTGATATCTCTTATGTCAAGTAGATGCTTCATGTTTAAAGAAAGGTGGTCAGTGTATAAAAGTTTCTTGGTTTTCTAGGTGTGTGGAAATTTGAAGGAGAAGGGGGGGAGGGGAGAGAGGTTTGGTGGAGTTTGGGTGTTTGTTTTTTGGTGGGTTGGGTTGTGTGTTGTGTTTGTTTTTTGTTGGGTGTGGAGGGTGTGGGATTTTGGTGCTTTCTTGGGTGGTGTTCCTCTCTCCCTTGTTTTAATTATTAATTGGGGTTTTTTATTTCTTTCCCTTTGTGATACTGGTTTCTACATTGTTTTTTTGAGTATGAAGTGAGTTAGGACTAGTATTGTTAAAATGCCTATGTAACCTATCACTATCCCTGTTAGGAATGCTTCTGGTGTTCTTTCCAGAAATCCTAGCCCTATTCCTCCTGTTGTTCCTGCGAGAGCTCCTATCATTCCCCATTTTATTCCTGCTTGTACGATCATTTTATCTTTCTTTTTGCTTGTTTTTTTCTTCGGTGTATTGATCTTTTAGCACTAGTGCTGATCCTCCGCCTATTAGTAGACCGAATCCGGATACGAATAGAGCAAAGGGTATGAGTCCTATTAGTGCGAAGGGAATTAGTAGCACTATTCCTAGTGCTATGAATAGAGCTCCCATTATTTTTATTTCCAGGTTAGTGTTTCCTTTTTTCATAGATATCTATTTTTATTCTATTGGTCCTGCTGTGTCTCCGTTGCCTTCAGGTGTGCAGGTTCCGTTGATGCTCACGCAAGATGCTCCTGGTTTTGGTGATATTACTTGTGGGCATATTGGATTTTCAGGACATTCTATAACTGTTTCTTCCGTGTTTACACATTCCCAGTTTGCTCCTGCATTTTCTGGACAGCAATTAGTGCTTATCCAACCGCAATCCTCATCTGTAGTGCTCTCTTCAATTGTTTCTATGTATATTGGTTCACCAGGTTGGATGAATAGAGCAATTATTTCTTTATCTTCGTCCATTGTTATTTTAATTTCTTCTTGCGTCTCTAGTGCTCCTGGTGCGTCTTCCATCCATTGGTCGAAGTACCATCCTTCTTCAGGCTGTGCTGTTAATGTTACTTGTTCTCCTTCTTCGTATGTATGGGTTCCTGTTTCGAGGTTTACTGATCCTTCTCCCTGTACGTTTACGGTTAATTCGTGTTCTACTTCTTCCTCTCCTATTATCATCTCTGTGAATGCTGCTAATCCAACTATACCGATTACTAAGATTCCTAAGATAATCATTATGTGTGTTTTTTCTATTTTCATTTTTCATACCTCCTTATTTTTCATCACTTTTTTGTGGTAGTTCCTTAATCTCTTCGTTTTTTAAAGGCTTTGTGTTTCAATGGTTAGATATAAAAGGAACCTATTACTATGAGTTACGAGGGAGGTGATACCTATGGAAAATGGAGAAGTTGAAATAATCAATTCAGGGGTAAAGATCACTGATATTTGGGATAATATATGTGAGTTCTGCAGGGAGATAGAGGATGTACTCGAGGAGTTCGTAAGTGATTCTGAGGAAATAGAAGATTTCGATGACTGGAGGCCTAGAGAGGATGAAAGTACAACGGAATTAAAAGAAAGAACTGCTGAACAGGCTTCTTTAAGGGAAAGAAAAGTTGAAGAAGATTTTGAAGGGGCTGAAAAAGAGCTTTCAAAGGCTTCTGAAAAAGTATCTAATTCAGTTAAAGAAATAGTTAATAATGGAAAACCAGGAAAAGAATTGAAAGATGCATCGAAGAAAATTAGTAATCTAATAGAAGCAGAGTCTCTTGGGTCGATAAGGAAGATGGAGAAAGCCATCTACAAGAAATTCGTACTTAAATTCACTCCTTATTACTTTGATACTGAGGATCTTTCAATAAATTTGGAAAAAAATGGTGGGGATAAATATACTTTGACCGTGAACATACTGGACGAGGAAGCTAGGGAGGAAATTCAGCAGTACGTGGAGAGAGTTTACACTTAGATTTCGTATAAGTGATATGTATGAATAGAGATGATAGCAAATGATTCAAATCATTGTTCTATTAGCCTTTATAGTAGCTATCTTTGTGGGTATCTCCATTGGTGCTTCTTCTGTTCCGCCTGCATTTGGCCCTGTTAGGTCCTCAGGTTCTCTTGGGATACTTCAATCCGCTTTACTCGCTGCGATAGCAGCTGCTGCAGGAGCGATCATCCAAGGAGGAAGAGTGGCTGATACTATTGGATCAAATATAACTTCAAGCGCTTTGATGGGTCCTCAAGCTCTAATTGTTCTGTTAATTGCTTCTATTTTGGTGATAGTTAGCATAACTTTTAAATATCCAATGCCGACTGCGTTCACAGTAGTGGGAGCTATTATTGGGAGCGCTATTAGTTTTGGTAATGAAATTCAATCTTTTGTACTTTCCTCTATATTTCTTTATTGGCTGGCTGTGCCTCTACTGGCGATTATAATGGGTTATGTTTCCTCCAAGTATCTACGAAGATTTGTTGATAAGGAAAAATCGAAAAAGCCTTTGAAATACCTTACCTTGTTCATGGGTTTTTTCTTGGCTTACACCGCGGGTGCTAATTCAGTTGGTCTTGCAGTAGGTCCTTTACAGTCCTTTGGTTATCCAATGATTATTTTATTAATCTTGGGGGGTATTTCTATATTGATTGGTGCTTTGATATTTTCTCCTAAAATAATTGATGCTGTATCATTTGAATATGCTAGTATAGGTACTAGAAGATCCACTGCTAGTTTAGGTTCAGCAGCTATATTAGCTCAAATAGGTGTTTTTTTGGGTATACCTGTTTCATTTAACCAAGCGATAATTGCTTCAACCATCGGGAGTGGGTTAGTAACTGGAAAATCAACTGTTGGGAAGAAAAAGTTATTATTTACTGTTTTGGCTTGGTTATCAGCATTTTTAATAGCTATTGTATCTACTTATGCTTTGTCAGAGGCCGTGCAGCACTTTTTGATTGTGTAAGTTTTTGTTAGTGTGAGTTTAAATAAAAATCGTTTTAAATAAAATAGATTAGTTAATTTAAAATAGCTAGAGGAGCACTTTAAAATGAATTCAGAAAATAGGATAATAGGATTCAAGCTCAAGCATGTTCTAATATTCCTTGCATCAATAGCTGCTGCTATGGCTGCTATATATGCTTTAGGTAGTTTTTCACATGATCCGGAGTTTCTCTATGGTATGTTAGCTATTGCTTTCGTACCTCCGGCTGGCAAAGAGTCAGTTATCCCTGCATTGGTTTATAGAGGCATTGAAACTCCTATAATATTTTCCACTATTGTATTCGCGGATTTAGCTGCTTGTTTCATAATTTTGAGTTCTTTTGAGGTAGTTGAATATATAGCTGGAAAATTAGAATTCCTGCACAATGCTTTAGAAAAAGCTGGGAGAAGAGCGGAATCTGCTAAAAGACATGGGTTGTTACATATTGGTTTGACTGCTTTCATGTTCATTCCTTTTCAGGGAACGGGCTCCATAGTTACTTCTTTTCTAGCTCAAGTGTTAGGTGTGAAGAACTGGAAAACCATTTTGATTGTATTAATTGGATCCGTGCTCTCAACTCTGTTCTTTTTATCAGTGTCTCTGGGTATAATAGAGTTCCTATAAACCTTTAGACTTATCTAAATCTAATATTTTGTATATTTGGATTAATTGCTTACACCAGTAGCTATCTTTGTTGATCAGGGTTCTGGGTGAGCCTTCCCCGAGCCTTATTTTGGAGTGTTTACCTCTGGAATTATTCAAATTTTTGATGAGTTGTCCTTTTGGTTGAACAACGTAATTCTTTCACTCCTACTATTTAAGGTTTTGGGTATTTATTTAAGATATTGATAAGTATATGAGTAATTTGAAATAACTTCATTAATTAATCGTTCACTTTAATACTGGTTTATCTTTGTTTGGTTTAAAAACTTTCTCTTACCTTCTTTATAAAATCAAGTTCAATAATCTAAAACGAAAAGGATTACTGGTTAGTTTTCTGAATGTAATTGTTTATAAACCAGGGGTTCTTTCATTATTTTGCCCTAAAGGGTAGAAAACCAAAGTATTTTGCACAGATCATTTAAATAAGTTTAAAAAGGCACACAAAAAACACCGAAAACAGGAGGGATAACATGCCTGAAACAAACGCAGACACGGAAACCAACAAAAACCCAAAAGT
>SL_8KL_010_SEDDRAFT_10003968_pt1 | contig 12070 bp, 12 predicted proteins | sample SodLakKL_010_SED_4_FD_11160 | JGI IMG/M metagenome (IMG submission 11160) | reverse complement strand
CTTGCCAAGGCTGTAGCTAACGAAAGTGAAGCTAATTTCATATCCGTTAAAGGACCGGAGTTCTTCTCGAAGTGGGTCGGTGAGAGTGAGAAAGCTGTCCGAGAAACCTTCAGGAAGGCTAGGCAGGCGGCACCGACTATAATATTCTTCGACGAGATCGACGCCTTGGCACCTAAAAGGGGTTCCAGCGCTGATTCCAACGTTTCTGAAAGGGTCATATCACAATTACTTACAGAACTTGATGGATTGGAACCGTTGCACGATGTAGTGGTGTTAGCTGCTACAAACAGGCCGGAATTGATCGACCCTGCATTACTTAGGCCCGGTAGGTTCGATAGAAGGCTCAAGATCGATATACCGGATCAAGAAACTAGGAAGAAGATCTTCGAAGTCCACACCAAAAATAAACCACTAGCAGACGATGTTGACCTTGATAGACTTGCAAAACAGACCAGTGATATGAGTGGTGCAGATATAGCAGCTATATGCAACGAAGGTGTGATGATGGCTATACGGGAATTCATCAGCAAAGGTGGAGAGATGTCCAAAGAAGAACTCGAAGGTATGCAGGTTAAGATGAAGCATTTCGACGAAGCTATGAGAGATATAAAGGAGAAGATAGACGAAAGAAAGGACCTTCGAGATAAAGACAAATCTCCTCAAGCATACCGCTAAAAACCCTTTAACAACTTTTTTATTATTTGTTAACTCTACTATATCGATGAGGCAGAAGAGTATCAGACTTGATCTTAACGAAAATCACCTGTTAGCTCATGAATATTATGAAGAATTACGGTCTCGACTTGATGTTCAATTAGATGATTATCCCACAGAATATTCCACGGAAACCTGTAAAGGTCTAGCGGATTATCACAACCTAACTCCAGAACAGTTCCTAGTAGCTAACGGTTCCGACATGATACTAGACACCATTTTCAAAACACTAGTGCACTCAGGTGGGGTCGTAGGATATTTCGAACCAAGTTATGGATATTATCCTTTTTTAGCCAATCGCAATGAAAGAAAAGTCATGGAGATACCGTTAGAAAGTGATTTTACATTACCTGTGGGTACAAGTTATATCGATGAGATAGATGTGTTGGTAGTTTGTTCACCAAACAACCCCACCTCTTTAGCTATGGATAAAAAACACATAAAGTCCCTCTTAGAAAAGGACGTTTTATTAGTAGTGGATGAGGCTTATGCAGAGTACAGTTCTCAAGACTGCTTAGATCTTTTAACAGATCATGATAATTTGATAATAACCCGAACTTTTTCTAAAGCCTGGGGTCTAGCTGGTATCAGGGTAGGTTATGCCGTTTCAAACCCTCAAAACATAATGCAGCTGAGAGAATATATGTTATCTTACAATGTAAATGTTTTATCTAATAATGTAGCTGTTTCAGCTTTAGAAAATTACAGATACATGGAGAAAGCTCTGGAGAAGACCATTATAGAAAGAGACTATTTGACTGAAGAACTTACACTTATGGATTTCAATGTTTTACCATCTGAAACAAATTTCCTTTTCTGTCGCCTACCTCACGGGGTTGATCCTCATGGACTCTATGAAAAATTATCTGAAAGAGATATCTTGATAAAGACCTTCGAGGAAGGCAGAGTTGAAGATCACGTAAGGATCACAGTTGGAACAAGAGAGGAAAACGATGAGCTTTTAGATTCTCTAGAAGAGATAATTTAAATAATTTCTAAGATGTCTAAAATCCTTCTGGATACCACTGCTACGAAAAAGATTATTCCTATGTAGATGAAGGTATCCATCTTATCTGCTGTGTTTAAGTCTGTATAAGTCGAAGTCAATTCTCTAGATATCAATATACCTATCAAAAGTAGGATACCGAAGAGTTCGAGATTTTGTCCCCCTACTAATATAAGACATAAAGAAGTCCACAACCCTAGTGCTACGATGATCTTCTGATTTATCATCATTCGACCTCCTCCAAGGTGAATTTAACATGTTTATCCTCTTTTTCGAAACTGACCACTCTTAAAGAGACGTCCAATCCCTCTGAAGCGCATGTTATATATGCACTGCAGATCGGGCAGCCGGTTCGTGTGCAGAGTTTAGTGCTTCTTCCTCTGAGTTTTTCACAGTATTTGTTGTAGCCGTTGTGAGTTATACGTAATTTTATAGACCCGTCTTCCCTTCTCAAACTGAAAGATTTAGCCAGGGACAAACCGTGTGTTAATATCCCCATGCCTTCCCGGGCACCTTCTATACCTACTCCATCGAGGTCTGATTCCATACGCTCTTTTGCCTGGTGTAGGATTGGTTTGCCTAATGGTATCAAAGAGATCCCTGTTCTACCTCCACCTCCTGTGATTATGGTCATCTCATCGTATATGTTAGGGACTCCTCTGAACTCACCGGCCGGTACGTAGGTTCTGGAAGAACTAAGATTTTGACCTGGAGGGACATAGACTCCGTCACCGTTCAGATCCAGATCTTCTAGTAAGTCATTTAGAGGAAGAACCGATGATTCAAGCATCCTCTCTGCAATCGGTTTTTCAACTGTTCTGAAATGCATTATAGCGATCGTCATTACTCCGATGAAAAGGGCTCCGAAAGCTGTGTTGATAAATTCTGTAGATATAAATAAGTAAACACTCAGTATAATAAAGGCACTTCCGATCACCTTCGATAAGTACTCTGGTTTTTTCAAATCACCGATATTCATTTCTCGTTAGTGAAGAAACAGCTGGATTATAAAAGTATCGCAAAAGTTTTAATTGAGTAGGTATAATGCTAACATAGATGGGTATCAATAAAACAGTAACTGTGCTTATAATATCCCTGATAGCTGTTTCTTGTTCAGCCGGGATTGTTGAAGCAGAAGAGAGTCATTGGAATTTTGATGAGGTAGAGGGGGATGTAGAAGCACTTTATTTGTTATTGAATAGAACAAACTCTCTAATAGAGGCTTCTACCAACCAGACTTTAAGTGTAGATCTTATAGTTGTAACCAACGAAGAGGAGGTTACCTACAATTACAGTTCTTCAAATCTAAAAGAGGCGTTGAATTATTCTCATGATGCCTTAGATACTGTTGATTATTCTGAAAGTATATTAAAAGAGATCCAGGGCGAAGTATCGAGTTATGAATACTTAGAGAAGTTGTATAAACCCTATAGGAGATCTTCTCAGAACTTAACTAGATTTTCAAAAACTCACATCGATTTTATCTTTAATTTAGAAAGATCGATCGAGGTTTATTATGAATGGCATGATGATGAAAGAGATTTAGATGATCTAACAGAGGGATTAGATGCTTTAAATCAGGGTTTATATGACCTAAAAGATATGCGAGATCACATAAAAAGTGCTGAATCATATATCCAAAGTGTTGATGATGAAAAATTGGATAATGAAGTTTTGTTAGGTCACCTATCAGATATCAAGGAGATGCTTGATCGATATAGAGGGTATATCGATGATATTTTGTGGTTATATGAAACTTTACCATCTTACCTGAGTATTGATGTCCCCGAAAAGACTCATCCAGGAAAGGAGATCACAATTTCTGGAACCTACATAGAAAGTGGCTCATTTGTTGAAGGTGCTGATGTAGAAATTTCCATCGAAAACTCGTCTCAGATTTTTACCCAAACTGATGACGATGGCTTTTTCAGCTTTGATTACAAGATACCCTGGGATATAGGTTTAGGGATGGTGAATGTAAGTGTATCTATTAATGATACCAACATCAGTTCCGAGATCAATGTCACTAAATACTCTTCTAAAATTTTACTTTCGATGGATAGAGAATATTATTTTGAAGAAAGTATAGCACTTGATGGGGAGTTTAGAACAGATGCAGATATACCTCTTGATAAAATATATTTAAACGCTACATTTAATAGAAGCTTTGAACTTCAATCATCAGGTTCTTTTAGTTTAGTTTATTCATCTGAGAACTTCCCCTGGGGTCGATCTAATATCACTGTTTATTATCAAGGCAATGAAACTATCAGAGAAAGTAGTGCGTCGATATCTTTTGAGGTTAATATCCCTACCGGACTCACTTTAGAATCTGAGATAATGGGTGAGGTAGCTGATATAGAAGAGTTACCTATCCGTGGTGAATTGTACAATGCAACAACCCAAGAGGGCTTAGAAGGTTACGATGTTTCTCTCTACATCGATGGTGAAAACTATAAAAATTATACTACAGACAGTGACGGGGGATATCAGGATGTATTGAATGTTTCAAAGATAGCACCTAGTGATGGATTATATAGATTGGAAACTATGTTCTCCGGTACCATCAAATATCGCTCTTCCGTATCGGACCCTATTTTTATCTATAGGAAGGGTGAAGTTATCGGAATCGGTGATGACCCAGATGAAATCCAGGAAAAGGTTGAGCACGAATATGGCATTGGCCCCGATGATAACGATGATGGTTTCTTTGATAACGATGATGACGAGCATGGTTTGATCCCTTGGATACCCCCTGAGGAAGAACCTGCTTGGTTCATCGTGTTAGCGATATTCGTTATATTGCTAGTTTATTATTTCATATTTTATAAGAGAAGACCAATCGAGGAGGAAGAAGAGAGTGTTGAAGTATCAGAAGATCCTAAAGATGTTTCCCGTCCAGTCTTGAAAAAACCTACAGTCAAAGAAAATGGCGCAACTTCTAGGGATGAAATCCCTGAGATATATCACGAATTTATCGAGAAATTGAAAAACAAAGGTGAAATCTCTTTAAATAAAGGAACGACACATCGTGACATCGAAAGAAAAGTATCTTACAAAATTGGATCGGATGAAGTCCATATCGTCACGTCTATCTTTGAAAAAGCTTTCTTTTCTAGTAAAGAGGTCACTAAGAACGAGATAGAAAGTTTCAACAACGGGATGAACAGATTGAACAAGGTGATAGGATGAGAAAAAGGATGAGGACTATAACGATCTATATCATTGCTGCTGTGGTAGTTGCTTTGATGTTCCTTTTTTCATTATCCGCTCCCTTAGTCACTAACAATGCAGACTTCAGCATATATAATACAGGTTGGAATGGATGCAGCAGACTAGCTGTAAGAACTTATGAAACCGGGGATTTAATACCAAATTTAAGGTTGGCCAATGACCGTGATATGGAGGTCACTCAAAAAACCATATTGGATTATTCTGTTATTCCAAACTCTACTTCTATGGTTATTTTAGGACCAGACTTGGATTTTAGTTCTGATGAGGTCGAATATGTCGACAATTTCCTTAGGGATGGTGGTAAAGTGGTGTTAGCTGATGATTATGGCACCGGTAACCAGTTATTAGATGGACTAAATACATCATCTCGCTTTGCCGGGGAAACATTGTATGATTTATCCTTTGAAAAATCACCTGAGTTCTCAGTTGTCTATGATTTTAGAGACCATGAGCTCACACAGGATCTATTTTTCGTGATGCTTAACCGACCTACTTATCTAAGACCGGATGATACTGCTGTTCCATTGATGAATTCTACCCAAGGGGGCTGGGTGGAAAGAGGGGAAGATGAAACTCATAAGATAGGATCAGCACCATTGCTTTCTGTAGAACGATATGGAGACGGTGAATTGATATTACTTTCCGATCCTAGTATGTTGATAAATTCTATGATCGATAGGTTGGATAATGAGATATTTCTGATGAATTTACTAGATCACATCTCTGAGGATCGAACCGATATTATAATAGATGAAAGCCATAGAGATATGAATTTAGTATTCAGGATAATTTATACAGAAAATTACCCCTCTAGATATGTTTCATTTCTAGTAATTTCCGGTGCTATAATGGCAAGTGCTGCAGTAATGATGCCTGGCTTTAAAGATAAAGTATTTAAAAATATTAACAGGTTGTTATCGATCTTTATCAAAGAGGAAAAAGAAGATACGCTCTCAAAAGTATTAAATAACCATCCTGATTGGGATAAACATAAGTTAGAGTGGATACATGAAAGGTTATCTGAATCTATCAGTTCAAGGGAGGATTAATCTTGCAAGATTTAGAACAATACGAAGAGAAATTTGAACAAGTTAGAAAGAATATAAAGAAAGTGATCATCGGGTACGAAGACGTTATCGAGGATTTTATTATATGCTTGATGACTGAAGGACATCTACTTTTAGAAGGGGTTCCAGGTATAGCAAAAACGACTTTGATCAAAACATTCACCAAAGCTATAGGTTTGGATTATGAAAGGATACAATTCACCCAGGACCTTTTACCCGCGGATATATCCGGACATTATTATTACAACCAGAAGACCGGAAAGTTTGATCTTAGGAAAGGACCTGTCTTTGCTCAAATATTGATGGCTGATGAGATAAATAGGGCACCCCCAAAGACCCAATCAGCACTGATAGAGGCCATGCAGGAGAAACAGGTCACCATCGAAGGTAACACCTTTTCATTACCCGATCCATTTTTGGTCATAGCTACTAGAAACCCCATCGAAACTGAAGGAGTCTATCCTCTTCCGGAAGCTCAGTTGGACAGATTCATGATCAAATCTGATATGACTTACCTACCCAAAGACAAAGAATTGGATATGCTAACGATGAAAAACAGATCATATGCTGATAATATTGAAGCTGTCGATAACGGATTCGGTTATGACATCGTTGGGTTACATTCACAGGTACACGTTTCCGAACCCGTAATAAAATACATCCGAGATATCGTTATAGAAACTAGAAGCGTAGATGAAATCGTCTTAGGGGCTAGTCCTAGGGCCGGTGAACAACTTCTTAATGCCTCAAAGGCAAAGGCATTGATCCATGGGAGGGATTACGTTGTTCCTGACGATATCAAATCTATAGCTCATAAAGTTCTTAATCATAGATTGATATTATCCATCGATGCTGAGTTAGAAGGTATTGAAGTACTGGAAGTTATGGATGAAATATTAGAAGAGAAAGTTGAAGCACCTAAAGGAAAATTCAACGATTGATCGAGATATAGAAGGGTAATAAAACGACTATAACCATGGCTGAAAACGAAAGTGCCATAGGACCTGTATTTCCTTCGGCAAATATGAATTCACTGATATTAAGATAATTGATCAGTGCGTAAAAAGATATTATTGTAACACCGAAATAGCTTATGGCTATTGATGCCGCTTTCAAATCAAAATAAAGTTCTGAAGATAGAACTAATATCCAATAGATTGTCAATGGTAAAACGAAAAATAGTATGAACAATGAGAGGGAAATAGTGTTTCCTAGAGTTGTATGAGTTATGAAGAATCCTGATAGTAAAGTGGTTCCAACCAATCCAATGTATTCTAGTTGATTTTTTTCCTTTTCAGTGGCAAATGATACCATCAAGATGGGTATGATCGTCAATAAGGGCAGAAACCCCCTAGAGGAATGATAATACGAAGATAACATAAGCAATCCTCCTATGAGGTGGGTTAACTCTTTTTTCACAGTCTTTTCCCTCCTTTTTTGGTCAATATCTCTATACCCTCTGTTGATGGATGTAATAAAAATGTAGATACCTCTAATCGCTTTAGTTGATGGATAACACGTTCCATACCCTCAAAATCGGTATATGTTTTCTCCAGTACTTCGTCATCGATTTCATCAATAAGGTACCAGGGTGAGAAAGGGATGAGAACCCAGATCTCAGTATCCCTCTGTTTCAAACTTTCGATAGCCTTTATAAAACTCCTCGTAGATGTTTCAAGATCTGAAATTATTATCACAAGGGAATTTTCTGAACTAGTTTTTATCCTCTGGACCGCTGATAATATCCCTGACAACTCACTCTTTTTAGTACCTGAGAAAAATTCCCCCACTATTTTTGTAAACTCTTGTTCATCATCGACTTCACTTTGTTTTTCAATATCATATCTGGTCCTTTTATACCCCTTTGTTTCGATCTTTCCTGGGAGATCTGAAAGGTCTTTATAGATACTCTGGAATGTCTCCCTTTTATGATCAGGAGGATGATGATAAATTGTTTTTTTATGATCAAAAACCGTTAGCCCAAAGTCATGCCCTGAGAGTTCAAAATTCTTTAAAAACTCTATAGCTAGGAAGATAGAGTGTTCGAGTTTACTTTTTCCATCTTTCTTACCTCTTCTCATCGAAGGACTACAGTCGATCATTATCTGACAGTCAACCGGAGTGATCTTTTCATAGGTTTTGGTCATCAAACTTTGGAATTTAGACATGGATTTCCAATGTATATCCCTCATCCTATCTCCGGGTTGATAGTCACGTATAGTATCTAATTCAGCTGTTCTAGTTATGTATTTACTAAAATCTTTAACATTTAAATCACTTTTAACCCTTTTAGAATAACGTTGAGCTCTTTTTATAGCCTCTTTAGAACTATGGGCTGTTATCTCTTGGTCGCCCTCTTTGTAGAATCCCTGTTTATACAGTTTCATCGGGTCAAATATGTGACCTTTTAAAGTTCCTATCTGTTTATACCCCCTTTCTTTAGGAACCAATTTATGCTTGATCTCAGTATATGAGGATATCGTACCGCTGAAGTTAATATCTGATTTAACTTCTATTTCATCTGCATCACCAAATTCTATATCGAAAAATAAAGGTTGTTTAGAGAATATTTCCTGAGTTAAGTAGAACTTTTCGTCGACATATTTCTCACCTTTAGAGATCTTATTAGTGATCTGAATATTTGTGCCAGAACCGCCAAAGTAGTATCTAGAATATAGAAAAATAGAAAATAATGCAGCTGATACAACGGGTAAGTATGGGTTCTGGAGTAAAAATCCAGCTACTATAAGATATATCGGAACTAAAAGTAATAACCTTCCTCTAAGCGTCATCTCTATTTTCGCCACTACTCATCCCTCACTAACAAGGTGTAATGCAGATCTCTGTAGACTTCTCCATCCCTTAAAAGGAAAAATTTCATCCTGTATATCTCTGGCATCTCTACTGAGAATTCTACGGTCATGTTCCAACTCTCCGTGTGGTTCAAAGAGATCTCTGTTTCGAAGTAGGTGTTGTTACCTGGTAATGATATGTTATCGGATAAGGTCCCTATTGAATTCATATCATCAAACTCGTACCCTAGACCCATAACGACGGTGTAATCCGTGGTTTCATGTTCCCTATTGACAACTCCGATGGTCAGTGTTCCAGTTTCGTTCACTTGAAGATCATTTGGATAGTCATCGGCCATTCCACCTTCGCCTAAGATGTAGAATTCAGTGAACCTTTCCCCGGTTCTTGGAGTGGTGGCTATGTGTACAGCTAGTGCTCCTGAGGCTATGAGCAGGATTACAGTCCCAACGACTAGAGCTTTATCGATCATATCGTAGCTTTCCCAGTCTGGAGGGTTTATTTCAAGTTCTATGTGGAACACTTCTTCTAAAGGTATAGCGCGTCTCCTGTAGAATGCAAGTCCTGAAAATGCGAATATGAACAGTGATATGGAAGTTAAAAGAGGTACCAAACTGATCTCCCATGTATAGTTCAACAATAGCCCGATGAGTGGAGTGATGGCTATACTCAAACCGAATGAAAGAGCGATCCTCTCGATCTTATCTAGGGGTTCCTCTTCTGGGAACAAAAATGAGATCAAAACGTACCCAGGGAAAAACAGCAGATACGGTAGACCTAGAACTGTTCTTACCCAACTGTCCGGTGTTAGATATATTATACCCAACAGCAGTATGGTCGAGATGACCACGATAGCGAGGTCCCAAGGTTTTTCCCTGATCTCAATCTTCAAAACTTTTTCACCTTTATTTCCAATTGAACATTCATTATAAATGATTTTCCGGCCTAACCGAGTTTTTCCAAGTCCTCGGACTGCACGTATCCTATATCGTTCTTTAGAGCGATCTCTGCTTTTTGTAATTCCCTAGCTACGTAAGCCATATGGTCCAATCTAGAGATCAATCCCTCTCTTATCATGGTATCGCATATGGATTTTGCATCTTTACCTGTGATGATAAGATCTAGTTCACCTGTTTCGACTTCAAGTTTCCCACCCTTGTTTACATTTTTATAATGTTCGGCAATTATCTCGTCGTCGATAAATATGACAAAGAAACCCTTTTCGTCGAATTTAACCCTCTTTTCCTCTTCGGCCTTTATTTTATCAACTTCTTTCATCAAAAACCACATCTCTTGCTTTAACCATATTTTTTAGTTTCTTAAAAGCTGTTTCTTTATCTAAATTTCTCAATCCACAGTCTGGATCTATCAAAATGTTCATACCAAAATTGTTGACAGCTTTTTCGATCCTTTGTTTTATTATCCCTACATCTTCAACCAGTGGTTCTGTTGTAACGACTCCTACTGACAACCGCTGTGAGAAAGATAGATCTTTATAGGTTTCGAACAGTTTAGGGTTAGCCGCGAACTCATGATCTAATATATCTACATCTATTTCTATCAGTTCTTCTGCTATATTTTTAACATCACCACAGACGTGAAGTTTTGTTGTGGTATCACTTGGAAAGACCTTTTCTAAAGCTTCTTTTACGTACGATGCGGACTCTATGGAAAGGAATGGTTCGTCGATCTGTACCACATCACAGATCTTGGAAAGTTCTACAGCCTCTGACCTCAGTGCTTCAGCGGTGTCCATGACCGCTTCCTTTGTATCTTTATAGTGAAGATCATAAGAACTCTTGACAAGTGTCCATGGACCTGTGATTATACCTTTCAGACCTACATCTTTTGGAATACTGTTCTTAAGCTTACTCTGATCTTTAACGGTTATGGGTCCACGATATTCTACATTTGAAATTATCTCAGGCCTTCTTTTCATCCTGAAACCCTTAAGATTTTCAGCGAATATCTCGACCATCCCTCCTCGGGTCTGCCCGTCGGATATCAGTTCTATTCCAGCATCTAACTGTGCTTTAACAGCCTCTTCGATACTTTCAACGAAAGGGTCCACATCTTTGAAATATGATCTTGCCAAGGATCCGTTAGAAGGTCTTGAAGGAAAACTTCCAACAACCGTCGTTATAAGTTCTCGGTTCAAATCCATAACTGTAGATATACGTTTCATTTAAAAAAAGGTTATCCAAACCATTTAGAGGTGATGATAAGGATGATCAGGATCTACATCCGTTCCGAAATATTCTTCTGCACCTTCTGCAACTAGTTTATCGACCATTGCCATGTTTGTCAATTGCGTTTCCGCATTTTCGATAGGACCGTAATAGATGAAATCTCCTCCGAGTATGATCGGAAGATTGTTTATCGAAGTATCGATGGTGTCGAACACGTTCTTGCTCTGTTTTTCTAACCACTGCCATGATTCCACCGTATTGTGCATAGCACAGCCCACAGGTAAACCGAACTCGCTTTTGAACACGGGGATAGCTCTTAAACTTTCACTAGCTCCTTCCTTGAAGGGCTGTGCAGCCGTATCCAATAATATATTTTCGATACCTGCATCTTCTGCAATTTCGATAAGACCATCATCTAGTAGCTGTCCCCCATCTTTTAGGATATCAAGTCTCCCCTGTACACTGCTGCTCTTAGGATTGAATGAAAGTACTACGGCCGACTTAGGAGTATATCGTGTTAAAGTCTCGATCTCCTCCTGGACGATCCCTATGTTGATACTGTTGTATATCACTCTGTCTAAAGCGTCTTTCTCGTGAAGGTATTCGAGTGCCTTTATCCTTACATCTGATTCAAGCATATCTAAAGAGAAACATCCAGAGATGTGTTTTAGAGCGAAGTCTATCTTCCATTCGATCTCGTCCTCCTCATATATGAAGATATCAGGGATGGCTGGAACGTGGGTTCTTTTGGAAAGTTCGTTTTGTTTTTTGATCAATATTTTTGCTTCTTTTAAACTATCTCTTGGGTCTTTGAATTCTCCTTCGTAAAAAATCGTTCCGACCATCAAGGTAGGATTTTCTCCAGGTAAACCTCCTACATGGATACCATCAAATTCATATTTTTTTTGCTCTTTGGTGAAACTGAACATCATATAACCTCCTCAGATGTGACCTCTCCCCAGGGCGAAACTTTGATCTTAGAGTGCAACGCCATATCTGCCTGGAACTTGTAAGTCTCCTTCTCTTTGATGGATATCGCTTGATACGGT
>SL_8KL_010_SEDDRAFT_10003965_pt1 | contig 12074 bp, 10 predicted proteins | sample SodLakKL_010_SED_4_FD_11160 | JGI IMG/M metagenome (IMG submission 11160) | reverse complement strand
CCCCCCGGAGCGTGCGATGTCGACTGTTACGGGCATCATACGTTAAAGCGGAACAGCATGATATCGCCATCCTTGACCGTATAGCCGCGTCCCTCGGAGCGCATTTTGCCGGCTTCCCTGGCCGCCGCCTCCGATCCAAGCCGGTCAAAGTCCTCGAAGGATATGGTTTCCGCCCGGATGAAGCCCCGTTCAAAATCGGTATGGATGGTGCCGGCAGCCTGCGGGGCCTTGGTTCCCTCGCGGACTGTCCATGCGCGTGCCTCTTTAGGACCAACGGTAAAGAAGGTGATGAGCCCGAGCTCCCGGTAGGCCGCTGATATGAGCCGGTTGAGGCCGGATTCACGAAGGCCCACCGAGTCCAGGAACTCCCGTTTTTCCTCATTGTTGAGTTCTGCAATCTCAGCTTCGATTTTGGCACAGGCCACGACAGCCTCGGCTCCCTCTTCCCGGGCGTGGTTCCGAACGGCCATGACATGCGGATTCCCTTCGGCATCAGGCAGATCTGACTCATCAACGTTGCACAGATAGAGCACTTTTTTAGCTGTGAGCATGAAAAGCTCGCTGAATGCCGGATGTGACGGATCCCAGTCCTTGCAGGAACGCACGGATTTTCCCTGTTCAATGTGATTGCGAAGCCCGGTCAGCATATGCAGTTGGTTCATCAGGGTCTTGTCACCGGATTTGGCCATTTTTCTGACGCGTTCTTCTCTGCGTTCCAAGGTTTCCAGGTCTTTGAACAGCAATTCGGTATCGATGGTGCCGATATCGCGTATGGGATTGATGTTTCCTTCCACGTGGACCACGTCATCATCCTCAAAACAGCGTACCACGTGGATGATCAGGTCCACCAGCCGGATATGCGAGAGGAAGGCGTTCCCCTTGCCCTTGCCTTCCGATGCTCCCTTGACCAGTCCGGCTATGTCAACAAATTCAATGCTGGTAGGGGTAACTTTTTGTGGCTTGACCAACTCGGCAAGGCGGTCGAGCCGCGCATCCGGCACCGGAACGATACCCACGTTGGGATCGATGGTGCAAAAAGGAAAATTCGCCGCTTCGGCGCCGGCATTGCTGAGGGCGTTGAAGAGACTGGACTTGCCCACGTTGGGCAATCCCACAATTCCGCATTGTAGGCTCATGGTTTTTCGTGTAATCTTATGCTTTTAAAAACAAACTGCAGGCAAATTTCAATCCGGAGACAGGCATTGCGGATCCAACCACCAACAATCCAACTACTTTCAATCCAGACATGTTTGGCTGACAACTTTTTTTTCCGGCAGGAGCAGGGCACTCAGCTTTCCGTAACCGCGGCCGGTAAAGACGCATCCGGTATCGATAGCCATTTTCCGATCTTCTATCAGCGGTTCCCTGACGGGGGTATGTCCGAAAATTACCGGCTTTTCCCACACTACGGGCTGGTGAACGTGGCTGCGTTCCCAGAGTGCCGTGTGCGCAACGTCAGGCGAGTCGAGCTGCTCCTTGACGCTGCGATCCGGATCAAGTCCGGCATGGATGAACAGATAGTCAGGCGTTTCGAACCACAGCCGGCCTTCCGTAAGGAATTGTCTGTGGTCATCGGGGATCTGCACCGGATCATTGACCTGATATGATTCCAGCGTCTCAAGTCCGCCATTGATCATCCAGAACGTGCGCTCACCGGTCTGGATCGCATCCGACAGCATGCTTTCATGGTTGCCACGCAGGAAAATGCAGTTGTGGCCCCGGGCGAATTCCATGACGGCATCCACAACCCCACGGGAGTCTGGACCGCGATCGATGTAGTCGCCAATGAACACATGTATCCGATCGCGATAGGGGTGGATTTTCACAAGAAGTGCCTTCAGTGATTCGGCACAGCCATGAATATCGCCGATAGCAATGTATTTGCTGTTGTCAGTCCTGTTTTCTCTGTTGCTGTTATCCAATCGGCAGGGAAATTCTAAGGTTTCTTTTTACTCGGCGGACGCTTGATCCGGGGTTTTTTCAGCGGCTTCTCAGGATCGCGTTCCGGACCGGCCGTGATTTCATCATCACTGGCTGCGCCCTCGTCTTCATTGACCCCGGATTTCTTTTTGCGGGCGGGGAGGTCCACAAGTCCCCTTCCTTCCTTCTTCAGTAATCCCTCGTTCTGGAGCGAGAGTACAACGGCATCCAGAATCCCGTTCACGAAGGGCCCGGATCGTGCCGTGGAGTATTTCTTGGCGATCTCGATGGCTTCATTGATGCTCACCTTGGTCGGGATGTCCTCAAAAGTGAGTATCTCGGTAATGGCCATCTGGAGGATGATACGGTCCACCGTGGCCAGACGTTCAATCTCCCAATTGGCAATGTGATCCCTGATGATCTGGTCTGTTCGCTCCCGGTTGTCTGAGGTGCGCAGAAACAGGCGTTCGGCAAAATCACGTCCGAATGCATCCTCACGGAATTCAGGTTTTATTATGGTATCAAGAACATGTTCCAGGGAAAGATTGCCGACAGTGAGGGCATATATCGCCTGCATGACGGTCTCCCGGATTTTACGTCTGTTGGACATAAGGAAATCAGTAATACTGCTGTAATGTTAAAACCTCACAAGATAAGCATTTTTTTACTTCAGCAGCATCATCTTTTTTCGCTGTACATACGGGCCGGCGGTGAGTTCATAGATGTACGTGCCCGATGCAAATCCGGATGCGTCGAAGGAGACGGTGTGGACCCCCGGCTGGCGCTCTTCGCTGACCAGTGTCTGGACCGGCCGGCCCAGGATATCATACACCGTGAGCCGCACGTGCGCCTGTTCCGGAAGTTCAAAACGGATGCGGGTGTCCGGGTTGAACGGATTCGGGTAGTTCTGGGCCAGATGATAGTGTGCCGGAAGCTCGCTGCTATCATCCACCGAAACATCTTCCACGATGGCCACCCGGGCTGTATCCGTGGCATCTTCGTAGTGCGCCACCACATAGCCCTCGCTGAGGCCGTGTGCCAGGAAACCTCCGCGGCCATAACTGGCATCGAGTCCGCCGCCAACTTCCCAGCTGACCTCGCCCGGCGGAATTTCCAGGGGGTCGTTCCAGAGGTCGTAGCCCTGGACGATGAAATTGAAATTGTCATCCACTTCCACCCTGAGCTCTTCCGGCTGGATGCGGATGCTGCCAAACACTTCTCCGTCGTACGGCTCGGAAATGGCGATCATGGCATTGGCGACGTTTCTCTGCCAGTCGGAATCGGTTGGACGGTGGACCCACTCGTCATTGACGATCAGGGTGCTGGAGCCTCCGCCGTCCAGGTTGACGGCATTCCAGGCCCCTAAGCTTTTCAAGATCTCGGCCATCTCCATCATGGTTGCACCCCTGCTTGCCGTCTGGCGTCCGTCGACCACGACAAACCATACCCGGCTTTTGTCCTTGTTCATGCCGACCGCCGAGCGCGGATGGCGGTACATGTTGTGCTGAAACTGAAACCCTTCAACTCCTTCGAAAGTCGACGGGATCCGGCCGTCGGTGATCAGGCGCGGGCCGCCGCCCATGAGTTGCTCCACGTATCCGTCAATGGATTCGCTCTGCAGGTCAAGTGTCACCGTGTCGCCGACCGATACGTTTTCCTGAAGGAAAGCCCGGGCATCGCCATGGCCAGAAACGACCACATGTCCAAGTGGTATTTCCATATCGCCGATATTGTGCTCCTGTTTGATGACCACCAGGTCTGTAACCCCGTCGTATGTCAACTCGGTTATGGGCTCAAGCAGGATCTCATTCCCGAACTCGTTCGTGCCGGTGTTGTTGCCCCGCCAGTTGTCGTAGAGCACCAGGAAGTTGGAGGAACGATTGATGTTGCGCCCGTTGAAGGCCATCTCAAGCGAGTCGACGATGATGGAACCGGTAACGGGCTCGTTGAATGTCATGGTGACGCTGAGCGTGTCGCCGATGGCCAGGTTGTCGGTCAGGGTGGATGCGACCGGTCCGTGCGCTGACAGGATATAGTAGTCACGGCCGGGAATGGACATCGACCCTTCGCCGATCTCCATCTCGCGGGCGACAAACCGCAGCGGCTTGCCAACCTGCATCTCGTCCAGCAGTTCCAGCTTGATCTCCACACCGTTTTCGTCGGTGCGCGTATTGTTGCCGAAGTAGTGGTTGTAGAGCACGGCCCGTCCGCTGGTACGCTGCTGGTTGACGGCGTTAATGGGGATCCGTGCGCCGTTGGACAATACCGCCTGTCCTGCAAAACTGAGCATGTCCACAAAGGGGATTCCGTCGGTGGTCATGCCGAACTGGCTGCGGGAGTAGGATTTGCCGATGACGTATTCGTTGTCCTTGATCATCAGGTTGCTGACGTAGGTATACGGGTTGGATGCGTCCCTTATCCCGAAATAGTCGCCGTTGATGGCCCCGATGACCTGATGGTCTTCGCTATGGTAGCTGCGGGCCATGTTCTGCGTGTTGGTGAACGCCGTCCCCAGGGTGTTGTTGGACAGGGTATTGCGGATGCTGACATTAGGCCGGGCGATGTTGATCTCCAGGGCCGATATGCGGATGGGGGTGAAAATGGACTCGTCCACGATCCGGATAAAAAAGAATCCGTCCGCCACCTGCGTGCGTGTGGTGTCGGCGGCATGGGATGGCTGCGCCTGGATGGCAACCAACACTGCCAGGACTATGAAAAAAGCGTAAAGAGAGCGTAATGAAGCCGGTATCGTTCGTTTCATCTGTTTATGATTTTTCGATTCATATGGTCAGAATGATCTCACATGACAGGATGTAATCATGCTCCTGTGTGTCAGCCGGAGGCTGTCATGTTCGATTCATAACAATATCACTGGTGAATGGGTCCCTGAAATAAAAAAAGAGTGGTGGATGTCGATTATCCCTGTAATGATATCACTATAATAATGCAAATATGTGAGGATGTCATCCGATATCCTCAAAAAGCGGAGAACTGAGATAGCGGTCGCCAATGTCGCAGGTAATGCAGACGATCAGCCCGCTGTCCAGTTCGCGGGCCAGCCTGACGGCCGCGGCCAGGCCGCCTCCGCTGCTCATGCCGGCGAATATCGCCTCCTCGCGGGCCATGCGTCGGGTCATCTCGATCGCCTCCTGCTCGCTGACATCGATGGTACGGTCGACGCGTTCCGGTTCGTATATCTTCGGCAGGAACTCGGGGGACCAGCGCCGTATGCCCGGGATCTGGGAACCCTCGGTTGGCTGCACGCCGACAATCTGTACCGCCGGGTCCTGCTCCTTGAGATACCGCGACACGCCCATGATGGTGCCGGTGGTGCCCATGGAAGAGACAAAGTGGGTAATTCTTCCATCCGTATCCCTCCATATCTCCGGTCCGGTAGTGCGGTAGTGCATCCGGTAGTTGTCCGGGTTGGCGAACTGGTTGAGCTGGTAGTATTCGCCGGTGGCGGCCATCTCGTCGGCGACCGTGCGCGAGTATTCGATGGTGCCCTCCGCCTTGGTGAGGATTACTTCCGCACCATAGGCACGCATGGTCTGGATCCGTTCCTGCGTCGAATTTTCCGGCATGACAAGCGTCATGTGCAGGTTTTTCAACCGTGCGATCATGGCCAGCGCAATGCCGGTGTTTCCGCTGGTGGCCTCCACGACCTTGTCGCCCGGCTCGATGTCGCCGCGTTCCAGCGCTTCGTTCAACATCCCAAATGCGGCCCGGTCCTTGACACTGCCGCCGGGATTGCGGCCCTCCAGTTTGCAGTAGATCGTTACGTCCGGAGATTCCGGGATGTGCTGCAGCCGGACGAGGGGTGTGTTTCCGATAAGCTGTTCAAGGATCATAATATCAATGTTCTTCCATGTTGTGATGCTGCTCCTTCCTGGCTTTGCGGTTTTCCTGGTGCGCAATGTAGGTGATCCGGGACCAGGCCGGGACGCTCGACGTCAGCCACACGCTTCCGCCGATGATGCTGTGCCGGCCGATGACCGTGTCACCGCCCAGAATGGTCGCCCCGGCATATATTACCACAAATTCTTCTATGGTGGGATGGCGTTTTGTCGCCGCATCCTCCTTGCGGACGCTCAAAGCGCCAAGTGTGACGCCCTGGTAGATTTTCACATGGTCGTGGATTTCCGTGGTCTCGCCAATGACCATCCCGGTCCCGTGGTCAATGCAAAAGTGCCTGCCGATACGCGCTCCCGGGTGGATGTCGATGCCAGTGTGGCTGTGGGCATTTTCGGTGATCATGCGGGCCAGAAGCTTATACCCCTTGCCATAGAGGAAATGGGCGATCCGGTAGGATGTGACCGCATAAAATCCGGGATAAGTGCGCACGACCTCAGTCCGGCTTTTGGCCGCCGGATCCCCTTCGTAGATGGCCTGCACATCCAATTCCAGCATTTCCTTTAGTTCCGGCAGGGCCATCCAGAAATCCCTGGTCACTTCTTCCACATCGGCACTCGGGCACTCCGAGCATTTACGCAGGATCTGGCAGAACTCCTCTTTGAGTTCGTAGCTGAGCTGTTCCAGTTCACTGACAGAATGGAACCGGGTGTTGCTGAACTCGGGAAACAGGAAGCCCAGAAGCCGGTTAAAAAAAGCAACGACCAGAACGGGGGAGGGGCAGCGCGCTGCCTTGCGGTGCTCCTCAAAAAGTTTTTGAAGGTATGTCTTGTCCATATGAATTCAAATATATTGATATTCCGGGAGCTTTATGGTCCGTTTTAAGCGGAACATAAATTTTCGCGGGAACGATCAGCGGAATGAAAATTATAAACATATGAATAGCAACAATTGCAAAATTATCCTTGTCTTAATTCTGGCCATCTGTTTTTCTGCCGGATGCGGCCCTTCCTATGACGCGGATCCGGTATGGCCACCCGGGCGGGTCCCGGTTGTTTCAGAAGAGGAAGAAATGGTGGCGGCGGCACATCCGCTGGCCGTTGAAGCCGGTCTCGGGGTGCTTCGGGACGGGGGAAATGCCATGGATGCCGCGGTTGCTGTTCAAATGGCGCTTAATGTGGTTGAGCCGCCGGAAAGCGGCATCGGCGGCGGGGCGTTCCTGCTCTACCGGGATGGGGCCTCGGGGCAGATGACGGTCTATGACGGTCGCGAAGTTGCCCCGGCAGCGGCACAGCCGGACCGCTTTCTGATCGGAAACTGGCCGCTGCCGCTCTGGGCGGCCGCTCCAACCGGACGTTCCGTGGGCGTGCCCGGCCTGCTGGCCATGCTCCACCAGGCGCATGGGGAACAGGGGACGTTGCCTTGGCGGGATCTGTTCGATCCTGGCGTTACGCTTGCAGAGCAGGGGATCCCCATGCCGGAGCGGCTTCAGCGGCAGATAGCTTCGGATCCATCCCTTTGGCTCTTCAGCGATACACGCACCCGGTTCGTCCGTCCGGCCCGCGACGAAGAACCCATCCTCCAAAACCGGGAACTCGCCGGGACGCTGCGTGATATCGCCACGGAAGGCCCGGATCTGTTTTACAGGGGTGAGCTGACGCGGGAGATGATCCATGCGGCAAAAAGCCGATGGCCGGGCCGCAGCGATCTGACACCGGATGATTTTGATGCTTATCGCCCTGTGGTGCGCGATCCGGTCTGCCGTCCCTATCGCAGCTGGACCATCTGCGGTGTTCCGGCCCCATCCTCGGGAGGGATCACGCTTCTGCAGATCCTGGGTATCCTTGAACATTTCGATCTGCCGGCCCATGAACCCGGGGACGCGGCTGCGATCCACCTGATAGCCGAGGCCAGCCGCCTGGCCTTTGCCGACCGGGAGACATGGATCGGGGATCCTGCTTTTGTGCATGTCCCGCAGGAAGAGATGCTGGATGCAACCTATCTGGCAATGCGTTCCAAATGGGTGGATACGCTTCAGGCCATGGACGAGGTCCAACCGGGACTGCCTTCGGGAGATGCAGCAAACCGGCAGGCATGGTTCCCTGCGGGATCGGTCCCTTTGCAGCAGGAAACAGCCGGAACCAGTCACTTTTCCATCGTTGACCGCCATGGGAATGCCGTGGCCATGACCAGCTCCATCGAAGCTCCGTTCGGCAGCCGCATCGAGGCAGGCGGATTCCTGCTCAACAATCAGCTCACAGACTTCACCTTTGTCCCGGAAAGCGACGGATTTCGTTCACCCAATGCAGTGGAGCCCGGCAAGCGTCCCCGAAGCTCCATGGCACCCGTAATGGTTTTTGACCAAGAGGGTGACCTTCGGTACATCATGGGGTCGCGCGGCGGCAGCCGCATCATCGGTTATGTGGTCAAGGCGCTGATCGGTGTGCTGGACTGGGAGCTTTCGCTCAGTGATGCCCTGGCAATGCCCAACTTCCTGCATCGCGGACGGTATCTGGAGCTGGAAGAAGGGTCGGCCTGGGAAGACAGGGCGGAGGCGCTCCGGGACATGGGGCACCACGTGCGGGTGCGTCCGCTCGAAAGCGGCCTCAATGGCATCGAAAAGGCGGTTGAAACCGCGCTTCCGGAATCGGATGAAAAGCCCGTGACATGGCGAGGTGTATCCGATCCGCGGCTGTGAATCCGATGGTGGCCGCTATGGGGCATGTCCCGGTGATTACAGAATAATCCGTTTGCCGGTGCCGGGTGGATGCAGCCTCACGCCCCGCCCACGGGAAGCGGCAGCACGGTAAGGCTCCACATGGCAAGGATGGTCAGCAGCAGGGTCGCTGCAAAAACCGAGGGCCATACTTTGGATGCTTCCAGAGAAGGAAGCTGTGACGCTCCGCCCCGGAACTTGATGTACAGCTCAATGCCAAAGAGGATGGAGGTAGCGGCTGCGGACATCATGCAGAACGGACATACCGCTCCGATCACGCCAAGCTGGAGATAGACGAAACCAAGGGATGCCACAAAGCCGACGGCCGTTACGGGCAGGAGCACTTTCTCTATAACGGGATTCTTCGTGGAGAGCCAGAGCGCGCCAAGTGCAATCATGGCGATATAGTAAACGGCTCCAAGGGTGGCAAGCGGCACAGGACCAATGTAGGCCCACTGGCTGGTAATGACCATCATGGGGCCCCTGAGCGTAGCTCCGTCCGGTATCAGTGGTATGGTCCAGAAATGGATAGCTGTCAGGATGATGCTGGCAACCCAGCCAAACATGGCTACTACGATGAATCCGATAATCAGTCTGTTCATAATACTTCCTCAATAAAATTTGTAATCAGCAGTTTGGATACGATATGAGTTATTAACTTATATAAATAAGTATATATAAATATAAGCAGACTTGTCTTAATTGTCAAGCAAGCTGGCGATCAGCAATGGCAATAACCTGCGGACTGCATTGAACCGAGGGAAAGAGGCTGTTTGGAATGGTTCGACCGGACGTTATTCGCGTCGCAAGGCAACGATGGGATCCAGCCGGGATGCTTTCCATGCGGGATAGAACCCGAAAAACAGACCGACGGCAGCCGAGACGCTGACGGCGGCGATCATGGCCTCGGTGGAGAAGAGGGCGGGCCAGCCGGCATAGCTGGCGATCATCTCCGTAGCGGCCAGTCCAAGGGCAATACCGCCTATACCGCCCAGCAGGCAGAGGATGACCGATTCAATGAGGAACTGGGTGAGCACGTCGCGTCCACGGGCACCGACTGAAAGGCGAAGGCCGATTTCCCGCGTGCGTTCGGTCACGCTGACGAGCATGACGTTCATGATGCCGATCCCGCCGACGAACAGTGAAATCCCGGCTATGGATGCAAGCAGCCAGGTCATGACGCGGGAGGTTTCGGTTGCGGCTTCGGCCACTTCCTCCTGGGTCTGTATGGTGAAATCATTTTCCTGGTAGGGGGCCAGGCGGTGACGTTCACGCAGCAGATCGGTGATCTTGTCGCGCGCAATGCCCATCATGGCCTGGTCAAACACCTGGACATTGATGACCATCGCGTGGCTGCGCCCCGAAATACGTTGAAATGCCGTGGTGTATGGCACAAGGATGATATCGTCCTGCACCGAACCCATGAGCGACATGCCTTTTTGCGAAAGGACTCCGATTACTTCCAGTGGCAGTCCCCTCACCCTGATGGTCTCGCCGATCGGATCGGAGCCCTCAAACAGCTCCTCTACAATGGTCTGTCCGACCACGCAGACCAGTGCCATGTTATCCACATCAAAATCGTCGTACATGCGTCCGCTTTCGATCGGCCACTGACGGATCTGCAGGTAGTCGGCCGACTGGCCATAGATGCGTGTGAACCAGTTGCGGTTGCCATAAACCACCACGCGTTGTGAGCGCACCTCCGGACTTGCGGCCACCACTTCCGGGATCTCCTCCTGAATGGCAAGGGCGTCCTGGACGGTCAGGGTGTTTGCACTCCCGCCGCCAATACTAACACCGCCAAGCTGCCGGGCACCAGGAAAAATAAGGATCACGTTCTGTCCAAGACGGTTCACCTGCTCTTCGACTTCGGTACGCGCACCTTGTCCCAGCCCCACCATGGTGATCACCGCTCCCACACCGATGATGATTCCCAATGCGGTCAGGATGGTACGCATGGTGTTTCTTCGGAGTGCCCTGAGTGCGACGATGGGTACGGCGGACCATTTCATCTGTTTATCATTTTTGATTCAATAGGTCACATAGAATGTCCATGACGGTTATAATCATGCTTTTGTGTGACGGGAAGCCGTCATGGCCATTTCATGTGTTTATCATTTTTGATTCAATAGGTCACATAGAATGTCCATGACGGTTATAATCATGCTTTTGTGTGACGGGAAGCCGTCATGGCCATTTCATGGATGGATGTGTTTTCGGTTGGTTGTCATGGACATCCGGGAGTTCATAATCTTATAAAACGATTAAATATAACAAAATATTGACTTGCCGGCCGGCCAGATTCCGATCACGGCCCGCAACGTTTTTAAAATACCTGAAACAGGTACGATTTTTCTTGACAACCTTACTCCTGGTTTATATATTTGGTTCAACCAAATGGTTAAACATATAGATTAAACTATTACGTTGAAACCTATTGCATCAACCGTTCGTATAAACAGCAAAACACACGCAACACCCATCGTATCATGACAAACAAGGACAGCAGTACCGAGGAAATTATTAAGGTAGCGGCCAGGAACGTGTTCCAGCGGCAAGGATTCTCAGGTGCCCGAATGCAGGAAATCGCCGACGAGGCAGGGATCAACAAAATGATGCTGCACTACTACTTCCGCAGCAAGCAGCACCTGTTCGATGTCATATTCGAGGAAGATTATTCGAATCTGATGGCGCCACTGGCGGTCATTTTGAGAAATCCGAAGCTGCATGTCGAGCAGCAGATTATCCGTTTTGTGCGGGGTTATCATGAGACCATGATCGAGCATCCTCGCCTGCCGCTGTTTCTGATCCATGAATTTGCCAAAAATCCACACAAAGTCCTGGAAATGGCCCAGAAAGCCATCCCGGTCAGCAAAAGTGAAGAATCGGCCCATCCCACGCTGAGCGCCACCACGTATATGGACCAGATCGAAGAGGGAAAGGCCCGGGGCCACTACAATGATGTGGATGCGCGGCAGCTTGCCGTAAGCATGCTGGGGATGTGCACCCACGCATTCATATCCAGGATATCGGTCCAGACTGCCTACGAAATGACCGACGAGGAGTACGTGAAATTTCTTGAGGACCGCAAAGAAGAAGTGATCGATCACACTTTCCGGATCCTCATGAAACCAGATTATTACGAAAAATGGAAGAAAAAGTATCAAAAGGAACGTCAGAAGGAAAAAGATAAAACATCAACCTGAACAGGGAGCCAACCATGTTATACAATAATATTGCCAAATCGTTCTTGCTGGTCTGCCTGCTGGCCGCGATACCGCTTGCCGGCGCCCGGGGGCAGGACCCGGATCCCGCGGAAATCATTGACCGGATGGAGCAGGTCATGCGGGGCAAGTCCAACTACGCCGAAATGACCATGCGCATCGAACGGCCCCGCTACCAGCGTGAAGTATCCATGCGCTCGTGGATGTACGACCGCGACTACTCCATGATCATCATCACGGCACCCTCGCGCGACGAAGGCACGGCCTACCTGATGCGTGAAAACGACATCTGGAACTACGATCCGCGCATCGACCGCACTATCCGCCTTCCGTCATCCATGATGGCGCAGTCGTGGATGGGG
>SL_8KL_010_SEDDRAFT_10003964_pt1 | contig 12074 bp, 10 predicted proteins | sample SodLakKL_010_SED_4_FD_11160 | JGI IMG/M metagenome (IMG submission 11160) | reverse complement strand
AGAGAAAGAGCTGCCCGAGCATTATATTATTTTAGCCAACCTGAGCAGCAGAGATTATTATTGAGGTGTTGATAATATCAATAAAAGAATATAAAACACTCTACATGATCATTGTAAAAACTACCTTACTATTTAATTTTAAAAACCCTGACAAGTCCTGTCATGTTAAGCAGCTTTTACCCTATAAATTGGTCAATGTACCGTGATAGAATTTACTAAAATATTGTGAATAAGAATTAAATCAACTGTTTGAGAAAGAAATAGAGAAAGATGGGCAAGCAACATCTCATGTAGCGGGGGGACGGGGTACCTGCTACATAAAAAGTAGCATTTTAATGTAATCATAGTGGTGGTAAGTTATTGAAATATTGGGTAATATGCTAGGTTGATTTGTTGGGTGAATGTCCTATGCATTTATGGAAAGCTTACCTACACAATGGTGCCTGGGCAAAATGGCACGAGGTATAATTGTTAAAGAAAATAAACGGCCGAATGAATATAATTTGGTAAAGCAACAGGCAGGTATTTCGGAATGTTTTTATCCGGTTAGATTTTTTGGGGATTTGTATTTTTATGGGAGTGCATAGAGGAGGCAAAACCTGAGTAGTCTAATTTTTGTAGGTTAAAGGGGCAAAGATGAGAGTTGAATGAAAGGAGGTACTACAATGCAAAAAAGAACTTTGTATATAGCAGTAACAGTTGGTTTATGTATTATGTTAGTTTTAGCATCCATCGGTATTCTGTTCCTGTATGAGAAGGTACTGGCATTGGAGGACCACATGGGAGAAATGCAGGTGCAGATGGACGAAGTGGAAGACTATAACCATCGTCTTCAAAAACAAATAAACGATCTCTATGACGAAATATACGATTTTTTTATACCTCATGTGACCATGAATATGAATATAAACAAATATGCTCTATTATATGATGCAGCACAAAAAGATTTGATATTGTAGCGGAGGGACGTGTAGCGGAGGGACGGGGTACCTGCTACATGGTAAATTTGTAGTATAGGGGCTAAGTGCTACAAAAATCGTAGCATATTAATGAAATCAAAGTAGTGGTAAATTGCCAGGAAGATTAGCAAAAGGTGAACCGGTCTCTGCCATATTAATTTGCAAGGCATAAATTAGGCATATTGCTTTTGTTCGGCATACTAAATTTGAAGATGATAAATACACGAGCAAGATTAATAAGCACTGATGATTATAATATTTAATTAAAATACATGAGGTTATCTTATAATGGGTGTGTATATTTTAAATAATAGAAATCTACTATAGTGATTATACCGAAAGAGATATGCTGAATGAAAATGCTGATAAAATTTAATAAGGGGATTTAGCAGGTACCCCGTCCCTTGCTACTACGTCCCCTTGCTACTAAAACGAAGCTGAGAATAATTGTAATTATTAATGGGCTGTTAAAGCCCATAATAATAGAATAAAATACTCCACTTGATTAATGTAATAACTATCTTCTTTTTACTTTCAAAAAAACCCTGACAAGTACTGTCATGTTAACCAGCTTTTACCCTATCAATTGGTCAATGTACCGTGATAGAATTTATTAAAATATTGTGAAGGAGAAATTAATCATCTCTTTGAGAAAGAAAAACTGGATTATCTTAATAACCCTGTCCACAGTTTTCTTGGGTGGATTAATATATTTACTGTGGTATCCCGACAATGTGAGGGTTTTTCATTGGCTGGAATTAATTCATCTAAGTGCACCGGTTGAGTTTATTAGGAATTACTCCATGAGCGTTTATCAGCATATTCCTGAGTGGGTAATATTTTCATTGCCAAATGGACTGTGGGCGTTTGCTTATGCTTTGATAATCACCTACTTTTGGTGGGGAAGCAGTTCAAGTGCAAAATACTTTTGGCTGGGGACTATACCGGCCTTGGGGATTGGTTATGAAATTCTTCAGTTGGGGGAGGTGATACCGGGAGTATTTTGTTATCAGGATTTGTTTTTAGGCGCCGGCGGTGTTGTTGGTGGAATTTTTTTAGGGGCAAAAATAAAAAGGAGGGAACTCTATAATGATTAAGCGTAATGGATTAGTGATTTTGTCTGTTTTAGTGTTAACATTTTTTGTGGTGTTAGCTGTGGGCAGTGGCACGGAGGAAGAAGATGTTGGTAGAGGTGAAAATGGAGAAGTTGCTACAACAGAAGAGAGTGAAGATAAATACACAATTAATGAGACTTTTACTATTAATGGCTTGGATATCTCTATCGGTGATATAGAAGTAAGATCCGATAGAATCCTTGTTGGCATGACCTTAAATAACGAAACTGAAGATAATATGGGGCTTTATCCGGACCAAGGTAACGCTGTAATGGGTAATATGATTTTGAGTTCAAATATGTTTATGTCAGAAGGTGATCTAGGGGGAGATATTTATGCGGGCACAGAAAAATCTGGGGTGATAGTTTTTACTGCCCCGGAAGATAGGGAAATACCTGATGAAGATGAAATAACATTGAAATTAGGGGATGTAAGAAGGGGAGATATAGGAGATATGGATTCTACCCGTGAAGAGATAGATTTGACTATTCCCTTAAAGTAAATTCTTAATCAAAAATTTATATATTTTAGCGCCAGTTGGGAGTATTCTCAAAAGAAGAATCTTGCCATGCTGGCCTTTTTTTACATCTTATCTTGACTGGCATAGAGGTGTTGTTAACTAGGTTCAATTGGTTTTCTTATGGGAGTGCATAGAGAGGAGGCAAAGCCTGAGTGGTCAAATTTTCCGAATGAACTCGTTATGTATACTCGTAAGGCAGGCTTTCGAAAATATTTCCTTTCGAAAAGGTTTCTTTAATTAAATTTTGTTAATAAATATAAATTTTAGCAGGTATTGAACTTAAAAAGTAGAATGCTTAATTTGTCTAAAAATTATCTAAATACGAAGGCTATACCATGAAGTCTAGAAAATTGCTTTAGATATGCCGGGAAACCGGTAAAGGATTTTTGACAAAAATAGTAGATAACTAATTGGTTTCCTCAAAAATATTGCTCAATATATAAGGAAATTTTTCTAACGTGGAATCTAGTGAAGTAAATATTTATATAAGTAAGCTAAAGATTGTTCGGTAAAATTATTATTTGACTTGACACTGGCAGAAAAAAATATATAAAGCTTTTTATTGTAATGGAATTGATGAATGCCCCGGTGTAGATGGGCGCTTGGACCGGGCAGGAGATAGTAGCGCAACCGGCCATTGAGGCCGGTTTTTTTTGATCCAAGTAATAAATGTAAAAAAGAAAGTGTTTTTATCCGGGCAACGACGAAAAAGGTAAAGTGCTTGAATAATTTGGATGGGGTGTGTTTAAGAATGCCATACCAAAAAGCGAGGTGATTTCCTTATATTGATATAAGAGAGAACATTTAGTGACCCGAGATTGATGTTTAAAGCTTATCGGAAAGCCAAGAGAAAGGCGGCAAAGGTTAGTATAGGCAAGAAAAGGAGGGGTGCGATGATGTTTGGAATATGGGAAAAACAGAAAAAGAAAAAATGCACTATTTGCAACGAATATCTTGAGGTTTATGTAGTAGACATTTATGTTAAGGCAGAAAGATGTCCGATATGTAAGTGGGAAACGGTTTTTCAGGATGAAGATCATCAAGAGCCGGCTATGTTATCAAACTATAAATAGCCTTAACTAGGAGAAAAAGTAGGTTCTATAATGGGAACTGTAGCTTCTTGCTAAAAAAGAGTAATGGAAATAATGAATAGGCAAACTGGAATTATTATATTCTGTATTTAATTTAATTAATATTTTGTAGATGAAATGGTAAGCGATAAAGAGTTTAAAAAGCAGAAGAAGGTATTGATGCACATTTTGTTTTTTAGCTTGTATAGAGGATTACCTCGCCCCCGTAAACATCGGGGGCTTTTTTTATACAGCCGGTGAGGGCAGGCAAAATTCTGCTCTAACTAGCAGTGGGAACCATCAGCTGAAAACAGAGGAAAATTCCTGAGTAGGAGTGGGAATCTGTCTTTTTCTCGATTATGTCAAGATTTAACAGTTAGCAGGAAATATATATTCAGTGGTAGAACAAAAGTGATAAAAATAGAAGGAGATTATTTGTGAACTTTAGGGCTGCGGTGAGGCTTTTTAAAGAAAAAAAAGAGAGTAGCGATGACTTGGCGGAGACGATTTGTCAAGAGTTGAGGCTTTCTGAGAAGATAAATATGCTCACCGGACATTATAATCCGGTGGGGAATTTCATGTTTTCCATGCGTGTTTTAAATACTCCCATTAATGGCGGCGGTGCATGGCGCCTAAAAGTGCCTCCCATACTATTTTCCGACGGTCCCAGAGGTGTGGTCATGGGCAATTCCACTTGTTTCCCTGTGGCCATGGCACGAGGTGCGTCCTTTGATGTAAACCTGGAAGAAAGAGTTGCAGAGGTAATAGCAAAAGAAATGCTCCCGCAAGGTGCCAATTATTTCGCCGGAATATGTATCAATATTTTGAGACACCCCGCATGGGGAAGGGCGCAAGAGACATATGGCGAGGATCCTTATCATGTCGGTGAAATGGGAGCGGCTGCCACCAAAGGGGTGCAAAAGTACGGCATCATGGGTTGTGCAAAACATTTTGCCCTCAATAGTATAGAAAATCTCCGCTTCAAAATCGATGTTCGTGCTGACAAACGCACTTTACATGAGGTGTATTTGCCACAATTTAAGAGGTGTGTGGATGAAAATATTGCCAGTACTGTGGTGAAAACGAGTATCTTCTAAATCATGTCCTGCGAGATATGTGGGGATTTAAGGGCTTTGTGATTTCAGACTTTATTTGGGGTACCCATAATAGCGCAAATTCTATCAATAACGGGCTCGATATGGAGATGCCATTTAAAAAAGCATATTACAAGGTCGGAAAAAACATAAAACGCGGCGAAGTGAAAATTGCAACCATCGACAAATGCGTAAAACGGATAATACGGACTCTGATTGAATTTTATGCGATATATGACAATAAACAATCATCGCTAAGAGATATCTGCCACCCCTCTCATGTGGCACTGGCGCGTGAAGTGGCAGTGAAGAGCACAGTTTTATTAAAAAATGATGGCATTTTGCCATTGTCAGATAGAGAGGATGTCCTGGTGGTCGGCGAGCTTGCCAGGGAACTTAATACTGGCGACCGTGGNAGTAGCATNGTGATACCTCCCTACGTTATCAGCCAACTGGAGGGAATACAGAACATTTCAAAAAATGTATGCTACNACAGCGGAAAGAATATNGANGAGGCAGTANAGAAAGCCAAAAAAGCAAAGAAAATCATATTGTCCGTGGGAATGANGCATAATGATGAGGGCGAATATGTAATAAATTTAAAGAAAAAGGATCAAAAAAATAGAATGGGCGGGGATCGCTACAGNTTGAGGCTGAAACCCCACGATGTATCACTTATTGATGCTATCTCCGCCGTCAATGAAAATATCGTAGTGGTAATAAGCTGCGGTGGTGCTGTCNTAATGGAGGAGTGGTGTGACAAGGTCAAGGGCATTGTCTACGCCTTTTATGGCGGCATGGANGGCGGGNCTGCTCTGGCGGAGCTGCTGTTTGGCAGGGCAAATTTCTCAGCCAAACTGCCTTTTACNATAGCAGAGGATGAGGGCGATTATCCTCCCTTNACTTACAGTGAGTTAGAGATAGNATATGGCTANTATCATGGCTATACNTTATTGGANAAGCAAAAAAAGCAAGNTGCTTTCCCATTCGGATTCGGNCTCTCTTATACAAATTATTCATACAAAAATATTACCGCTACAGCAAAAGATGATTTTATTTATGTGGATGCCGACGTCACTAATGAGGGTGATATGGACGGTGAGGAGATAGCTCAAGTATATGTAGGGGCTATCGAGCCTGTCGTGGATATGCCCATTAAAACATTAAAGGCATTTGACAAAAAAATGATCAAGAAAGGGCAGACGGTGCATTACAGCTGGCAAATAAAGAGAGACAACCTTGGATATTTTGATGAAGCAAGTGAAAAGTTTGATTGTAGTCACGATAGATACATGGTATATGTTGGCAGCAACAGTTGTGACGTAACTGCCATAGAAGTGAGCTTTTAAGGAGGTAAAAAATGCAATTATTAGCTATAGTTATCTCCATATTGTATATTTTATGCTTTCGGAATATCTCTATCGGACTTGTCGCCACTTTACTAAAGGATAAAAGTGCCAAAAGAAGCGGGTTACTCACGCTAAATCCGTTAAAGTCCATGAATATTGTAGGTCTCATCTTTATGTTCACCTCGGGTTTTGGCTGGAATAAGCCCATTAATGTTTATCCTCATGCATATAATAAAAAATGGAAGGAAAGTCTTGTTTATCTATCAGGCTTTGCATTTCATTTAATATCAATAATTGTATTTGCATTGTTGCTTAAAATTTCTACAGAGAATTTACATATAATATTGAATCAGCTCATAGTATTGAATGCAGGATTTATTGTATTCAATCTTTTCCCCATTGCGGAGACCGACTTCTTTAGGTTACTCAAGTGCTATCTGCCAAAAAGCAAAACGGTAAAATATTTATCGGCTCAAGGTGCAACCATACTCGGTATGATAGTGCTTATAAGTGTCGTGCTTAGTAGAGTAATAGGGACAGATTATCAAATATTTACCGTCATAGATATTATTCGTGACAGTATAATTAAAACTATTCTTTAATAGTTTTGTAGCAGGGGTGTAGCGAATATAATATGTAATTAATATACATGAGGTTATCTTATAATGGGTGTGTATAATTTAAATAATAGAAATCTACTATGCCGTTTATACCGAAAGAGATATGCTGAATGAGAATGGTGATTAAAATTTAAAAAGGAGATGTAACAGGCACCCCGCCACCGTCTTATAAAATGGAACTTAGCAGCTATCCTCTCTTCTTGCTACTTAAAATTATAATAATTGCAGGAAATATATCAAAAGTATAGAAAATATCTTTAAGTATTATAATAAAATATTTATATTATTAAATATCTGAGCGTTTATACTTTAAAATTTATATCAGGCTGTGCCAGGAAAAGAAACCGGTAATATAGGTTTCTTTTTGCTTAATTTGGTGGATTCCCCACAATATTTATTCCGGGGGGTTAAAATGGGCTTAAAGGGAAATTTGAAAACAAGGATAAGCCTGGCCATGGTGTTGCTATTTGTCTTTTCCTTGGCGCTGCCGATGATGCCGACGGGGGAGATGGCGCAACCGGCAGGAGGAATAAATGATAATAATGAGCCTCAGAGCACTTTTAATATAACGTTATCGGCTGAACCGGAAGAGGGTGGAACAGTAACCGGAGAGGGGGGTTACTATTACGGAGAAACAGCTGATGTAGAAGCGCTTTTTAACCCCGGTTTCGAATTTGTCGGCTGGACCGAAAACGGCCTTGAAGTAAGCACCGATGCTGAATATACCTTTGAAGTAGAAAAAGATCGGGAATTGGTGGCCAATTTTGATGTCACGCAAATAGGCCCTCCCGGCAGCGGGGATGTTACCGGCGGTGGTGTGGATGTTAGCGATGTTATCGAAGTTTTGAAAGCCATTGTGGGGTTGGCGGATTTGACCGAACAACAGGAAAAAGCTGCAGATGTTAACCAGGATGGGGAGATAGATATCTTCGACGCGATAATCATACTACGCTATATAATCGGATTGATAGATAGCCTGCCGGTAGTGGATGAAGAAACTGAAACCGGGGAAATGCAAATACACTTTATTGACGTGGGGCAGGGCGATGCCGTGCTAATTGAGGCGCCCACCGGAGAATACGTCCTGGTTGATGGCGGTCCCCGCAGTGCCGGAGACGAACTGGTATCCTACCTGAAAACCCTGGATGTAGATACCCTGGCTAAGGTGGTGGCCACCCATCAACATGAAGACCATATCGGAGGCCTTATTTCGGTTTATGAAAGCTCCATTGAAGTAGAAGTAACCTACGACAGCGGGTATGACCACGACACCATCACGGCCAATGAATTTGCCAGTCTAGCGGAAGCGCATAGCGAATTCAAAACGGGGCGGGCCTTTGATGTCCTGACCCTGGACTGCGTTGATACGGAAATAACTATTATCCACCCCTATTCCGGCGCTGAAGGGGATATCCACTATCTTAACCTGGTGTTAAACGTGGAATACAATGATGTTTCGGTGATTATCACCGGCGATGCTGAAGAAGAAGCCGAACTGTCTATGATAAATAATGCTGCGGGATATCTGCCTAGTGAAATTCTGCAGGTAGGCCACCACGGAAGCAATACCAGCAGCAGCCGAGCATTTCTGAAGGAAGTTTCCCTGGAGGTAGCGATAATCCAAGTGGGTGAAGATAACCCTTACGGACATCCCCATGATGAAGTGCTGATCAGGTTAAGCGATGCCGGGGCGGAAGTTTACCGAAATGATCTGCAGGGTTCTATCGTAATAACCACCGATGGGCAGACGTATTCAATAGACGAGGATCCGGTTGAAGTAGAACCGGACAGGGTGAATATCAATACTGCTGATGCCGAAGAACTTGAAAGGTTACACGGCATTGGACCCACCCTGGCCGGAAGAATCATAGAGGAAAGAGAAAAAGAGCTCTTTGATTCGCTGGATGACCTTATCAGGGTGTATGGCATAGGCGAGGATACTGTTGAAGGTATTAAAGAACAGGGGCTGGCTTACGTGGAATAAAATGAAATATTCAAGCCGTGTAGCACACGGAATTCCGTCACCTTGCTACATGGTAAACTTGTAGTATAGGGGCTAACTGCTACAAAAATCATAGCATATTAATGAAATCAAAGTAGTGGTAAGCTGCCAGGAAGATCAGCAAAAGGTGAACCGTTCTCTAACATATTATTTTGCAAGGTATATATTAGGCATATTGCTTTTGTTCGGCACACTAAATTTGAAGATGATAAATATGCGAGCAAGATTAATAAGCACTGATAATATAATATGTAATTAATATACATGAGTTTATCTTATAATGGGTGTGTATATTTTAAATAATAGAAATCTACTATACCGTTTATACCGATAGAGATATGCTGAATGAGAATGTTGATAAAAATTTAAAAAGGGGATGTAGCAGGTACCCCGTCCCCTTGCTACTCTAAAATAAGGAAGCGAGTTGATGTTGTGTCTTACCTTCTATCAGTATTAAAAGTTTTAGGATTAGGGTGGCTTATTTTGGTGGTTGCGGTACTGGTTAATATAGCTGCTCAAGCTATAGGCTGGAAAACCTGGTATGATTATTTTAACTTGATAACGGAAATGGGCATAAAAGCTGCAACTGCATCGCTTTCGCCAATGGAGATTCTGTTTTTATTTATTATTTATCCGGGAATATTGGGATTGACAGTTTATTTGGTGTATCGGAATATTATATGAGTAATTGGGGAGTGTATAAATTATAAAATTATATTGGGGACCCACTGAATTAGAAAGAAACGAAAAAAGGCAAATGATAATTTTTTGCTACTGCCCGGAAAGAGCTACAGCGGTAGCACCTTACGATCAAATAGTGGGAGATTTTCACCTATATCCCGATGTCAATTAGGTAACCCCTTATTGTTGAATACGGTTAAAATTTGACGGCTATTATCCGGTGTAAAAGAATAATAAATCTAAAGGGGGAAATTAAAATGTTTAGGAAGGATGTTATTACTTCAAAAACGCATAATGTTATGCAGCAAGGGAACGGGGTGCCTGCTATAAATACTGTATTTCCCAGCAAAATACTTATGCAAAGCCTCTTTAATAGATACATAACGCAGATGGTGATATGCTATAAATGCCCAAATACTTTGCAGGAATTATTATCTTCCCGTAGAAAACTTAGCGTATAACGTAGATATCGAAATCACTCCAGTAATAGAAAACAACTGAAATTTCCATTGACTCCTCAAATAATTCTTCAATTAGTTCTTTAACCGGGAAGCCTGGGTTTTTGACGCACGTTGGCCGGGTTATAAAAAATTGCTATACGAATAGAGGTTCCTGGAATAATTAGAAAAAGCGAAGGTGATCATGGATCATGACCCGCTGGATAAAAGGAATGCTTTATTAAACCTGGGCAAGTTATTGATGTTTACCCGGAAATATTCATGATGTACTTGAAGGGCGCCCGATTCAGGGGGAAATTCTAATATATTTCCTTGATTTTCCCAAGTAGAGGGCTGTTACGAAATACCGACAGATATTAATAGGGTTAATCTGGAATAAATCGACAGCAGCAAAGAGAAGCCACGGTTGAAATAATACAAAGCGGAGCACCCATTTTATTCAGGCACTATGGTCTCTCACGGCAAAATAAATGTCCCCGGGAGTGTTGAAAGACAAAAAAGAAAGGAGAAACATTGATGTTGGACTTAAGAGGGCGTTTATTGCTTTATATTATCGTACTGGGCGTTTTTGCTTGTTCTTTTGTGCTTTCGGTGATTTTGAATTACCTGGATGTGAGTCCCGATTTACCGCAAAATCCCATCCTTGGCTCTGAATCCGGAGTTACGGCGACTTATACAGTTGAGGGCCCTTTTCAGGAAAAGCAAGTGGAAATAACTGTAACGTCTATAGAAAAAGAGGGTGCCAGGCTTGAAGAGGTTGTTACCGTGGACGGAAAAACCCGGGATACTCAAGAATTTTATCTTTGCCCTTCAACCGGTCAATTACCGGCGAATTCGGAGCTCTATTCTTTTTATTGGCTTGATATTTTTGCTTATCCCGGTGCAGAAGAACAGGTTATTGCCAAACGCGATCTCCCCGGTTTGACATTTACTGTCAATGACAGCACCGGCCTGATCGGGAATCCCGAAAAAAAATACCTTATCCGGGTCGTTGATACATTGGTATGGTGGTCTGATACCATAAACTCTCAGTTATCGGCCATTGCTGAAGTTGAAAGCCTGTCCTCCAATGGTGGTGTTGTGGCAAGGGGTATTTACAATGCAACATGCGGTCAACTTTGTAAATTAACTTTCTTTAAGGATGGCAGGCTACATGAAATGAAAATCTTGGAGAGTAACTTTCCCCATTCGAAGAATAGGGAGTTTGTCAACGTCAGTATGATATTTATCAGTATTTTAGTAATGGCTTCATTTTTTGTATATGCATTTTCCATCAGAAGAAAGAAAGGATCTGCAGCAAACAATAATCTGGAAAAAAATGAATCAATCCAGAAACTTTCTCTTCCCAGTTTGCTTGCAAGTGCAAGGTTCCTGGTGCTGCTGGCTCTTGGCTTGTTAGCGATATATGTTAATACCATGCTTGATATATGGTTTTATGCGGACGTGGGTATAGTGGCTTTAATGGCCATACACCTGCTACTACTGCTGATGTTTGCGGCAGCATGTTTTTTCATCCTTGGAAAAGACAGAATTAAATACTTAATTATTGGCCTTCTGGAAATAGGAATACCACTTGTTTTTTATGTAGCTGCCGAACCTGCAATATGGCCGGCAATTTCATATTTTCCCGGTCTTTTAATCACATGGCTGATTCTGGTCTTTTTGGAAGGGTATGATTACAGGGAGAGGTAATTTTACGCATGCGAAAGAATGCCAGGCAAGCAAATCTTGATACAACGGTCAGGTGGGGGTGATGCCATGAGTGTTGCAAACAGAAATTATAAGCGTGAAGGGATCCGTAATTTCAAAAAGTTTATTAACTTAACCCAGACATTTTTTTTAAGCTCCGTGGGCCTGGATATCATTGAAGGCCGACGCTTGGGGGTTCACCTGTGGGATGTAGAAACTGAAGATAAATATATTGATTGTTTCTGCTCGGCAGGAAGTTTTAATGTAGGACGACGTAACCCCGAAATTGTCAATGTGCTGGAAGATGCCCTGGAAAGCTGGGACATGGGTGATTATTTGTTTCCTTCCGGACCCAAGGTGGCGTTGGCGGAAAAGCTGGTAGCAGTGGCACCACCGGGACTACAACATGTAATGTTTTGTGTCGGCGGTGGAGAGGCCAATGATTCTGCGCTCAAAATGGCTCGTGGTATTACCGGTCGGCAGGAAGTTATTTCTTTGGCAAAAGCATACCATGGCC
>SL_8KL_010_SEDDRAFT_10003962_pt1 | contig 12079 bp, 10 predicted proteins | sample SodLakKL_010_SED_4_FD_11160 | JGI IMG/M metagenome (IMG submission 11160) | reverse complement strand
GGGCATGATAAAGCACAGCAACATTATATGAATAATCAAAAGAGTACGAATTATATGTGTTTTAGAATGAATCATTCGTTTGTATCTCTTGGGTTAATATTCAATCTAACTGAAAAAATATTGGAATAAAGCGCCATTGATTTGTCACCTATATCTGTTAGTGCGTAGTCAATTGCCAGGTTATCGCGTATGACCACACCAACGCCTATATTGGGTTGTACGCTGTGAACCTTTTCACCACTTGTATTATGATATTGTTGTATATTTCCTATGCCGCTGCGGAAAAAAACAAAATCTCCATAATTAATTTCCATACCAAGGTTGGGTTCAATACTGAAAGGGTCACTTTTAATAAGTACATTACGTTTACCATCAGAGGTTATTATCATGTCAAGGGACATTAGCAATGATAAGTCTTCATATAGATTAATATTTCTTGCAGTTCCCAGCACAAATCTTGGCAGGGTAATCTCGGTTGAGCTTTCCGGAATTTTGTTTCCGGTTAGTTCAAAAGCTTCTCTCATACTTTCATCGAGGTCATAATTCCATGCGTTGAAGGTAGTTGTAATGTCTTTCCCTGAAACCCCGAATATCCAATCGTTATATTTGTACTGTATGCCTGCATCAATACCAAACCCCCATGCGCTTGCAAAGCTTCCTGCCGTGCGTCGTATTATTTTTGCATTTGCACCTAATTTAAGGTTATCNANTTGGGGNAGNTTTCTTGCGTATGATAGCAGAAGCCCATTATCGGTAGCTGAGAATGACCGTATGCGGTCGTAATTTATGTTNCCTTCACTGTCTATTAGCTCTGAGGTGTCTGGAATATCGTCAATCCCAAAACGTAAATATGAGATGGCAAAGCTGCTGTATTCGCCGGTATTGAAAGCTATTGCGCCATAATCGTAATTAGCCATGCCACCGAAATATTGGCTGTGCATCAATGAAACCTGTATATCGGATTCTATGTTAATAAGCCCTGCCGGATTCCAATAACCAGATGTAACGTCATCAGCAATAGCAACGAAGCCACTTGACATACCCAATGCACGCCCACCAACCCCAATATACATAAATTCGTTGCTGTGAACAGGCGTTGAGGAAAATGATTCAAAGTGTATGAAAAATGCTAAAAAACCTGCTACGATTATTTTAAAGTGATATTGCATTTTGCAAGTATGAACGTGTTAAAACAAATGACATTATTTAATTATTAATATTTAAACAAATAAAACGTATTAAGGTTTTAAAATGTATATGTAAAGGTACAAAAAATCACTAATGATTACATAATTGACAGGTAACATATTGTGTCAGGCAAAAAAGAATCCCTGCCAAAGAAAGTAAGCAACTTTAGCAGGGATTTTTTAATTATCTAAAATTTTTATTTAATAAACCGTGATTAGTTATCTTCTTCGAGGTATCTTTCCAACCAGTTATAAAACTCATCATACCAGAATAATGAGTTTTGTGGTGAAAGTATCCAGTGGTTCTCGTCGGGATAATAAACCAGCCTGGCATCAAGTCCCATATTTTTATAAATGTTATAAACCAATAATCCATGGGCTATAGGTACTCTGTAATCTCCTTCTCCATGAATTACCAACATTGGTGTTTTGAAGTTTTCAGCATAAGAAGCCGGGTTTATTTCCTGCATTTGTTCGGGATTTTCCCATGGTGAGCCGCCGTACTGATATTTTCTGTTTGCTGTGTAGTCGGCAGCAAATTGCAGGTTAAGGTCAAATACTCCTGCATGGTTTATTAGAGCTGCGAAACGGTCGGTTTGTCCAGCTATCCAGCTTACCATGTAGCCTCCATAACTACCGCCTGTAGCTGCCATAGCGTCTCCGTCGATGTAGTCTTTTTCTTCCATGTAGTCTGCTGCTTTCATAATATCACGATAGGGCAGGTCTGCATGATTACCGTGAATGGACTCTTTAAATTCTTGTCCGAAACTTGTTGAGCCATGGAAGTTTGGCATAGCCACCACATATCCGGGTGCAGAAAACAGATGTGCATTCCAGCGATAGTGCCACTGATCACCAAAAATGCCGTGGGGTCCACCATGTATCATAAACACCAAAGGATATTTTTTATCAGGATCAAAATCGGGTGGATAAATTATAAACATTTGGATGTCTTCATCGTTGGCTCCTTTATATGTTACGTTTTCAACGTTACCAAGGTTGATATTATCCAGTTTTTCATCGTTGAAACCGGTGAGTTTCGTTAACTCTGAACCATCTGTATGTATTTTATGAATTTCAGTTGGTTTGTTCAATTCATGTTGAGTAAATATTAAGGCTTGCTCTCCGGCTTTGGTAACATTGTCGGCTGTTCCTCCGCGATATAACTCTGTAACATTACCCCCGTCAGCCGGTATTGAGAAGAGTGACTTCATTACGCGGTCCTGGGCATGGAAATATATTGTATTACCGTCCTCTGACCATATCCATTGTTCGCAGGATAGATCTATGTTTTCAGTAATGTTATTAAATGTTTCGTTATTTCTGTCATAAACGACCATCTGTACATTATCTGCATAGAAGTGGTATTTGTTTTGCTTGCCGTAAAGAATGTATTCGCCATTCGGGCTATAAACCGGATTGCGATCATTAGCTGGGTTTTCTTCGGTAATGTTTACGATATCACCGCTACCATCAGTTTTTAGTAGGTGTATAGCACTGTTAAGTCTTTCATAGGGCGGGGGTGTGCTATTCATCTCAACAGCTATTTCCTCACCATCAGGTGATATATCATAAGAAACACTACCACCCATCATGCTGAAAAAGTTTGTTGTCTCGGGCATCAAATCTGTTACATCTTTACTTTCAAGTTCAACTTTAAAGAGCCTTGGATAAAAATCGTCTGTGAGCCAACGGTCCCAAAAGCGATAGACATTGTTTTCAGAAGTTTTTGCAGATACCGGACATTCTTCCTCCTCTTGGATCATCTTTTCAAGTTTATCAAAATCGCCGTCATAATCAGGATGAATCCTGGCACCGAAAGCAATTTTTTCACCATTTGGAAACCACTTTGGTGTAAAGACACTAACAGGCAAATCTGTTATTTTTCTTGCTTCACCACCATCGAGGCTCAGCACATATAATTGCGCCGGTGTGTCATCTCTGCGGCTGGTAAAAGCAATCTTTTCCCCTTCAGGACAAAATACCGGAGAACTGTCTTTGCCTGTGAATGTTATCTGCCTTGTTTCTTTGGTTTCATTATTCATAAGATACAGATAACTACTTGGGCTGTTCTCTTCAATATCATATATAGTTACAGAGAATACGCTCCACTGGCCATCAGGTGACACGGTGGGTGCACTTACGCGCTCCATGTTCCACATGTGTTCAGGAGTAAAAGTTTCCTGTGTCCAACTTGTTGCTGATATCAAAATTGCAGCAATAAGAATACCGAGTTTAGTTAATCCGGTTTTTTTCATAGTTTTAGGTTTTTGTTATCAATAAAGAATATTATTAGTACATTATTTATTACCTTAAACAAGTCTTTGACTTGCATTTTGTTTTCGAGACAATAATAGAAATTTTATAATTACTTCAATTGCCTTAAATAAAGTTGTATAGTGTTTTCCAGTCCATAATAAAGGGCATCACATATTAAAGCATGTCCAATAGAAACCTCCAGTATATATGGTACATTTTGTATAAAATACTTGAGGTTATCTAAATTCAGATCGTGGCCTGCATTAAGTTCCAGTCCGCATTCGTTAGCTGCTTTAGCGGCTTTAATAAAAGGGTCAACTGCTTTTTTGGGGTCTTTTGGGTACATTGCTGCATAAGGCTCTGTGTATAACTCCACTCGATTAGTTCCTGTATTTGCGGCTTCTTCTATTAAACTTGTATCTGTTTCAATGAATATGGAAGTTCTTATACCATGGTCTTTTAACCGGGATATAACATCTTTCAGGAATTCCCGATGCTTGATGGTGTTCCACCCCGCACTTGAGGTAAGAGCATTAGGCGGATCAGGTACTAGTGTTACTTGTGTTGGCTTGACTTCAGTTACCAGGTTTAAAAATTTCTCCGAAGGATAGCCTTCAATATTAAATTCGGTAGTTAATATTGGTTTAAGTTTTCGGACGTCCTGGTAACGTATGTGCCTTTCATCCGGTCGTGGGTGAACAGTAATTCCTTGTGCGCCAAATTTTTCGCAATTGACAGCTGTTTTAACAATATCAGGCAAGTTGCCACCACGTGCATTGCGTAATGTAGCTATTTTGTTAATGTTTACACTTAATCTAGTCATATTGTTAGTTTTTATACAAAGCTATAAATTATGTTAAGTTAAAACTTATATATCCCCACAGTCATTATCAATCCATGTTTGCATAAATTCGGAAAGCTCGTTTTTTGAAGGGGAATACTCCTTTCTCACATAGAAACCTGATGTGCAAACTCCAATAATCAATGCTTCAGAGGGTTTTAGATTGTTTATCCAACCATTACAAAATCCGGTATTAAAGTTGTCGCCGGCTCCTGTTGTAAGTTTTGGCTTGGAGGTATAAGGGCCGTCAATCCATTGAGTTTCTTCTTCATTAGATATAACTGCACCGTGGGCAGGATGTATTATAGTAGATGTAATGTTTAATTTTTCTCGTAGGATTTTAGCACGGGAAGGGAGCTTGTCTTCTTTTATACCCATAACATCAGAAATTATTGTGGATTCGTTATGGTTCATGCTAAAAACTGTTTCTGTTTCTATGGCAGAAATAATATCCAAAACTTCAATTATGTCTTCGGTAGTACGTTTTGCCGGATCGGCGAGGTCTATAAAAACTTTTGGTTTGTTATTTATATTTTTAATGATGTTGTTAAACTCTCGCATTATTGAGTTTAAATTGGAAAGCATTGTCCAATTTGTAAAAGCAATCAGGTCAGTATTATTAAGTGTATCTTCAATCTCTTTGATGTTGATTTTTTCTAAAAGATTCTCCCATGAAATATCTACAAGGTTGTTCATTTTTCCCAGCATAATTTTCCCATCATAAAATTCGAGGGCGTCAGTATGTCCGGGTTCGGTTAGTGAGATTACTTTTTTGCATTTTTCAGAAAATTCGCGAAAAACAGGGTGTATATAATGCTTGCCTATGGCACCAATATAGGTTACATCATGATCCTGTGCTAATACGGCATTTGCCATAATAGGTCCATTTCCACCCAGCTTTGTTTGGACAGGTACAAGCTCAATATTTGCACTTAATCCTGCCACTTGTGCTATACGCTCGGAAAATGCTTTAATTTCAGAAACGCGAATGTATTCATAGGGATTTTTTCTTTTATCAACAACATGAATAATTTCATCAATAAAACCATCAAAACCTATAAGGAAATGCTTTTTATTATACTTATTAACGAATTTTTTATGTGCATTTTTTGCAATATCTGTTTGTTTCATCTGAATATTTTATAGTTATCAAATTGATTAACATGATTTACAAGTTAACCCACGGGGTTGAGATTTATAACCTTCCGTAAAGCTTTGTTATTTCATAAAGTTCTTCTGCATGATCTTTGGTTAGCATATTTTTTTCATATCTCCATTCCCAGTACCCTGATGGTACTCCCGGGAAGTTCATCCTGGCTTCAGTACCCAGTCTAAGCAGATCCTGTAATGGCGCAATTGCTTTATTACCTACAGTTGACCATGCAAGTTTAATGAAAGATTTGCAAACATCACTTTCGTCAATATTAAAGTAATCACGCATAATTTGTTTTTCTTCCTCTGTACTTTCGTTGTAGTGGCCAAGTGTTGTGTCATTATCGTGAGTGCCTGTATATACGACACAATTTTGATTATAGGTGTGTGGCAGGAAGTTGTTTTCTTCGGCTGTGTCAAATGCAAATTGCAGTATTTTCATGCCGGGCAGGTTGAATTCTTCGCGTAATTCAACCACGTCTGGTGTAATTACACCCAGGTCTTCTGCTACTATAGGGGCATCACCAAAAGTATCGAAAACTGTGTTTAGTAACTGGAGGCCCGGAGCGGGGGCCCACCTTCCATTGATAGCATTTTCTTCACCATTGGGTACTGACCAGTAAGCTGCAAGTCCACGAAAATGGTCAATACGCAAAATATCATAAAGAGTAAAGTTTTGATCTATGCGTTCTAGCCACCATTTGAACCCGGTTTCCTTTAGGCGTTCCCAGTTATAGAGAGGGTTGCCCCAAAGCTGGCCCGTTTCGCTAAAGTAATCCGGTGGTACCCCAGCCACATTAATAGGATTCATGTTTTCATCGAATTCAAATATGTCAGGGTTAGCCCATGCATCGGCACTATCAAAAGCCACGTAAATCGGAAGATCACCAAATATTTTTATATCATTTCGGTTGGCATAACTTTTCAGTTGCAACCATTGTTTGAAAAACAGAAACTGAATAAATTTGTAGTATTCAATTTCTTCTTTGAGTTCATGTTTGAAATGGTTTAATGTACCATGATCGCGGGTTTTTATTTTATGCTCCCAGTTTGTCCATGGCTCGCCGTTGTGGTGATTTTTAAGAGCCATGAAAAAGGAGTAATCTTCAAGCCACAAACTGTTTTTAAAACAAAAATTTTCAAATTTACGTTTTAAAACCGGTGAGTTGTTATTGACAAAGTTATTATAGGCTTTTTCAAGCAATGGGTACACAAAGTCTACTACTGCATTGTAGGCAACTTTGTGGTTGGGAAAATCTTTTTGTGGTATATCATTTCTTTGTAAAAGTCCATCATCAACCAGCATATCAATATCTATCAGCAATGGGTTTCCGGCAAAAGCTGAAAAACATTGATAAGGAGAATTTCCATACCCAGTGTGCCCCAGTGGTAATATTTGCCAAATTTTTTGTCCCGATTCTATTAAAAAATCTACAAATTGGTAGGCTTCTTTTCCCATTGTTCCTATGCCATATTTTCCGGGCAGGGAAGTTATATGTAATAATATACCGCTACTTCTTTCCATCTGCTTATATTTTCGTTATGTTTTATTAATCAGTTATTCAATGGTTTAGAGGTTGAAAGGTTTAATTACTCTCTTTCTTTTTCTAATTTTTTGATCAACTGTTCGTCAGGATCCTTTACTATATAAATCATAGCTATTGCTCCAAGGAAAAACGATATTCCTCCAAACACGAGACCGTAAATAGGTTGACCGGGTGCCACAATGCGTATAAAAGAGCCGAGCACGCTGGCTGCTACTATTTGTGGCATAACAATGAATATATTAAACAGCCCCATATATGTTCCCATTTTATGCGATGGCAGTGAGCCTGTGAGGATAGCGTAAGGCATTGCCAGTATACTAGCCCAGGCTATACCAACTCCCAACATGGACATTATAATCCAATTTGGATTTGGTACTAATAAAATGGAAATATATCCTGCTGCACCTAATGTTAATGCTAAGGCATGGGTGTATCGCCGGTTAGTTTTACGGGCAATTATTGGTAACAAGAAGGCTATAAGAGCAGCAAAACCGTTATATACGGCAAAAGATACACCCACCCAGTTTGCGCCTTTGTTGTATTCTTTTTCAATATATGAAATTTGATCACTTAATTTCTCAGGCATTTCAATTTCTTCGGCATGTTGTTGGTAAAAACGAATAACGCGCATAGTAGCTACCACCTCTGTTTCCCCTTCATCAATTTCATTTTGAAATCTTTCAACGTCTTCTTTAATTGAGGGGAGCCTATCTTGCCACTCTGCATCTTCTTGTTGTTGCATTTCTTCGGTAACTTCCACTAATGCTCCAACATGTTCCGGGTTTAATCTCATATCATAATGATGGCTGGTAACGCCCGGAGTACCAAAAGTCCAAAGAGTGAATAATCCGACCCAGGAAAAGAATTGAACAACGGCGAGTTGTCTCATTGTCTTGGGCATTCTGAAAAGGTCGTTTATAACTATTACAAAGCCGTTGTTTGTTATTTTGCGTTTAATTAGAGATCCGGCGATAAGTTGTATTATGCCGAAAAGCATGAAGCCTATAGTAAGTATATACAAGTCGCTTCGTATAAACTCATATCTATAAACAAGAAAAGTGAGAAGTGCTCCAAGGATGATCCAAAGTACGGATGGTTTACTGAATTTCGTGTAGGGAAGTAGCTCTCCGGTTTTATGGTCTTGTGCGACCCTTTCTGCACCTTTTTCAAGTTCTTCAAATTCTTTCAGTTTTTCAGGTGTATATTCCCGTGTGCGTATAACGGTCCATAATACAGCACCGAAGAATACGATCCCCCCGATTAGGAAAGCTATTTTAACAGATGGAGGTACTTGTCCCTCCGGTGCCACATTTGCTACATTAAATGCGTTGGTCAGTAACCAGGGTAACATGGAAGCTATTACGGAACCGGTTCCAATAAAGAAACTTTGCATTGCAAAGCCTTTGTTTCTTTGTTCAGGAGGTAACATATCACCTACAAAGGCTCTGAAAGGTTCCATGCACAAGTCAATGCTGGCGCCAAGTATCCAGAATACACCTACGGCTATCCACAATAAAGGTGCATTCGGTAATATAATCAGGGCTATGGAAGCAAATATTGCCCCAATAAGAAAATATGGTCTTCGCCGACCAAGGCGCGTCCAAGTATTATCACTCATATATCCAACAATGGGTTGGACTATTAACCCTGTAACCGGCGCGGCAATCCATAAAATAGGAATGGCTTCCACTTGTGCACCAAGGGTTTCAAAAATCCTGCTTACATTGGCATTCTGAAGGGCAAACCCAAACTGGATGCCCAGAAAACCAAAACTCATGTTCCAAATTTGCCAAAAACTTAGCCGTGGTCTTGTTTTCATTATGCTTTAGTTTTTATGATTTGATGATGCAAAAATAAATTATTATTCGCTTTTTGAAATAATTAATCCCGTTTTAATCAAAAAAAGAACGTAAAATTAAAAGAAATTTTAATTGTGAAAGTATTTGATAAATGTTTTTTAATTTATAATACAAAAAATTTTTTGATGGCCTGTAATTACCAAGTTGTAGGTTGTTTATATGTTAAGATAGGTCATTAATAAATCGTATCTATCTTTCATTAAATCATCGAAGTGGCTTTCTTCAGAAAATGATGCTGTGATAATATAATCAAAACGGTTAAAAGTCTGAATAATTGGAGAAACATCAATTTTATTTACTTTGATTGTCACTTCAAACTTGTTACTGTCACTATAGGAAGTTATATAGCTGCTTAAAATTTTGGCATCATTAGCTTCAACTATTCTGGAAATTTCACTCAAAGAATAGTCTATACTATTTATTTGTAGTACAATAATGCCACCCGGTTGGTTTATTGAAGCTGTGTTAGCCATTTTTTCAATTAAAGCAAACATGGTAATACACCCCAGATAATTGCTATTATCATCAAGTACCGGCACTAAAGTGAGGTTTTGTTCTGAAATTAACCTAATAGCGTCGTAGAAATGCTGATTAAGAGAAACGTATGGCCTTATAAGGGATAATTTGTGATTTCCAAGCGGTTCGTCAGGCTTGTTAAGGTCATATATATCAGTGTCGGAAATCAGCCCCAGAAAATTTTGGTTGTTCACAATCGGTAGATGTGATACCCTTAAATCTTCCATCCAGCTTAGCGCAGTAATAGCAGTGTCTGAGGTGCGCAATGGAATAATTGAGTCGTTTATAAGGTGCTTTGCTAGCATACTTTTGATTATTATTTTACAATGTGAAGTTATAACTTTTTTATTAATTAGGAAAAGTATTATTGTTTTTTTAATAAATGTTTTGAGTGAAAAAAATATAACAACTTATTAATTATTAAACATTTGAAGGAATTTGATAACAAATGTATAAACATATCAATGTTTTTGATAATTAGTTGATTGAGTAAAAGATTAATTTGTGGATAATCATAATGATATTTTCGGGTAGTTTTCTGTGGATTTTTTTGGAGCTTTAATTTGTTAACCATAATAATATAGTATGACTTAAAACATTTTTTATCTTCGCTGATTATTTTACCAAGTTAATGTTAAATAGTTTATTTTATGTTTAATGTTATTATGATAATGACTGCCGGTATTTTGGTGGGTGTTTTAATTAGAAAAAGGCAAAGGATTTTAAAACCATTGGATCTTTCAATTAATCTTGTTATTTATTTTTTGCTATTTTTTTTGGGAGTTGCTGTTGGTACAAACGAAGCTATTGTTGCCAATATGGGGACCTATGGGGTTAAAGCATTGTTGCTCACGGTTGGTGGAGTGGCCGGCAGCGTAGCAGTTGCTTTTTTTACATATAAGATGTTTTTTAAAAAAGACGATCATAACTAAATGATATGGTTAAGAATATAATAACCGGTTAGTTGTAACTAAGAAATTATATTATATTAATTGAATTTTTATGAAGAACTCATTATTGATCATTGTTTTTTTTATTATAGGTGTGATAGCTGGTTTCTTTTCTTTGCTCCCTGAAGCAGTATTAGAAAATGATTTGAGCATATATGTTCTGTATATTTTAATGTTCCTGGTTGGTATTGGGATAGGGGCGAACAGGTCTGCCCTGGATGTTATCAGGAGAGCACGCGTAAAAATATTTTTGGTACCTCTTACTGTTATAGCCGGTACTTTTATAGGTGTAATTATAATTTCTTTTTTTATTAGCGAGATCTCTGTTCGCGATTCTTTAGCTGTGGGCTCCGGTTTTGGATATTATAGCCTTTCCAGTATATTGATCGGTCAAATAAAAAGTGAAGCGCTGGGTGTTATTGCACTAATATCCAATATCATCCGGGAAATTATTACATTATTATTAACCCCGGTATTTGCTCATTATTTTGGTAAGCTTTCACCAATTGCCGCCGGAGGCGCTACTTCCATGGATGTGACTTTGCCGGTTATAACCAGGTACGTGGGAAGCGAATATGCCATCATTTCGGTTTTTAGTGGTATAGTGCTAACTATACTAGTGCCGTTTTTGGTTACATTTATTTTGACGGTATAAAAGAAAGATGAGCTTAATTGAAACCTTATCATATCCAAAATCCAAAACCCCAAACCCCAAATCCAAAATAAATCCCAAGTTTTAAAATTCAAAACTCAAAATCCCAAATCCAAAATAAATCCCAAGTTTTAAAATCCAAATTTTGGATTTGGGGTTTGGGGTTTTGGATTTTGGACTTATAGCTGGTTTGACCCCCTATACTTCCACAATCTTGTTTTTTATAGCATATAACACCAGGTTAATGGTATTTTTTGTATTGGTTTTTTTGATCAATTTTGAGCGTTGAGCTTCTATTGTTTTTACGCTCCGGTTTGTTTTTTCGGCAATTTCACTGGAAGTAAGGCCTTTGCAAAAAAATTTCAATACTTCAAGCTCCTTTTTGGTAAATTCTTTCTGTTTATTATTTTTCTCCTCTTCTTCCTGATCAGTTTCGCTCAAGTTAATAATTATTTTTCTTAACAGTTCGTTTGAAAAATAACTTTCACCTCTTTCAACGTTGGTAATAGCTCTTTCCAACTCTTGCTTACCTGAGGTTTTGAGCACAAAGCCCAATACCCCTACCTTGATCATACTTTCATAGTATTCTCTGTCCGAAAACATTGAAATCACAAGAATTTTAAGGCCGGGCCATTTGGCTAAAGCTTTTTGGGTAGCTTCCAGTCCACCCATCACAGGCATTTCGATGTCCATTAATACAAGATCAGGATCTGATTGTTCCATAATGCTAAGAAAACGTTTGCCGTTTTCCGCTTCAGCTATTACTTCTCCTAATCCTTCTGTTTCAATAAGTAACTTAATACCTTCGCGAAATAAAGGATGATCATCAACGATAATTATTTTTGGTTTTGTTTGCATAGTTTAATATATATTGGTGGTTATTTATACCATGTTATTACTTAATTGTTTATTAGTAGATGTTTTGTAAAACCCAACTTGCGAAATCCAAAATCCAAAATCCCAAATCTAAAATAAATCCCAAAACCAAAATCCAAAATAAACCCCAAACCCAAAATCCAAAATAAATCAATGACCTAAAACACTATGTTAAGTTATTTATTATTTTTTATTTGGTGCTTTTTTATAGGTGCTTGTTTTGTTATTAACGATACTAAA
>SL_8KL_010_SEDDRAFT_10003958_pt1 | contig 12086 bp, 16 predicted proteins | sample SodLakKL_010_SED_4_FD_11160 | JGI IMG/M metagenome (IMG submission 11160) | reverse complement strand
CAGGAAGGCCGTAAAAAAATTGCTCAGTATACCCGCTATGGAACAATTGTTCTTGCTTTAATACAGGGTAGTGGGATAACTCTTTATATCCGTCAGTTTGGTGCAATTGAGAATCCCGGTTTTTACAGCCTGTTTGTAATCATCATGTCTCTTGTAGCCGGAACTGCATTTTTGATGTGGCTGGGAGAGCAGATAAATGAATACGGAATTGGTAATGGAATATCAATTTTGATTTTTACTTCAATTATTTCTCGTTTTCCCGGAGAACTCTATCAAACATTTACCCTGGTTCGCCTGGGAGAGATCAGCCCTCTAAATCTGGCTCTATTTTTATTCCTGGCAGTACTTATCGTAGCGGGAGTTATATTTGTACAGCAGGGGGAGAGAAAAATACCTGTTCAGTATTCAAAACGGGTTGTGGGCCGAAAAGTTTATGGTGGCCGGAGCACACATATTCCCATGAGGGTTAATCAGGCCGGTGTAATACCCGTTATTTTTGCCTCATCGGTGCTCATGTTTCCCAGCATGATTGGGGAAATTATTCCTTTTGACTGGGTAAACAGACTGGGAACTATGCTCAGACACGGCTCAACCATGTATTTAATAGTATATGCTCTGATGATCATGTTTTTCACCTATTTTTATACTGCTATTACCTTTAATCCGGAAGAAGTGGCTGATAACATGAAAAAAAGAGGTGGCTTTATTCCCGGTATCAGGCCCGGGGAAGCTACAGTTCAGTATCTGGATAAGATATTGATTCGGGTCACCCTGGCCGGGGCTATATTTTTAACCGTGGTTTCCCTGATACCTTATGCGATGACTCCTTTAACCGGTGTTGATATTCACTGGGGTGGAACCTCCCTTTTGATTATGACCGGTGTTGCCCTAAGGACCATGCAGCAGATTGAGTCTCACCTCTTGATGCGCCATTATGAAGGATTTATGGAGTGATGAGTTTTATCTGCTATTTTTAAAAAAGCAAAATAAAATAATTACTGTTTTTCCTACAACAGGAGGTTATATAAAAAATGAATATTGTATTACTCGGGTTACCCGGAGCAGGGAAAGGTACCCAGGCCAAACATTTAAGCAATATATTTGATTTTTATCATCTATCAACCGGAGAGATCTTTCGCAGAGCGATTAAAAATGAAACTGAACTTGGCAAACGAGCAAAAAAATACACTGAATCTGGTGATCTGGTACCCGATGAGATAACTATTGAGTTAATCAAAAAAGAAATCGAAAAGGTCAATAAGCGGGGTGATGAGGGGATAATTTTTGACGGGTTTCCCCGGACCGAAAACCAGGCAGAGGCTCTGAGTGATCTGCTGGCTGATTTTGATCAGGAAATAGACCTCTGTATTTACATTAAAGTGGCAGTTGATGAACTGATTATTCGCCTTTCCGGAAGGCGCATCTGTGAAGATTGTAAGGCAATATACCATATTAAATTCAATCCTCCTGCTGAGGAAGGAATTTGTGACCAATGTGGCGGTAATCTCTATCAGCGCACCGATGACAGTGAAGAGGTTGTCAAAAACAGAATTGAAAGAAACAAACAGGAGATGGAGAAGCTTCTTGCCTACTATGAAGAAAAGGGAGTTCTGGAACAGGTAGTGGGAACCGGTAAAATGCCTGAAGATGTAAAAGAAGAAACTCCCCTGGTGGTAAAGGAGTATCGGGAATGATTATTTTGAAATCTCCCCGGGAGATTGATATTATGGAACAGGCCAATAAGATTGTGGCCGAGACTCATGCTTTTCTGGCTGAAAAAGTAGCTCCCGGTATTACAACTGAAGAGATAGACCGGCTGGGTGATCAATTTATCCGAGATAAAGGTGCTGAACCTTCCTTTAAGGGGTATAGGGGATATCCAGCTTCTATCTGTATTTCCATAAATGAAGAAGTGGTTCATGGTATACCCTCTCCGGATAGAGTATTAAACGAAGGTGATATAGTAAGTCTTGATATCGGTGCTTTTTATAAAGGTTTTCACGGTGATGCGGCCCGGACACTTCCCGTTGGTCAGATCAGTCAAGAGGCAGAAAAACTTATAGATATTACCGAGAGATCCTTTCATGAGGCGGTTAAGAAAGCTGAGCCCGGAAATAGATTAACGGATATTTCCAGTATGGTTCAGGCGGTAGCTGAGGAAAATGGTTTTTCTGTGGTTCGTGAATATGTAGGTCATGGTATTGGCCATGATATGCATGAGGATCCCCAGATACCTAATTTTGGTCCCCCGGGCAGAGGCCCGGTTCTCAAAGAGGGGATGACTCTGGCGGTAGAGCCGATGTTAAATGCCGGAGGCTATCAGGTTAAAAGTCTTGATGATGGCTGGACCGTGGTCACTGAAGATGGCAGTTTATCCGCTCATTATGAGAATACAATTGCTGTTACCGACACAGTTCCGCGTATCTTAAGTGAAATTTAAAAGTGCTGGCCGCTTATAATTGTCCCCGACCTTAATATATGTTATAATACAAAAAGTCTTTGCAGGAATTGAACGGGAAATGTTCTGTGGGATTTGTTTTAAAAATATGTTTTTAAGGAGGCTAATTGACTAAATGGCTAAGGAAGAGCCTATTGAAGTTCAGGGTACAGTAGTAGAGTCCTTTCCTAATGCAATGTTTAAAGTTGAAATTGATGATGTTGATATGGGCGAAGGGGAAGGGGCCCATGAAGTACTGGCTCATGTTTCCGGGAAAATGAGAATGAATTATATCCGCATACTGCCCGGTGATAAGGTCACTGTTGAGTTATCTCCTTATGATTTGACCCGTGGACGAATTACCTACCGACATCAACCCGATAATTAATATCTTAAGGAGGGAGTAACTATGAAAGTCAGGTCATCTGTTAAACCTATTTGTAATAAATGTAAGGTTATTAGAAGAAAGGGCAAAGTAATGGTCATCTGTGAAAATCCCAAACACAAGCAGCGTCAGGGATAATTAAGAAAAATAATTACATTTTGGAGGTGGAAAAATGGCCAGAATAGAAGGTGTTGATCTTCCCCGAAATAAGAGAGTGGAGATTGGCTTAACCTATATATTTGGTATTGGTCGTTCCCGTTCTCAGGATATTCTAGGAAACACCGGAGTCGATCCTGATACCCGGGTCAAAGATTTAACCGAAGCTGAGATTTCGAGCCTAAGAGAAGAAATTGATAATTATCTGGTGGAGGGTGAGCTGCGCCGTGAAGTACAGGCTAATATCTCTCGTTTGAAAGATATTGGCTGTTATCGAGGCCTGAGGCACAGAAAAGGTCTTCCGGTTCGAGGACAGAGAACCAGGACCAATGCCCGTACCCGTAAAGGGCCTAAAAAGACGGTTGGTGTGAAAACAGTTAAAAGAGAAGAATAGTAGATAAATCGGATTAATCGGATCTACCAAAAATTAAATTTCTGTTTATCTAAACTGAGAATAACAGCAGAATAGAAATTTAAAAAGAACTTTTTAAAAGGAGGGAACTTAATGGCTAAAAAAAACCGGAAAAGAAAGAGAAAAAAGGTTAAAAAAAATATAGATACAGCACAGGCTCACATTAAATCTACTTTTAATAATACCATCATAACCATAACTGATACAGATGGTAATGTGATTTCCTGGTCCAGTGCCGGTGAGGCCGGATATGAGGGCTCAAGAAAAAGCACCCCTTTTGCGGCTCAAATTGCTGCTGAGAATGTTGCAGAAGAGGTTCAGGAAATGGGAGTCAAAGAAATTCAGGTTTTTGTGAAAGGACCGGGTTCGGGAAGAGAGTCGGCTATTCGGGCTCTAAAAGCAGCCGGTCTGGAGGTAACATTAATAAAAGACATCACTCCTATACCCCATAATGGCTGTCGGCCCCCGAAAAGAAGAAGAGTTTAAAGCCTGTATTTCTGTCTTTTAATACTATCAATGAATTGAAATGAACAGAAATGAACAGAAAAGATGCTTCTGGATTAGAAGTTTATTGGCCAAGATCAGATCCTGTATTTTAATGAAGTCTAATTCCTGTTACAGGTTCATAAATTAATTCAAAATCCTATTACAGGAAGTCCATTCCAGAAATAGTATGGGACAAGATCTTCAGCAATTATGATATACAGACAGTACGGGATATTACAGGCAGTCCAATCCATAAAAAGTAAAGGACCGGTGGAGGTAAATACGGGGGCTGTATAGGTAAAGTAGATCCTTAGTTAGATACTGAGATAGATTATATTATAGATTCTGAGATAGAATATATTATATATGCTGGTATGGATTATATTATAGACTCTGAGATAGATTATTATAAATTCTGAGATGGATTATATTTAGGACAGATTATATATATTAAGATTATATTTATGCATATTTTTATTAATAAAATTATAAACTGGAGGTGTAAAGATGGCGAGAGATACAGGCGCCAAGTGTAAATTGTGTCGTCGAGAAGGAGATAAACTTTATTTAAAAGGAGCCCGCTGTTATAGTGATAAATGCTCATTTGAACGCCGTCCCTATGCACCGGGAGAACACGGTCAGGGCCGGGTTAATTTTACAGAATATGGACTCCAGATGAGAGAAAAACAGAAAGTCAGAAGAATTTATGGTCTGCAGGAAAATAAATTCGCCCGTTATTTTGAAGATGCTGAAGCAATGCGAGGAGTTACCGGTAATAATTTTATTCAGCTTCTGGAAAGAAGACTGGATAATGTTACCTACAGGCTTGGTTTTGCTTCTTCACGGAATGAGGCCCGCCAATTTGTGCTTCACGGGCATATTTATGTTAATGGAACCCGGGTGGACATACCATCCTGTCAGGTTGATGTTGGAGATAAGATAAGTGTCAAAGATTCCAGCAGAAAGAAAAATCGTTTCAAAGAAATATTTGAATACAATTCGGAAATGGCTCCTCCCGAATGGTTAACTGTAGATCTTGAGAAAGCCGAAGGAGAAGTACTGGATTTACCAACTGTAGAAGATATTGATTTCCCGCTGGAAGAGCATCTGATTGTTGAATATTATTCCCGCTAAGATTTACCCTCAGGAATTAACAGATTATTATAAAGGAGGGTATACATTATAAATGATAGAAATTGAAAAACCGCAGATTGATGTACTGGAAACTAATGAAAAAACCGGCAGATTCCAGATCTCACCCCTGGAACGGGGTTATGGGATTACTCTGGGAAATTCACTGCGCCGAATTCTTCTGTCCTCATTACCGGGTGTGGCTGTAACTTCTGTAAAAATTGATGGTGTAGACCATGAATTTACCTCAATTCCGGGTGTTATTGAGGATGTGACTGATATAATATTGAATATAAAAGAAATTGTATTCAAATATGATGGTGAAGAAGACCAGACCCTAAACCTGCATGCAGAAGGTGAAGGTGCTGTTACAGCTGATCAATTTAATGTGTCCGGAAATATTGAAGTGGTAAACAAAGAACATGTAATTGCTCATCTGGCTGAAGATGGTGAACTAGATTTACAGGTTACCGTAAGTAAAGGTCGAGGTTATGTTAGTTCAGAAGAAAACAAGGAATTACTTGAGGATAATGTTATTGGATTAATACCCATCGACTCTTCATTTAGCCCGGTGGAAAGAGCTAATTTTAATGTTGAAGATACCCGGGTGGGACAGGTAACCGATTTTGATAAATTAGTTCTGGAAGTAATTACCGATGGCAGTATTACTCCTGAGGATGCAATAAGCCTGGCTGCCAGAATAATGCAGGAGCATCTCGAATTATTTATAGATCTCACCAAAGAAGTTGATGATGTGGAAATAATGGTGGAAAAAGATGAAGAAGAAAAAGACAAGGTACTGGAGACCACAATTGAGGAACTGGAACTTTCTGTTCGCTCGTCAAACTGTTTAAAAAGAGCCGGAATTGATACGGTTGGAGAACTGGTTGAAAAAACCGAAGATGATCTAATGAAGGTAAGAAACTTAGGTAAAAAGTCACTACAGGAAATAAAAGAAAAAGTCAATGAACTGGGTCTTACTCTTATGGATCCTGAGGAATGAAAGGGTGATGGAAAATGGGTAAAAGAAAGTTAAGTAAAACTTCTTCACATCGCAGGGCCATGCTGAGAAATTTAGTTACAGAACTTTTTCGGCATGAAAGGATTGAAACCACCCTGCCTAAAGCAAAAGAGGCTTCCCGCAAGGCAGAAAAACTGATTACTGCGGCTCAGAATCCGGATGTTCATACCCGCCGAAAAGTGGGCAAAGATATTCAGGATAAGGAGATTTTGACCAAATTGTTTGACGAAATTGCCCCCCGATATTCCGAAAGACCTGGTGGTTATACCCGGGTGCTTAAGGGACACTATCGCCGGGGCGATGGGGCTGAACGGGCAATTCTGGAATTGGTCTAACAGGGAACAGGGAAGGATACAGAAAAGAGTGGTCAGCTAATGAACCAAATTGAAATGAAACATGTGGGATATCAATATAATAAAACAGGGGAACAGGCCCTGATTGATATAGACCTTACAATTCAGAGTGGAGAGTTTGTTGGTATTGTAGGGTCTAATGGTTCTGGCAAATCTACTCTTGCCCGGCTGCTGAATGTTCTGTTAGAGCCTACTGAGGGTCAGGTTCTGATTGGAGGTCTGGATACTCATAAGCGAGAAAATGTTCAGCAGATAAGACAGAAAGTGGGTATGGTTTTTCAAAATCCCGATAATCAGCTGGTGGCCACCAAAGTTGAAGATGATGTGGCTTTTGGGCTGGAAAACCTTGGTGTACCCTCTTCTCAGATTCGCAGGAGGGTAGATAGAGCTCTAGAACAGGTGGATATGCAGGATTACAGAGACTTTTCACCACATCAGCTTTCGGGAGGACAAAAACAAAGAGTAGCTCTGGCCGGTATTCTGGCCATGGAACCTTCCTGTATTGTTCTTGATGAACCCACCGCTATGCTTGATCCCCGGGGGCGAAAAGAAGTTATGAGTGTAGTACAGGATCTTAATCAGCAGAAAAATATCACAGTAGTTTATATAACACATGTTATGCGTGAAGCCTCCCGGACAGATAGAATTATTGTAATGTCAGAAGGGAAGATTGTTCGGAGAGGTCAGCCCGCCCCTATCTTTGCTGATATTGATTTTATGAATAAAATTGGCTTAAGTGTACCTCCGGTTACCGAACTGGCGGTTGCCCTGCGCAAAAAAGGTCTTAATCTTCCTGACATTATGGATGTTGATGAGCTGGTGAAATGCATATGCTAATTGAACTTAAAAATGTAAGTTATATTTATGAACAGGAACCTCCTGTTACGGCTCTGGAAAAAATAAATTTAAATATTGAACCAGGTGCCTTTATTGGTTTAATTGGTCATACCGGTAGTGGGAAGACCACTCTTGTACAGCTGCTAAATGGTTTAATAAAGCCCACATCAGGACAGGTCATCGTGGATGGTAAAGATATAGGAGAAAATAAAAAAGGATTAAAAGACATCAGGCGCCGGATCGGCCTGGTTTTTCAGTACCCGGAGCATCAGCTTTTTGAAGAAACTGTTTATCGGGAACTTGCATTTGGACCTAAGAATCTGGGTCTGGACAAAGATGAAATTGATGTCCGTATCAGAGAGGCTCTAAATTTAATAGGTATGGATTTTGATAAATATAGTGACCGGTCTCCTTTTAATCTGAGTGGTGGTCAGCAGAGGAAAATAGCTTTGGCCGGTGTCCTGGCCATGAAACCAGGAGTTTTAATTCTGGACGAACCTTTTGCCGGCCTGGATCCCCGGGGGCGTAAACAGCTTACTGAACTTTTAAAAAGGCTGCATGAGCAGCAGAATATATCTTTTATCCTGATATCCCACCGGATGGATGAAATATCTTATCTGGCTACCCGGATATTAGCCCTAAAAGAGGGGCATATTGTCCTGGATGGCAGTCCGGCTGAAATTTTTAGTCAGCCGGAAAAATTAAAGGAGATTGCTCTTGATATTCCGCAGCTGACAGAGATTCTTTTCCGGCTGCAGAAAAAAGGTCTGGAGGTCAGAAGTGATATTTTTGATATTGAACAGGCCGCTGATGAAATTATAGATAAATTAAGGAGCAGAAACATATGCTAAAAAATATAAATATCGGTCAGCATATTCCGGGAAATTCAATAATTCACCGCCTGGACCCCCGCATAAAAATCATCTGTACCCTTATTGCTATAATTTCTTTATTTCTGGTTTCTTCATTTCCCGGTTTCTTTATATATTTAGCTGTTATTTTAACTATTATATTGTTTTCCAGAATTTCTGTAATCCGAATTTTACGTGGTTTAAAGCCGATATTTTTTCTGATGTTTCTGACCCTGTTTTTCCATGCCTTTTTTACGGAAGGGGGAGCGGTGCTTTTAGAGTGGAGATTTATCAGCCTGCATCAGGAAGGGATTATGAGAGGTTTTTTTATGGTCACCAGAATCATTCTTTTAATAATGTTTACCTCAATTTTGACACTGACCACCTCTCCAATGGATCTGACCGATGGAATTGAGTATATTTTAAAACCTTTTCGTCGTCTGGGTGTACCTGCTGGCGAACTGGCGATGATGATGACTATTGCCCTCAGGTTTATTCCTACTTTACTGGGTGAGGCTGATAAGATTATAAAAGCTCAAAAATCCAGAGGTGCTGACTTTGAAAGTGGTAACCTCATCAGGAGGGCAAAAAATCTGGTGCCCCTGCTGGTCCCGCTTTTTATTAGTGCTTTTCGCCGGGCTGATGAACTGGCTCTGGCCATGGAAGCCCGCTGTTATCAGGGGGGACGAGGAAGAACCCGTCTCCATGAATTAAAAATGGAGCGCAAAGATTTTGTGGCTTTAATTCTGGTTTTATGTGGTGGTGTGTTTACAGCAGTCTGGCTGTAAAAATTGTTTTATATCAAGTAATATAATTTTGTGCAGGAGTAAACCATGACCAATATTAAAATTACTGTAGAATATGATGGAACTGAATACTGCGGCTGGCAGCTGCAGGAAAATACCGGGGCAACTATCCAAAATAAGCTGGAGCAGGCTGTTTCCAGATTAAATAAAACACAAACCCGGGTTCACGGAGCTGGAAGAACAGATTCCGGTGTCCATGCCCACGGACAGGTGGCAAACTTTGAATTAAAAGTTCCAATTCCGGAAGAAAATATTCCGCTGGCCATAAATTCTGAACTTCCTCCTGATATTGTGTGTCATAAAGCTCAAAAAGCAGATCCTGATTTTCATGCCCGGTATGATGCCCGGGGGAAAAAATATTGCTATAGATTTAGTAATAACCGTTTTTGTTCTGTTTTTGATTTACGTTTTGTGTATAATATTTATCAAAAATTAGAAATAGAAAACATGCAAACAGGACTTTCTACATTTTGCGGCCGGCATAATTTTTCTTCTTTTGAAGCTTCGGGTTCTGAGGTGAATACTTCAGTCCGAACCATAAACAGTATTAANCTGGAGAGAAAAGAGAATTCTTTTTTTAATTCCAAAACAGAATTTCATCTAATAATTGATGGTGATGGTTTTTTATATAATATGGTTAGAATTATTGTGGGAACCCTTATCGAAAGAGGACTTGGAAAAATTAACAGCAGTTATAAAGAAATAATAGAAAGCAAGAATCGCCGTCAGGCTGGTTTTACAGCACCGGCTAAAGGATTAACTTTGCTGGAGGTATATTATTAAATGTATTTGACAAAAAGCCAAATATGTAATAAAATTTATATGAATAACCTATTTTAGGCAGTTATATTTTATTAATTAACTTAAGGAGGTGAAGTCCTGATTGGATTGAGTTATTTTTTCAGGCTCAATTCACGGGAATATTATGTCCACATATATGGCAAAAAAGGAAGATGTTGAACGAAACTGGTATGTTTTTGATGCCCGGGGCAGGAATCTGGGAAGACTGGCCAGTGAAATAGCACCCTATATTATTGGCAAACATAAGCCAACATATACTCCCCATGTTGATTCAGGAGATTATGTAATTGTAATAAATGCTGCTGAGGTTAACCTGACGGGTAATAAATGGCAGCAGAAGATATACCGCCATCACAGTCAGTATCCAGGGGGTCTTAAAGAAAAAACCTATGAAGAGCTTAGAGAAGAAAACCCGGAACTGATTATCGAAAATGCGGTTCGGGGTATGTTACCCAAAAATAAGCTGAGAGACCAAATGGTTAAAAGGTTGAAAGTGTATGCCGGTGCTGACCATCCTCACCAGGCTCAAAAACCGGAAATAATTGACCAGTAAATTTTTAAAATAGCATAAGAGAATGTATTTTATATAAAATTTTTCAAAAAGGAGGTTGTTTATTATATGGCCACACAGGTGCAGTATCAGGGTACCGGCAGAAGAAAAACTGCTACCGCAAGGGTGCAGCTGGTTCCCGGTAATGGAGAAGTTATAGTTAATGATACACCGGCTCAGAATTATTTTCATCGTCGTTCACTGCTTAAAGATATGCTTTCTCCACTGGAAGTAACTGATAATATAGGCAATCTGGATGTTATCGTAAATGTTGAAGGTGGAGGTCTTTCTGGGCAGGCGGGAGCTATTCGCCACGGGATTGCCCGGGCTCTTCTGGAAGTTGATGAGGAATACCGTACACCTCTCAAAAAAGAAGGTTATCTAACCCGTGATGATCGCATGAAAGAAAGAAAAAAATATGGTCACAAAAAAGCCCGTAAATCTCCTCAGTTTTCCAAAAGATAAAAAACAGGGCTGTCAAACAAAGAACAAAGAGAGGGTTTATTCCTCTCTTTTTGTATATAAAATATTCTGAATATAATAGTAAATATTTTGGGAAATTTTTGCTGAATAATATCTGATTTAAAAATATTTCCCGGGTGGCGGAAAAAAACAGGTCGAAAAACAGATCTCAAAGAAACAGAACTGAAAGGTAAAGGTCGGAGAGAAACAGGACTGATAGAGACAGGACTGAAAGGAAAAGGTCAGAAAGAAACAGGACTGAAAGAAACAGGACTGAAAAAAACAGGGGGGTTTGATGATGAGTATTAAAATGGCTGCTTTAACACCACATCCACCACTAATTATCCCTGATATCGGTGGAAGTGACATTAAGCGTGTTCAGGATACTGTGGACAGCCTCAGGGAAATTTCCGGGGAGATTGTAAGTAAAGATCCTGATGTGCTGGTTACAATCAGTCCTCACGGTCAGGTTTTTCGTGATGGAGTTAGTATTCTGGATTTTGATTCAGTACACGGTGATTTTGGGGATTTTGGGGCCCCTGGTGTTTCCTTTCAGGAAGAAATAGATCATGAACTTACCAGTTATATAATTGAGGAGGCAGAAGACAAAGAGTTTGATATTATTTCTCTGTCGGCCTCTTCCGGGCTGAGAAGTGGGTTCTCCGGTAGAAAGGGCAGGCAGGGAGAACTGGACCATGGGGTTATGGTGCCCCTGTATTATCTTAAAGAAGCCGGGCTAAAGGCACCACTTGTTCCCCTGAATATGGGTTTTCTGTCCTATAATAAGCTTTATGAGCTGGGATATATGATTCAGCAGGTACTGGCCGAAAAAGGATATGAAGCTGTTGTTTTGGCCAGTGGTGATTTGTCCCATAGACTGAAAAAAGGGGCTCCGGCCGGCTACAATCCCCGGGGAGCGGAATTTGACCAGCTGCTGATGGAGCTTTTAGGAGACGAAAAATATGCTGAGATTCTGGAGATTGATCAGGATTTAATTGAGGATGCGGGAGAGTGTGGACTGCGTCCCCTGGTAATTTTGCTGGGAATTATTAAAGATTTAAATTTTCATTCTGATGTTAAGTCCTATGAAGGACCGTTTGGTGTGGGTTATGGTGTTGTGGGTTTTTATGGGGAGGAATAAGAAATGGAAAAAGATAAAATACTTGGTCTGGCAGAAAGAGCCATAAAGGAGTATGTCAGGAAGGGAAGACAGCTTGTTCCTGATAATGAACTGCAGGAAGAATTATCTGAAAGCAGAGGAGTTTTTGTTTCTCTTAAAAAAAACGGCGAGCTGAGGGGCTGTATAGGTACTGTTGAACCAACTCAAAAAAATCTGGCTCAGGAGATAGTTAAAAATGCTGTAAGTGCGGCCGGGCATGATCCCCGTTTTTCTCCGGT
>SL_8KL_010_SEDDRAFT_10003957_pt1 | contig 12088 bp, 11 predicted proteins | sample SodLakKL_010_SED_4_FD_11160 | JGI IMG/M metagenome (IMG submission 11160) | reverse complement strand
TTATGGAATTGCGCATCAGCATGTAGTTCCGAGGAACCTGCATCAAAGTTAAAGTTAACACCGGGAGAAACATATGTCTTGCAATATCCCAGAACAGAGCCAACCCGGTGTAATCAGAAAAAGGGGTTACCGCTCCGGACAAGGGGAAAAGCTGCCATTCAAAACTGAAAAATATAAGGAAAAGTATTCCCAAAAAGAAACTGGGGATGCCGTTTAAAAACATTATGCTGATAAGGAGCAGGCTGTCCAGTCTACTACCGTGTCTCCACCCTGACTCAATGCCTATCAATATGCCGATTATGGTAGATAGAACCAGGGAAACCCCCACCAACAATAATGTCCAGGGTAAAGCCTCCAACAGCACTTCCGTTACCGGGGCATTGAAGTAGTAAGAGTAACCCAGGTCACCCCTTAACAGGTTCCCCAGGTAAACGATAAACTGTTCTCCCATGGATTTATCCAATCCGTATCTCTCCACCAGCTGGGCTTCTAACTGCGGGCTCATTTCCAGCAGGGCGTCACCGTAAATAGCCGTCAACGGGTCCCCCGGCATCAGCCGGGGCAGAAAAAAGTTAAGGCTCAGTATGATAATTATGGCCAGAATATAATCAAGGTAGCGTTTTCTCACATTTTTCTTCCTTTGCCTGAGTTAATATAAAGCTTCCCCAAACCAAAGGGGATTTTAGTTTTCCAGTAGAGCCAGCTTGTTTAAAGGTATGGGCGTCCCTACCCCTATACCATCATGGGTAAAAAACCAGTCAACGGCACCATCATGGGCATAGTACCAGGTAGGATAATAAAGGGTAAAAGCCGGCAGGGACTCTGCAAACCTTTCCTGCATTTCCTGCACCAGCTCCAATCTCTTTTCCTCATCCAGTTCTTTTCCCTGAGCCTTTGCCGTTTCTATTAAAACCGGGTCTTCATTATACCTGGCGTTAATATGGGGCCTTTCCTCTCCAACCATATAACGAGGGATACCCGCCGGATCACCGCCTACGGCACCGTGCCCGTTAATAGCCAGGTCAAAATCCCAGTTCTGCACCCTGGTATCTACTACAGACTGTTCCATACTTCTTACCGTAGTTTTTATCCCGGCCTGCTCCAAAAACTCTTTAACGATTTCTGCTTCCCGGGCATAATCTTCATATACGATAAGCTCAAAGTTTAACTCCCCCTCAGGCCCCTGAAGAATACTGCCTTCTTTTTCATACCCTAAACCTTGAAACATTTCTTCTGCCTTTTCCGGGTTATAAGAATAGTCCGGCAGTTCAGGGTTAAACCAGTAACTGTCGGGGGAAATCAGCCCCGGGCTCCCGGGAAGGCCATGGCCCCTTAAGGCCCTTTCCACCAGGTTTTCCAGGTCTATAGCGTGGGCTACAGCGTGACGGAATTCCTCCTGCTTGAAAGGCTCTTCCTGGTGATTGAACATAAGCTTTAAGTTCCAGTCGTGGTTGCCGCTAATTAACAACAGGTCCCTTTCTTCCAGCTGGGAAACGGCTTCAGGCTGAACCTGCATAAAGTTAACGTCNCCCCGCTGTACAGCCATCTGAGCATCACTTACTTTTACCATTAACAGCTCTTCAAAGGCCGGNCTGCCGGAATAGTAGTCCTCAAAGGCNGCGTATCGGTAGTAACCTTTTTCCCTCTGGTAATCCTGGAGTTTATAAGGGCCGGTACCGATAACGGCTTCCGGATCGCTAAACTCTGCCGGGTTTTCTACGGATTCCCAAATATGCCTGGGAATTATGTGCATAACCCCTGCAATGTTATTTAAAAAAGCCGCATCCGGTTCTTCCATCTTTATTTCTACGCTGTATTCATCTAATTTAATTACCTCTTCAATGGAATCAAAGTTAACCCAGTTATAAGGATGCTTCTTCAAATACTCAAAGGAGAAGACCACATCCTCCGCCGAAAAAGAGGTGCCATCATGCCACTTTACATCTTCCCTCAGGTCAAAGGTATAGCTCAAATCCTCTTCATGGTATTCCCACTTTTCTGCCAGAGCCGGCACAAACCCCTGGTCATCTTTCCACACCAGAGTATCAAAGAGATACGTAGTCCTTACATAACCCGGACCCCGGGGATACGCTAAAAATGGGGTTGGATATCCCCAGTCCCCCTGAACGTCACCTATGGTATAGGTTTGTTTTTCCCCTATTTGGGCAGGGCCACAGCCCAAAGGAACGGTGGCTATAAGTAGACTTAAAACAACTAAACACAAGATAGTATTTTTAACCTTCATGAGCTTTCACCATCCCCTTCAAAACACTCAGGGCAGATGAAGCTACTATCCTTTACCCTTGACCTGGGTTCCATAACCCCTTCCCCGCAAAAATCACATTGAAGGGAATTAAAAATTCTGGCTTTAGGAGGCAAATCTATTTCCCCGGTTTTAAAATCAAACAAGTTTTCTGCAGGTTCATGCAGCAGTATATCCATAAACTCGGCACGGTAAGCATTTAACTTTTCCTTTTCCTCCTGAGTAACACCCTGTGTGGACATTTTTTTCCGTAAGGCCTGCCACTCCTCAGGAGCATATTTTTCCATAGTGCCATATTTTAAAGATATTCTCAAACCCTTTTCCTTACCTCTAACTCCAAAAGTAAACACATTTTTACCATAATCCCTGTAGATTAAGTTTCCCTTACCAAAAGTACAGCCGGTAAGAACCTGTATAGCGTCAACCCCACAGCTATCTGTTTCCACAATGGCAACCAGTTCTTCATCCTCTGCCGGATCAGTTTCCAGCCTCTTTAAAGCCTCCAAAGCAGCCCGGTAACCAATAGCTATGCCGGGGCAGGAATGTCCGTGAAATTCTATACACTTGCCCCAGGGTGTTTGTTCCATACACAAAGCAAAAACCTCCTTCTTTTTATGATAATTTAGAATCCTTACTATATTAAATAATACTAAATATAGTATCGTGACACGATCAGGTCAAAAAATACCTGTCCTTGGAAGACAGTAAGCCCTAAGACAGAACATTTACAAAGTAATTTATCTTTGTTATATTTATTCAACGCAAGCTTTATTATTCCTTCCCTAAATCTCAGTAAATTAAAGAAAACCAAAAAAAAATTCCCCTCAAATATGTGAAGGGAGGGCAAAAAGCGCCAGAATTATGTCTTTAACAGGTAAAAATTAATAATTATACAAATAATTAAACCCGGCCTCAGTTAATAAGGTCGGGCTATAATAGTCAAATACCAAATAGCACTCTGTCCTTTTCTACCGAAGGCAGTAAGTGCGTTATCAGGCAGGTCTCCTGGCTAAGGTTCACAGCAATCCTGCGCCTTCCCGTCCCTCTTTTAAAAACAAGAAACAGTGGCATTATGCAGGACGCTCCCCTTCACAGTGGCGGGACCGCCCGGGATTTTCACCCGGTTCCCTATCATCCCCTCCCGGGGACCTGATAAGCTTTTATTCAATTATAATTACTCTCATACTATTGCTTTCTTTTAATACTAATTCAACAATAATTACATAAATCCTTCTTTTCTTTTTACATTTTAATAGAATTTCGAAAATTCCCTTTATAATCCCATTAACCTATACTGTCTTTCGGTTACAGGCTATNGGGAAGGCGTCAAAGCTGAATATTTCATCCACCACCACGTTAATTTGCTCCGACAGGTCAATTTCGTAAGGAGAAAGGGGCTCAAAGTTTTCTTTTTCGTACAGGACTCTCACTTTTGGGTGCCGCGTGTAGCCCGGCCTGTTACGGACAACCACACCGGCGTCGCCGTTACTTAATCCCACCCGGGTGCCAACAGGGTAAGCTGCTACGTGCAAAAACAAGTGCTGAAGAGCATTCTGGTCGAATTCATGGCCGGAGCTTTCCAGGATTTCCAGGGCTTTGTGAGGCGGGAAGCCCTCCCGATAAGGTCGGTCTGCAGTTAAAGCATCGTACACATCCACAACACTGCAAATCTTGGAGTATAAGTGTGTTTGGTTACCTGCCAAACCGTTGGGATAACCCTCTCCGTTAATACGTTCATGGTGCTGATGAATAATTTTTGCAGCACAGGGTTCAATGACTTGTTTCATGGAAACCATGTTATAACCGTATTGAGGATGGTTTTTTATCTTATCGAATTCTTCGGGCAGAAGACGCCCTTTTTTATTTAGTATAGACAGGGGAATTTTTGTTTTGCCCAGATCATGCAGCAAAGCACCCATGCCAATTTTACGGAGTTGGTAGGTCTTAAACCCCATGGACCTGGCCGTAATTATAGAAAGAATAGCTACATTCACAGAATGATAAAAGGTGTAGTTGTCCGTTGTCCGGATATCCGTTAAGTTGACCACCAGTTTTGGATTGGAAAGCAGCTGATCCGTTATATCAACTAAAAGATTATCCAACTCTTTTGTTTTGGCTGCCAAAACTCCAGGAAGAGCCTTTTCAGGTACATTGTGAATATTTTCCATCACGTTTTTTATCATCCTGTTGGCCTGCTGCCGGGTCTCATCCTGGACTACATCCCCTACTTCTACATCCGGAATCAAAGGATCTTCGATATAAACAGCAGGAATTTTAAGCCGCTCTAAGGTTCGTATGTAATCTATTGTAAGTTCTACTCCCCGGTTTAACCAAATAAAACCGTTGTTATCATAAACAGGCATGGCCAGATTTAAGCCAGGAACTAATTTTTGTGTCGAAACTTTCCTCATAGCAAGATACCTCTATATATTTAAATTTAGTACTTTTTGACATTTTATATTATGATTTAATTCGACAAAGATTTTGTCTATTCCTTCCTACAAGGGAATTATTTTCTGTTTTTCACCCGATAGTGGAACACCCCGGCTATAAGACCAAACCCCGCCAAGACAACAGTTACGGTTAACCCCCGGGGTAATGCTTCTTGGGGCTCATCCCCCACAACATATTCTGCCCGGTGGCCAAAACCGTCATCGGCAACTATCAGCTCAGCCTCTTGTTCAGGATAGCTGAATTTTCCATTATCGTCTACGTCCCCCCTGGCAATTTCCTCATCTTTTTCATTGTATACTACAACTTCTGCATGACGAGCTACAGTGCCGTCATCAAAAACTACTTTAATCAAACCTTCTTCTACCGGCTCGACAAGCATTAGATGAGCAAAAACCGGGGAGGCCGGCAAAATAAAAACTGCACAAAGAATAACAACTGCCAGGCTTAAACGTCGTAACATACCATAAAACACCTCGATTCACCTGTAGTTCTTTCAATTAATCATGGTCGTGTACAACCTGCACTGTAATGGGCGGGGTCTCGTAGTCGGTGTGCCCGTCATGCAGTAAGAGAAAAACCACTTCTGTACTGCCTTCTTGCTGGCCTATAATATGAACATGGTCCCCGTGATTATCAAAGCTCACTATATCCTCATCGGCACCGCTGGCATAATCCACACTCAGTTCATAATGATCACCTTCTAATTCAATCACTTCCCCGTGGTCTTCTATATAGGCTCCCAGGGAAACATTATCACCCTCGAGAACTTCAGGGAGATCTCCGTGCCAGTGATCACCATGAACATAAGCAGCTACATCGTCTTCGCTACGATCAATAATTTCAAACATAATATCTTCACAGTAATCGTGATCGTGGTCATGATCATGATCATGACCGTTTTCTACAACCTCCTGGCCGTTACAGCCACCTATGACCAACATTCCTGCCAGCATAATAATTAACATCCAAAATCCAAATTTCTTCAATGTAATTCCTCCTCTTCTTATTTTAATTAAATTCGGTGCCTCTGGTTTTCCAGTCAGCCCGTTTCTTAAATTTTTATAGATTTTTTATAGCTTTTAAGAACGCACAATAGTTCCCAGCAGGCCCGGCCGAACATTATAAAGAAGCTTCAAGGCAAAGCCGGTTACCAGTCCTTCCACTACCGCCAGGGGAATGTGACTTACTACCAGCAGATTTATTACAGAAAAGAAACCTTCGCCAAACCTGTAGTCGGTTAACAAAAGGATCAAAACCAATAGCACTATTGTCCCTGCTATGGCCAGGCTCCCCGCCAGGACCCCCCTGAAGAAAACTGTCTTTTCCTCCATCCGGTAAAACAGCTTGTATACCAGCAGAGCAGGGATGGCCAAAAGCAGGGTGTTGGCTCCCAGAGTGGTAAGACCGCCGTGCTGAAATAATATGGCCTGCAGCAATAACGCCACGAAAAAGGCCAGTGTGGCCCGCCGTCCCAGCATTACCCCCAGAAGTCCTCCTAGAATAGGGTGAACAGTAGAAGGGCCTACAGGAATACTCAGTAAGGAAATGGCAAAAAATCCACCGCTCAGCAGACTAATTTTAGGTATTTCCTCCTCCTTTGTCCCCCATGCAGAATAGATGAGCATTGCCCCGGCAGCAGCATATGTGACTCCCACCACGGGCATGCTTAAAACTCCATCAGCTAAATGCACGAATTTCACTCCTTGAATAGATATTTGTAAAACTCAATTTTATTATTGTGCTGCCTGCTTTAACCGGTAACGAATCAAACGGGAGGCTTCTTCTGCAGTCCGGGGATACAGCCCGGTTCCCTGAAAAACATCCGCCAGCAGGGGTGTGTCCAGGGAGGCCTCCTCCATAAGCTTGCTGTCCCTCAACAGGTCAGCATCCCCCTGGGCCAGGACCTCGCCTTCTTTCATAATGATTACCTGTTCCGCCCAGGAATAAGCCATATTTACATCGTGGGTGACTATGGCCAGGGTTGTACCCGATTCGTGCAGGGACTCCAGTATATCCATAAACTGCCCGGCTGAACTGGGATCCAGTCCGGAAAAGGGTTCATCGCAAACCAGTAACCGGGGTTCCATGGCCAAAAGTCCCGCAATGGCCACCTTTTTTTTCTGACCCAGGCTCAAATTATAAGGGGGCTTATCCTTTAAGTCCTCTATACCCACAACCTTTAAAACCTCTTCAACCCGGGAATTCACCAGTTCCTCCCCCAGCTTTAAATTCCGGGGGCCAAAGGCGACATCATTATACACCGTGGTAGAAAATAGCTGGTTGTCAGGATTGTCAAACAAAAGGCCCACCTGCTGCCTTATTTCCTTCAAGTTTTTCTTTTCCAGGGGAAAGCCCAAAACATTTACCTGTCCCCGGGTAGGCATAAAAATCCCATTAAGGTGATATATCAGCGTTGTTTTCCCGCTCCCATTGGCTCCTAAAATGGCAGTCCGTTTATGAAGCGAAATCTCCAGGTCCACACCCTTAAGCGCAGTGGTCCCATCGGGATATTTATAGTCCAGTCCCCTTATATCCACTGCTTTCATCATAGCACCCCTCTCTCCAAAACCATGGTCACCAGTATGAAGGAAACTGCTGCCGCAGACTTTAAAATATCAGCCCGGGTTACCTTCCGGGGTTGACCTGCAGGCAGCTCCCCGTTAAATCCCCGGGAAGCCATGGCCCTGTAAACAAATTCGGATCTGTCAAAGGATTTTACAAACATCCCCGCAGATATCTCCCCGCACACCTTCAACCCTTCCATATTCAGTCCCCCGTTAAACAGTCGGGAGGCCAGGGCCCTGCGGATTTTTTTTATTTCTTCCACAAAAAGCAGAGCGTATCGGCAGGACAGAAAAAGCACGGAAATAATCAGGGGGGGTACTTTCATATTGGACAGCCCGTCAAAAAACTCCTCCAAAGGTTGGGTAGCCAGCATCACAATCATGGCAGACATGGAGGTTAGTGCCTTTAAGGCGATCAAAGAAGCAAAGACCACCCGGTCTTCGGGAGGGGGAAACCCTTTGCCGAAAATCAGGGGGATCGTCATAAAAAACAAAAACGGGGCCAAAAGGACCAGCCTGGAAAAAAGAAATTTTACCCCCAGCCCCATCATTACCGCCCCTGACAGAACAAAAACAAAGGCGGCCAAAACCATCCAGGGGTTTTCCAGGCTTACCACACCGAAAACAAAAAGAAAAGCAGCAATAGTTTTAGCGCGAGGTTCCCAGTTTCGGGCCCAATTCTTAATGTGCTTAAAGTCTATCATTTTTTTGCTGTGCAGTCCGCCCATAATAACATCTCCATTATCTTAAAATAATTTTTAAAACTAAAATAACCTTCATACCCTAATGGCATAAAGGTTAACACTTAAACTACCTCTAACCCATGGACCGTGGGTATCCAGATAAGTTTGAAGAAGCAGGTCTCCTGGCTCAGGTTCATCACCTTTTACGCCTTCCCAGAGAACCCGGAGCATTCCGGGCCTTTCCAGTGGCATTTTGTAAGAGGCTCACCATTTACAGTGACGGCATCGCGCTGGATTTTCACCAGCTTCCCTTTTCATTTCCCGTAGGAAAAACTAATTCAAAATCTTATTCTCTTATAAAAATGCTTAAAAATCATTTACCTTCATTATTTTCTATTCTTCATAAAAACATAAATTCCTTTTTTAAAAAAGAAAAATGAATAAAATTTAGTAAGATTAAATTTAATCCTGACCCAGTACGGAAAAGTAGACCTCTTCATATTGCTTTACTATCTTATCCCTCTGGAATTTTTGTACTGCCCTTTCTCTACTCCGCAGGCAGAAACCTTTGTAAAGCTCCTTTTGAGTTAGCAGTTTCAGGCATCCCCGGGCCATAGACTCCACATCCCCCACATCATAAAGGAATCCCGTCCTGCCATCTTCTACTACCTCAGGAACCCCTCCTGCATTAGTGGCCACTACAGGAACCCCACAGGCCATAGCCTCCAGGATTGCCAGCCCAAAGCTCTCCTTTTCTGAAGTCAGCAGGAACAGGTCTGCCTCATGCAGAACAGATAAAACGTCATCCTGGACCCCCAGGAAGGTAACCTTATCTTTCAAACCCAGCTCCTCCACCAGCCTGGCAGCCCGGTATTTTTCCACTCCGTCCCCCACCATCACTAATTGACAGGGGATTTCCTCCTGAACCCGCTCAAAAACCCGAATCACATCCTGAACCCTTTTTACCGGGCGAAAGTTGGAAATGTGCAGCAGCATTTTAACGTCTCCTGAAGGAAAGGAACAAACTACTTTTGATTCTTTCATGCTGTGCATAGGCAAATATTTCTCGGTGTCAATAAAATTGGGAATAAATAAAGGCTTGGGACAGCCGGGAAAATGTTCTAAGGTTTCCTTTTGCAGGCTCCGGGAAACTGCCGTCACAGCATCGCTTTCCCGGATGCTGAAGGTAGTTATTTCTTTAAAGGAGGGGTCACTGCCTACCAGGGTAATATCTGTTCCGTGTAGTGTAGTTACCAGTTTCAAGTTTTCCCTGCCTACTATCTGCCTGGCCAGATAAGCACAGGTAGAATGGGGTATAGCATAATGGGCATGGATGATATCCAGATTCTTTTCTCTGGTTACCGACACAATCTTATTCACCAGGGCCAAATCGTAAGGCTGGTGCTTAAACAAGGGGTAATTAGGAACCTCTACCTCATGGTAAAAAATTGCCGGGTGATAATTGTACAGGCGAAAGGGCTGCTGGTAAGTGATGAAATGTAATTCATGCCCCCAGTTGGCCAGGCATTTTCCCATTTCCGTAGCCACCACACCACTGCCGCCATGGGTAGGATAACAAAGGATTCCTATCTTCATAAATTTAACCCCCTAGTTTTGTAAGGTCATGCACTTTTATCAATTCCTGAGAGAGTAAGCCCTCCCCGTAATTAACCCCAATCATGGATCCGTAATACTGATCCCGGCTGCAGATAAAGCGGGTAAATAAGGGGGAATTTACCAGGGTCTCCAGGTTTACATCCTGAGGCAGATCGAACTGACTCTTGTGGCAGGCGATAGCCTTCCATTTTGTTTTGACCTGGGAGCTGATGTCCACCACCAACTGGGGTTTTTCCACCTTGCTCAGGTAATAATAGAATATTTGGACTGGCCTATAAGCTTCCCCGCCCGCCGGAAATTTTTTTAAACCCGACAAATGACAGGCTTCCTTTACTAGTTTTCCGGCATATCCATGATCCGGATGCCTGTCTTCCATATAAGGACAGAGCACTATTTTCGGCATATGTTTGCGCAGGGTTTCCACTACGGCCTGTAATGCCTCCCGATCTGGCCTCAGGAAAGCATCAGGTAAACCGGTGCACTCCCTTACCTCTGCCCCTAAAATATTAGCTGCTTCCTTCCCCTCCCGGGCCCGAATCTCTGGGGTCCCGTTGGTAGAACTTTCTCCCCTGGTCAAATCGATAATTCCACAGCGGTAACCCCGCTCCCCATGGAGGGCCAGAGTTCCTCCTATGCCTATTTCCACGTCATCGGGATGGGCTCCGAAAGCTAAAATATCCAGCACCATATTCATCTCCTTATACACTTTTTCAACATCTTCATTTAATGGGGCCTACTAATAAATATTAATGAAATGATGACCGGGCTCCAGGGGAAAATCTTTTAATAGTTTATCCCAAAATGCCGGGCCATACTTGATAAGGTAAAAGAAAATATTGTATTTCCTTTCCTGAAGATCTCCCTGGGGAAGCACACTGTGTTCCAGGATACGGAAATGATTAACAGCAGTTTCATGTTTATTTTTTAGGGATTCTTCGGCTTTTTTCCTGAGATAGCCCACTTCTTTCAGCACCCGGCCCAGGTTTTTTTGGGACAGGTCCACCAATCCCTTTTCAATTTCAGATAATTGATCCGCCAGGGAGGCGTACTCTTTATTGATTACTGTCTCAAGCTTTTTAAAGGCTTCTTCCAGGTCACCTTTACCCCGTTTTTCGAGGAGCTCCTCCCTGGCCTCCCCTAACCTGAACAAATCTGATGAGGATAGGGAATACTTATCCAGATACCTTCTCATACGGGGTTCCACCAGGGTCAAAGAGGGGCGGGGGTATAGAACCGGCGACTTCAGATTAAAATGATTATACAAGGGCATTAACTGTGGGAAATAAGACAGCTCTCCCGGTCCGGCCACATAGGAAAGTGTGGGCAAAAACACTTCCTGCAGCAGGGGCCGGGTTAGCACCCCGGGACCAAATTGCCCGGGACTTTGCTTCATGGTTTCTGCAACATCCTCCAGCCTTCCCAACTGCTCCCCCTGTCGGGTGATCACATGTCCCTTCTGGTTAAACAGGGCAGCCCTGCCCCCCTCCAGAAAGGCAAAAAGGTTTAAATGTCCTTCCTCCCATTCCACCTGGAGGTGATATCCTTTTTCTCTTAACTTATCTTCCCTTAAGGAAAGAATATCGTTTATTTTCTCCTCCTGCAGGCAAATATCCGAAAGAAGCCCCGGAGCCAGTTTTCTTATCTCGGGTTGTAAAGGGTTAAACATAATAAGGCCTGTGCCTTGGAATAGGCGGGTCATTAACAGGGCAAACCACCGGGTTAAGCTTTCACCTTCCAAAGCAGTATCCCTGATAGCCTGCATTATTTCCTCTTTAAATTCCCCAGCAGGAGTTTCCTTCTCCAGCTGCTCAATTAAACTTTCAACTTCCCCTTTAGAAAAAAATACTTTTTCCATAGAATGACCGGAACTGCTTCCCTCCATCTCTATTTTTTGGGGGGAACCATCCTGCCCCTGCACCATTATGGATCTCACTTCCTGAAAATCATGGTCCTCGGAAGCAATCCAAAATACAGGCACCGATTTCATGCCTTCCCGGGAAAGCTTTTGGGCCAGTTTTACCGCTGCCGCCGCCTTGTAGATAGTATAAAGGGGGCCCGTCAGAACCCCTGCCTGCTGCCCGGTAACTACGGCGGCCGTATCTTTTTCTTCCAGCAGGCCGATGTTCTTCATGGTTTCCCCGCAGGCACCTAAAGACTGGTTAAATTCCTGGAGAGACCCTGCCAGGACTTCCCTGTTTTGGGCAGGAAAATTGTCCTCCAGCCAGGAGTGCTTTTCCTGGTAGCCCTTTATATCCGTAAAGTGTGTATCGTAAAACTCCCTGATCTCATCCTTCCCCTCTTGATAATCCAGGACCAGGGAGGGATAAAAACGCCTTTTAGTTTTAATATCCATATATTAAAAACCGTCCTTTTTACTCCCATGTTAACAGTTATATATAAAAATGTTTGTTGCCAGGTAATAACATAATTCTATCAGAACAGAAGGAATTTTCAAAGGATTAAGTGGATAAACTAAGAAAAATTAGTTCCCCAAAAGTCTGGTTACT
>SL_8KL_010_SEDDRAFT_10003956_pt1 | contig 12088 bp, 16 predicted proteins | sample SodLakKL_010_SED_4_FD_11160 | JGI IMG/M metagenome (IMG submission 11160) | reverse complement strand
AAAGCAGGTATGCTCGAAACCGTTTCGGGAGTAGAGAGTAGTGGCGTTGTGGCAACGCCTCGGAGAATAAGGGTGGTATCTTGACCAGCAAACTTCTTTGGAAGCCTCTTCCTTTAGGGAGAGGAGGATGTCACACTTCCATATCGTGTATCTCAAGACAATAGTTTGAATAATCTCGTTTCAGTTTGCTTCGAACACCATCAAGAGATAGAATTGACTACTCAGAGATTTGAGTTTTTTGACGATTTGATAATTGACCAACCACTTGAAAAGAATTTTGAAATAAAATATGTGTGATATATATGTTTGCTTCAGGACATAGGAAATTTGGAGAGGTTTTTATTGAACATTACGACTTACCAATCGATAAGGAATGGGCCCGTGCTCCTGACTATGGAATTTACTTCGAAGACTCAGATGTAAACAAATATCTACACCGTTTTACATTACACGGTATGGATAATGTAGAATATTGTATAAAAAAGATAAGGGAGAAAGGTTTGATAGAATATGATGATGATTACAAAGACGAGATAAGGTGTCTTGTTGTATCTCACACATTCTTGGATTTGTTCAATTTTTTAATATTTCCAAGTTATCCCAAGTGTAAAGAATTTAAGTTTATTCCAAAACAATTAAGAAGATATCCTATTGTTGCACTTGATGATCCAGATAATCTTGATATATTGTTTGAATGTATAATAAACAGATTAAATGATAGTGATTCGTTAAAACTCGAATCTAAGATGAGAGTTGAGTATGATAACTTACCTTGGAAAAGTGGCGAGTTAATAAATGAGATTGTTGAACACTACGAGGTAAATTAGCTATGATTAAAAGGAAAGATTATATACATAATGATGCAAAAAATATGAAACAATACCTTGAAGAGAATACTAAAAATATATCCTATACTATAAATGTACACGAGGATGAAACTAGAAATATTAATGTAAGGATAAAGCCTTGGTGTAAGATAAATCCTGTAAGAGATAAAAAAGATGAAATTAGAAGGAAGTTGCGTAAGTTTGGAGTAAATCCAACTGAACAAAACAATCATTTCATATTAGGTTCAATATCTCAGTGTATGCTTGCGTTGAAATTTCTTGACCCCCCAACTTGGTGGAGAAAGGTAATTTATATGATGGAAGAAGGTAAACATACTGAAAAAGATGGTATTGTTGCTATAATTCAAAAAAGGAATGAGGAAATGGATAGTCCTAAAGAGAGAAAATGGACAAAAGAAAAGGTAATAGAAGTGATAAGTGAATCTTGAAAACAAAAAATAATGTAAAAAGTGGTCAAAATATATTATTTAGGGCATTATAACCCCGTAAAGTTTAAATAGTATGATGTTGATACTAGGAATGTTAAAGGAAAGATATAATATTCATTGGTGACTAAAATGAAAATTGATTATGAAAAGTTGGAAGATAATCTTCCTGATGGTGATTTCAGTGGTTTTCTAGTAATCGGTGATAATCATTTTGGTGATGTAACAGAAGATTTATCTCCTTCTGATGTTAAAGAGGAGATTGGAGAACTTTCAGGAAAACTTGGAATTGACGAAGACTTGACATACGATTTATTGAGTCCAGTTTTTTCAAGTGAAACTTTTGATGAATATTTTGAAGATGAATATTTAGATTTTGAAAAAATAATGAAAGAATCTGAAAATGATGGTGGAAAAATGTCAGACGAGGAAAGTGAAGAGTTTGAAGATAAGATAGAATCTCTTGAAGAAGAACTTCAGGAGAAGGAAGAGAAGCTACAAGAGAAAGAAGAGGAACTTCAGGAATACAAGGAAAAAGTAGAGGAATTTAAAGAAAAACATAAAGAGACTATAGTTGATAACATTGTTTCAGTGAAAGAAGAGAAACAAGTTTACAGTGAGGAAGAAGATATTGAAGAAGACAGAGAAAGGCTATCCGAGAAGAATACAGATGTGCTTGAAGAGGTTTTGGAAATGGCTCAGAATCTACCAGAGCCCAAAGAGTATTCAACTGATGGTAAATCAAAGATAACAGAGACTCCAGAAGACTTCAATGATGAAGAAGATAAAAAGAAAGCTCTTGAGAAGCAAATGTTTGGAGATAACAAAGCGTATCAATAAGGTGATTAAATATGTTAGTGGAATTAGATTATGAGAAAGGGGACATACCGTTTATTGCTAATAAGTGGGTTCAGAAAGTAAATCTAAAAGATAGTACAAGTGCTGATGTTGAAAAAGGTGATATACTTAACTATAATACTGATGGTTTTGACCCAGAGAATGACCCAGCAGACGACCATGCTATAGTGGTAGCACTAGAGGAAGGTAGTGATGATGATGATATCAAAGCGATGATTTCTGGTGTAATCGCAGTCGAACTTGATGATACAAATCAGGCCTTTGACACTGGTGATATGGTTGAGTACAGTGAAGGTATATTAGATAGTGATAGTGCTAATACAGGTAAAGCTTCTAACGCAGTTGTATTACATCTAGATACTGAAAACGATGTTGCAATCATAAGGTTGTGGTGATATTTATGGCTAATAATTCAATTTTGATGAAAGGAGACATAACGGACGAGATGAAAGCCAAAGTAATGATGGACAGGTTGAGAGCAGAACTAATAGATGAGTATGACCTAAGACAGTATGCAAGAGTTATTGATACTGGTCAGGATATTCATATATCAAGACAGGTCGTAACCAAGAATGTAGAAGCTGATGAGAAGGTAGAAGAGCTTGAAGAGGCTCAAATCAGTAGAGAAGCATATGCACACATCGATGAGACCCTGTACAAAAATGTTGCTCACATAGTACTTAGCTCCGAATCACAGTTAAGTGCTGATAGGAACATCTGGAACGATCATGTAAGGGGGGCTGCACAGGCACTTGCTAAGCGAGAAAACGAACATCTTGGTGATGAGATAGAGAATGTTTCAGAGACCGCACCACAGTCAAATAGTTGGGATGATGACAGTAACGACCCATACAAGGATTTGAAACAGGCTGCTAAGGAAATAAGGAAGGACAAACTTAATGCCAATGTTGCATTGATGGATTCTGATGCTGAAGCAGACTTGCTTGGTAATGAGAACATCATAGATAGGCTCGAAAGAGGTGCTACTGCTGAGGATGGTGTAGCAAGACTTGCTGGTTTACGACTTGCTGTTTCCAATACTCTACCTGAAGAAGATGTCTGTTATGTGATGGATACTAATGCTCCTGGTGTAATCCTAGCTGATGGTCCAAGGATGGTAGAAACCTACAGTGGTGATGCTTCATTCTTTGATGGATATGCTGTAGCTGATTTCATCCTACCGACTGATGTATGGAGCAGATACGACCCAGAACCGATACTTAAGATAGATACATCTTAGAGTAACTAATTGAACACACTTCCTAAAAACCTTTTCCTTTATTTATCACACTTACGAGGTTTAAAATATGTCGGATGATTATAAATCAGTAAGCGTTTACGATGTGAGGATGGCACTCAATAATATAAGCGAGGAGGAACTCGCAACCGATACAATAGAACAGAAGATAGAAGATGGAGAATATTATGCAGACAATAAAGGGCTTAAAGGATATCAAAAAACAAAATTTGTTAGGGCATATGCTGCATTAAAATCATTTTTACTCTCACGAACTTACAGCCGTGTTGATTTTGGAGATATAACGGTTGAAAGAGAATGGGTACGCATTCTTGAAGAATTAGAAAAAGAATTAGAAGAATTTGATGAAACTTTAGTTGTAGATGATAGCTACACATTTGATAAGAGACCATCTGAAAGACTCAAAGATGGTGAGTTAGTAGAACGACCCAAATTATAATATTTGGTGGAAAACCCGCCTGATAGAAATGGAAAAGGAATTGATTACTGGCTTTATGGGCCAGATTGATGAGTTTATCGAAGAGTTAGATGATGATTTAGCTGAATCTGTTGAGAACGCAGCTACAGAATTAAAAGCGAAGATTAATGCTGCACTTGTAAAAGGTGGCCCACCTAATGTTGAATGGGATGAGCTTAGTCCGATAACGAAAGAGATAAGAAATCAAGAGGGTATTGCACATAATAAACCACTTTACGAGTCTGGTGAGATGGCTAGCAGGCTCGATGTGAGAGAAGTTGAAAAGGACAGGATTTACGAAGTAGGTTGGTTCGTAAGTGATATAGCAGATAGGGCAAAAATTACTGTTCTCGGCTCCGAAGGTGCTGGAGCTTTCATACCTATTACTTCCAGAATGAGAGCTATGTTTATGTACGAATATGGTATTTTATTGCCAGGAATGGCAGGAAACATTACAATCCCACCAAGGCCATTATTAAGGCCTTGTGCTGCTATGGTTGCCGAAAAATACCCTGATAATATTAGATATGAGATGGTTTTTGGTGAAGATAAATTTGCTGTAAGATTAACGAGGACTTGAAAAAATGAGTTATCCCGAGCCTATCAAAGGAGCAGGTCAATACTTGAAGTCGTTCGAAAAAGACATAGAGTATATAACGACTAGTGATGTAAAAGTAGATGATGATGGATATGTTAGAGGAGACCGAGAGAAAGTTTTTACACTCAGAGCGGCAGTCGTACCACTTGAAGAGGACGAATTAAAAAATTTAGAATACGGCGATGATATTGTAGGTTTTAATGGGGTTTACATAAGAACAAGATGTCAAGATATAATAGAGAAAGATTTCAAAATTAGAACAGGTGATTACTTCAAAATCGATGGACAAGAATGGAAAATACTTGTAGTAGATGACTATGGGACAGTTATAAAATGTAGTTGTGGGCTTTCAACTGAAGATGGTTATAAAATTTCTGGTAGTGGATAAAGATGAATGATGAACAACAGAATAGGTTGTTTCAATTTATACCATCAGAGTTCGAAATTGATGGTCATAGTGTAAACTTTAGCAAGAGATATTCTAGTCAGTTCGTTAAAACCGACTTACCAGCGATTGTACTTACATACATAGAAACTGGAATTAAAAACTTTATCTATTTTAATAAACTTTACTCTATGTTAACTAAAATAAAGGAAAATACAGAAAGTTTTGAAACAGAAAGTGGCGTACTTGAATACGAGATTGATGAGAAGAGGGCACATACGATAGTGGAAGTTGAAGGATATGTTGATGATGATTGGAAAACTATAGATGATGATGCTTACTTCCTGAATGATGATAGGAATATAGAATTTCAAACTGAAGATGACCTACCAGATTACGGAACCGAATTCGATGTAAGTTATGAATATTATGAAATAGATGTAGAATTGGGTGGTGAATTTACTGACAGGATACAAATAGATGTGGTAACATCCAATTATGAAGAAGAAGATGTATATATAAACGGTCTAAGATTATGTAAAATAGTTACCAAACACTTGATGAAAGAGCTTAGGTTTGGTTTTGAGGAGCCTGATTTAAACATAAGAATGGTAACCGAGTCAACAGATTTAACTGAAATAGAAGGTGAAGATTATCATTACAGACACTCATTTGATATTGAAGTTGCTTATCACGATACATATCTTAGGACTTATGATAGCATAGAGCAGATAAAAGCTGATTTAGAATTAAATGAAATTGAAGCTGATAAAAGTGTTTATGTAGGTGATTAAATGGTTGAGTATAAAATTGAAGCACGAGATAATATATTAATAAGATCTCTTGGGGTAAGATTAGGTTCAGGTGATACAATCAATGTTGAAGACCCAAGCGATTCCGTTATGGACGAATTAGAGCGTTTCTACGGAATTGGAGACATTAGGTTGGAAGAACTTGAAGAGCAGGTTGTTACTACAGTAGAGGAACCCGAAGAGGAATCTGAAGTTAGTGATGAGATTGATGAATTGATAGGAAGTGATGTACAGTTTGAGTGCACTATTTGCGACAGGTCACACTATGGAGATTCGAAAATTGGGCAAAAACATCTTGAACAGATGTTAGAAGAAAATGATTTAGAAGAAATTGAGTTTTTAAAAGAATGAGGTGATTATGTATGCCGACAAATCCGATTGAGATAACTACAGCGGTTGAAGCCGCACCCCCAGAAAGGGTAGTATATGGTTTCCCCTTATTAGTGGGTAGAGAAGATGGAGGAGACCAAGAGATAGTAGAGATAAGTAGCTACAGTGATGCAGATGCTTTCGGTGGTGATGGTACAGAGACAGAAAATTTGAAAGGAATGTTAGACGAAGCTGGAGCACCAGTTTATGGTTATATGGCTGATGTTGATACTGAGAATGCTGATGATTGGCCTGATGATTTAGATAGTACTGTACTTGAAAGTGAGTTAGAGATGTATCCAGAAATAGAAACAGTACTTTTTGATGATGTTGATATGGTAGACGATTCTAGCGAAATAAACGACTTGGAAACAATTGTCAATAATCAAGATATGTTGATGCTTTCTACTATATATGCTGAGGATGGTAATGATGTTTCTGGACAACTTACTGATGTTAATGATTCCAAACATATATTTGCTGTAGCACATCCTTACACAGAAGATGGTGTTGAAGGAAAGATGTTAGGTGCTATGCAAAAAGTTAAACCTTACGACAAGTTGATGTGGAAAAGTATTAATTCTCTAGATACACATAGAGATTATACTTCCAGTGATGTTGAAGATATTGAAGACGAAAATGTTAATGCAATCATAACCAAGAATAGAAATGCTGTATTCAGCTCTGGTATGACCTATACTGATGATGAATTATACAGATGGGTCGACGGTGTCCGTTCCAAGTTTTATATCAAAGAAAGACTAACAACTGAATTAGAGTTACTATTGGCAAATAGTTTTGTTCCTTATAACGGTAGAGGTATCGCAAAAGTAAGGAATAAAATCAGAGGTACTTGTAGAGAGTTTGAAGAAATAGGAATGGCTGAGAATTACTCTGTAAGGATGCCAGATTATGATGAGATAACAGCAGATGATAGGGATGATAGGATACTAAGAGATGTTGAAGTAGGTGTAAGGCTTGCTGGACACATCCAAGAGATAACAATTGACTTGGTTTTGAGGTTCTAAAGAGGTGATAAATTATGACACAAGAAGGAAAGGTTTTTAATGTTGAGCATGTTGATTTTGAGATAGAGGTAAGAGGACTTGATGATATAGCAGATATAGGCGATTATGATATACAGGAGTATAATAATCCTCATACAGTTGTTGGTATATCTGAAGAAGGTTTCGGAATTACACCAACTGCTGAAACTGAATTGATACCTGGTTTAAAAGGTTTCCAAGGTTTTAGCGTTGACCCACAGGATGGTGCTGAGGCTTCATTAACTCTAAAAAGTACGAGTAGAAGCCTACAATTTATGACTGATTTATACAACCTTCAACAGTTAGGTAAAATTCCACCTTTCAAAATTGAAATAATTGTACAGGATGAAGGAACTGGTGGAACAAACCCTGATGAAGCATTTGGTTTCCAAAGTAAGTCAGTTGATAACGCTTTCTTTGTTAATTTTGCACCATTTGAAACCGAGGAAACTGAAGCTCCAGATTACGAATTTGAGTTTGTAGGATATGGTTACAACGAAGAGGGACCAGGTTTACCAGAAGGATTTGAAACTGAAGAAGAATAAATAAAGCTAAGTTATCAAAATGTTTTTAGGTGGGTGTAATAGCCCACCTCTTTAATATTTAACAGGAAAACCCTGTTAGAGGTGATAAATATGTCAGATGTAGAAAACCTATATGTTAGTGATGAACCACAAGAAATGGAAGTTGAAGGAGTTACTATTAAATATAAAGAGCTTTCAGGGACACAATTTGCTGAATTGACAGACGAACTTGATATAGACCCTAATAATCCTATGGATGCGTCAGGAACGGAATATTTTCAGAAATTGATTGATAAATGTGTAATAGAGCCAGAACTAGATGTAGATAGGTTAAAAAGCAACGCTCTCATAGAAATTGTTTCTGAGATTCAGGGCAATTTGAATGTAGAGCAGAGGGTTGAAAATTTAGGATAAAGGCGAAACGGCGATTTCCATTCTACTTAGTGGCAAAAGAGTTCGACCTTCCAATTGAAGAAGTTATGGAGTGGCCTATCACGAAGACGATGGAACATTTTTACTTCTTGAAGGAGTGGTACAAGATTAGGTATGGTGATTCAGAAGATGTTGATATGCCAAGTGGTTCGCCATCGAAAAGTATTCCTAGTACGCCAAAAATACCAAGTAAGGTTAAGAAACATATGCCTAGTAAAGCTAAAACACAGATGGACGCTATGCAGAAACAAGGTAAGTCACTCAGGAGTGGTCACGGGGCTAGTGGACACAAATATAAATTCAAGAAAATTGATGATTAATAAAAACCCAAACCCTTTTCCAAAACTATTTATAAATCCATCCGAGGTTTAAATAAAAATGAAGTTAATTGAAGAGGTTGCTGCAACACACGAAAGCCTTAAAACGCTTGAAATGACCAGTGTTAGTACTGGTCAGGAATTGATGAATCTCCGTGCTAGATTCCTCTTTACTGCTTTCGCATTTATGGCAGGTGCGGAGATGATAAGAAGTTCTACTGAGAGATTTGCCAATGCTTCTCAAGAGATGGAGAATGCATTTGCTGAAATCGAATATCAAGCCGTTGCTGCAAGTACTGTTATGAGAGGTACTGCTGAAGTTGCAGATGAACTCTCCGATGCTATGCTAAGATACGGGAGAGAAACAGAGTACACAGCAGTAGAAGCAGGCGAAGCGATGGAAGTTCTTGGTAGAGCAGGTCTTGGTGTTGAAGAAAGCATAGGTGCAACTGCTGCTGTTCTTGATATGGCTAGAGCCAACAATATGGAGGTAGCTGAAACTGCTCGATTCGCAGCTGGTATGTATCGTGGTTGGAATCTAGAAGGACAAGAATTGACACAAGAACTAGTAGAAATGAACGGTGTCATCGATGAACAGGAAGCAGTTACTCAAAATCTCACGATGGCTACTGCAAGTGTTACACACGCAGCGAGAGAGGCAAGAACTACTGCACAAGAACTTGCTAATGCGATGAGATTTGCGACAGCTGCTGCTCAGACTGTCGGATGGGAAATGGAAGAGGTCGCGGCTGGTATGATGGCTGCTGCTGATAGGATGATAGAAGCAGGTATGGCTGGTCGTTCTTTTAGACGTGTTATGTCTCGTATAGGGATGGTTGCTGGTGATACAGGTCGTGGAATTCAACAAGCAAGAGATTTGGTTGCTGAATATGGTATTCAATTAAGTGATTCTGAAGGAGAAATGGTCGGTTTTATAGATTTGGTCGAACAATTAGAGGATGCCACAGATAGATTAACAACTACTCAAGAAATTAATCTTTATCAACAGCTTGCTGGTATGCGTGGTATGAATGCTTTAGCTGGTGCAGTTGAAGAAGGTGCAGAAGAACTGAGAAAAAATGAATGGGAGTTAAGGGCTAGTGCTGCTGCTGCTGGTCTTTACGAAGCAGGTGTAAGGGATGTAAGAGAAGAGATGGTCGAATGGAGAAAAGAACTTGAAAGACACGGCACTTCACTTGATGAAGTTAAGATAGATTTGGAACATTTCACAGAAGAAGTTGGAGTAACTAGTGAAGTAGCGTTGAAACTAAATGAGGTATTAACTGATAGCACTATAGCAACAGAAGATTTGGCTGACGAACTTGAAAATATTACAATTGTCTCCGAGATGGTGGATGACAGACTTGATACACTTCAAGGTTCTATTATTCTTTTAGAGTCTTCATTAGAGGCAATGTGGGCATCACTTGCTGAAGGTTTCTATAAAGAGATAATGCAAATGTGGTACGATGCACTTAAAGAAATTGCTGATATCATAGCTGAACTTCCCGAGTGGTTAAGATTCACTATTGCCTACTTTGTGATGATGGGTAATATAATACATAAAACAATTCCACCTATGATAATGTTTGTTGGTATGATTTATATTATCCGTGCTGCTCTTGCATCATTAAGATTAGAACAGTACGAGATGATGAAAGCTCAAATAAATAGAATGAAACTTATTAGTGGTGAAGAACAAGCAATGCATAAAAGATTAACAACATTGTTATATAACTCTAAAGCTGAAAAGGATGCAACTATGGCAACTAAATGGCACAATATGAGTCTAAAAGAGAAGAAGGCTTGGTTAGAAAGGAATACTGACGCAACTTGGAGACAGATTTTAGCAAAACAGGCTGATATCAATTTAACACAAAAACAAACAGTTAGTACCGAAGCTTTGAAATTTTCTATTGTGCAGTTGTCAATTGCGATGTTCGCTTCTATGGGTGCTATGATGGCACTTGCTTATGCTTGGCGTACGGGTTCTGATTTAGCTTATGCTTTAGGGTTTGCTCTAGTTGTCTTAGCTGGTTATATGGCATATCTGAGGATATCTGCAATGAACCTCGAAGGTAGTTTATGGTCAATGATTACTGCTAAGAGTACCCTTATAATCAAAACTGCTACTTTAATGGGACTTGTATTCGTACTTATTTATTTATTTATGCGTTTGGAAGGTGCTACTAAAGCTTGGGTTGGTGCAGGAATTTTTGCTGCTGGTGTTCTCACTCTCTTGATTATAAAAATGATTGGTTTACAAAAAGCATCAGGTGGTTTAATATATGCAATAGGAATGCTTGCTGCAGGGATTGCTTTACTTATAGATTATCTTTTTAATATAACTGATAGAATTACTGAGACTGAACGTGCTATTGAAGGTAATTCGCTTGTACCTGCTCTTTATAATCTTGCTGAGGTTTTCAGAATTGTAGGTAGGGTTATAAAATGGATTTTAGGATTATTTACCCCACTTGTTGATGCAATAGATTGGGTTAAAGACAAACTTGGTGGTTTAGGTGATTTTACGATGGATTTAATAGGAAATTCATTGATACCAGAAGCGTTTGAAGCAGGCATTGACCGTATTATGATTTTGTTCAAAATATTTAATGAATTATTAGATGCTGAAAAAGATGAATTATTGGATTTTTATGAGTATGTTAATAAAATAATGGGTAATTCCCTTATTCCAGAAGCATTTGAAAGAGGAACAGAAAGAATAAGAAGAGCTATGGAAGGTTTACATTCAGATATTGGCCTACAAGAAGGATTCGCTGGTGTTGAAAATAGATTCTTCTATGAACAACCTCAAATTTTAGTTGATTTAAGTGATTTTACATCTAAAGAAGAAGTTGACCCAGAAGAGATAGTGCATTATGTACAAGAAGGTGTAGAAGAAGGGTTTAAAAAATATAGTAGACAACTCGAAAGAGGTTAATTATGAGAGTACCAAAAATATTTATAGATAAAGGCGGGGTTGCTAGAAAGACTACGACACCTAAAATAACAAGTAATTTTGAATATGATAGAGTATTTGGTAATAACGACGCACTTATAATATGGCATGATGGAAAAGTTATGAATTTAAAATATACTGAAAGTATAGAAACAGAATATGTAACAGAGATTACAGATAAAAGTATTGATAGGAGCAGAAAAGATGATGTTTCATATATGGATAATGAACTAAATAAAATTTTACTAGACCTTGAAATAGGTGATGTTTGGGCTAAAGATAGTCCAGATGGTACTTATAAAAAACAAAACAGAAATAGTGCACTTAGGAATTTATATGAGATTTATGATAAGAATATTCCTATAAACTTTAGAAGTGATATAAAAGTAATTCCTACAGGTATTATAACAGAGCTAAATGTTAATCAATCTTCCGACTCTGATAATACATATATTGTAGGTTGTGAAATTACTGAAGTTAAATTTATTAAAGAATTACCTCAAGTTAGAATAAAAAGAATAAATGGAGATAGATATGAAGAAAGGCCTGCTGACGAACCTATGAAAGTTCAATTAGAAGTTGAAGATGAAGAAGAGGAGATAGATGATTATAGTTTATGGAATGATATTTGGAGAAGAACCTATGGTTGGGATTGGCCTTTGTGAGAGTTTATAATTATGTCAGATACTGTAACACTTGAAGAAGTTGACTTGACAAGCTTGGATTCAGAATCAAATATATCAGTAGTTATAAAAAGTATGGTTGAGGAAAAAGAGCCTATAATAGCTATAACTCAG
>SL_8KL_010_SEDDRAFT_10003953_pt1 | contig 12089 bp, 10 predicted proteins | sample SodLakKL_010_SED_4_FD_11160 | JGI IMG/M metagenome (IMG submission 11160) | reverse complement strand
AAATATAGTATAATGAATCCAGGAAAAATTCTGGCAAGCAGACATTAGATAATTCAGCAGATGTATGAGATATAGATCATGAATAATAGATCATGAGACATGGATCATGAGATATAGATTGAGATATAGATCATGAGACATAGATCATGAGATATAGATTGATATATAGATTGATATATAGATTATGAGCTCATGTTCAAAGTTCTCTGAAGTTTTTCTAAAACAACCTGCTGAGAGGCAGAAAATGCTATTTAATTTAGATTAGAGATCATGAAAAGGGGGATTTAAAATGACTGAAAGTATTGAGAAACTTCTGGGTTCTGAAGCTGATTATCTCTTAAACCACCGCAGTGAGACAATTCCTGCAGATAAGCTCCATCAGCCTGGTCCTGATATTGTTGACCGGATCTATGCTCCCATGGACAGGTCGGTTCCGGTACTTCGCAATCTCCAGCTGATTTTAGACTCCGGAAGGCTGGCTGGCACCGGATATATTAATATTCTGCCGGTCGACCAGGGAATAGAGCATTCTGCTGGAGCTTCCTTCGCTCCCAACCCGGCCTATTTTGACCCGGAAAATATTGTTAAGCTTGGAATTGAGGGAGGCTGTAATGCTGTTGCTTCCACTCTGGGAGTGCTGGGCAGCGTCTCCCGCAAATATGCTCACAAAATTCCCTTCATTGTCAAACTTAACCACAATGAACTTCTAAGCTACCCCAAAAATTATGATCAGATATTTTTCTCCAGTGTGGAGCAGGCCTTTAATCTCGGAGCGGTGGGAGTAGGCGCCACTATTTATTTTGGCTCCCAGGAAAGCAACCGCCAGCTTCAGGAGGTTGCTGAAGCTTTTGAATATGCTCATTCTCTGGGACTGGTCACCATTCTCTGGGCCTATCTCAGAAATCCTGAATTCAAAACCGAGCAGGATGATTATCACACCGCAGCTGACCTGACCGGACAGGCCAATCACCTGGCTTCTACCATCGAAGCTGATATTGTCAAACAGAAGCAGCCCGAGAACAATGACGGTTACCGCAAAATCGGTTTTGGCCGAACCGATGACAGGGTTTACAGCGATTTAACCACCGACCATCCCATTGATTTAACCCGCTATCAGGTAGCCAACTGTTATATGGGCAGAATCGGCCTGATTAATTCCGGTGGAGCTTCTGGAGAAAACGATCTCCAGCAGGTTGTCAGAACAGCGGTTATCAACAAGCGGGCTGGAGGAATGGGGCTTATTACCGGTCGTAAGGCCTTCCAGAAACCGATGGAAGAGGGTATTAAAATACTTCATACCCTGCAGGATGTCTATCTTGATGACAGCATAGACCTGGCTTAATAATTGAAAAGTTATCTTTTGGTCACCAGTATCTTAATTTTCTGCCCCATGCTTTCCGAACTTTTTGTTTAAAGACATAAGCTCTGGACTTATTTCAAACCTTAAGTTTTTAGACTTCAATTCTGGACTTATCTCATACCTTCAGCTTTAGACTTCAATTTCTGGATTTATTTCGAACCTTCAGCTTTAGACTTCAATTTCTGGATTTATTTCGAACCTTCAACTTTAGACTTCAATTCTGGACTTAATCTGGTATTTTTAATTTCCAGATAATAAATTCTGGATTTAATTCTGATATTTTAGATTTCAGATTATAAATCCTGGATTTATTTCGGAATTTTAGTTTCCAGATTTTAGTTTCCAGACTTTGGTTACGGGCTCAAAATTTAATAATCTTAGATTCCAGACTTCTAGATTTCCTATTTTTGGGTTCCCGGCCTGAAAGATTCCCTTTATTTTTAAAGCAGGCCGGGAATTTTAATTTCTGGATCTTCTCAAAAGCCTTTTCTCATAAACCTTTAGTTAATTTTATTTTGTTTAATTTAATATAAGCTCGATCCAGGTTAATTATCCAGTTTATTAGTGCATCCTCCGCAAATTAATTTGCATTAAAGAGTTTCATCCAAATAAAAGAGAGTTTTAAAAAAATTGCCGTGGATATCATTCTGGACGGTAAAACCAACATTGACCTGAGCCTGGTAGCCCAAAGGCAGGTCCTGAACAGCCTGATATTGACGCTTGTTGATGCTTTAAGGCACATAATGTTTTTTTCTTAAAAGCTGAACCTCTCTGTTCACCGTGGAGTACTTGAAGTTTTTAGCCTGTTCAGGATATCTCTCTTTCAAAAGCTCAAGAATCTGACTGGATTTATACTCATTATGCTTGAAAAGCAGTGAAGATAATTTCGCAAAAGCAGTCAAAAATCTGGTTTACGTGCCAGAACCTTTGTGTGCTCTGTCTCTCTTCTGTGAATTTTCTGCTAATTGCCACCGCTGACCGCCTCTACCCCTGTCAAGATTTGGATTTTCACCTTGGAAATAGGCCATATTATTTTCAATAAAGAAAACCTGGTTTTTGACTAAATATTATTTGATATTTGATAAAATATGATGTCCCCCTTTGTTTTCTGCCAAAGGCAAAGAAAATAATCTAATTTTGTTAAAAACATTGTAATCATAAGCTTTTAACGATATAATAATTAAGGAACAGAATTAAAAACAGAGTGACAGGCAAAGTAAAAAAGAGCGGTTTAACAGCAGAAAAAAAGCAAGATAGCAAGATTCTCAGAGATTCTTACAAAATGGCAGTTTTACTTTCACAGGAGGTAAAAATGAAATTTATTGTTTACGGTGGCGGCTGTTTAAAATGCGATAAAACTGTTAACCGCCTGGAGAAAGTCCTGCAGGAAGTGGGCAAACAGGCTGAAGTTCAGCATGTTACCGACCTGGATGAAATAGCCAGCCAGGGTGTACTGTTGACTCCGGCGGTTTATCTTGATGATGAACTGATTCATCAGGGCAGAGTTCCCCGGGAAAGTGAGATTAGAGAATGGTTGAAGGAGGCTGACTCCTGATGTCTCTTAGTTATAATAGGAGAGACCCGACTGCAGATAACCCTGCCCTTGAAAAGGCCAGAGAGGAACTGAAAAATATGGATCCCGATTTCATCCTCCAGAGGACGGGCCTAACCTATGATCAGGATCAGCAGCTTTTTTATCTGCCAGTCTTTAATAACAGCTATCAGATTAGCTATCCCACCGGGGAGATTTCCCTTCTCAACTCCAGCAGCAAGCCTCCGGTTGGCTTACAGATTGTAATGCTCCATTTTCTCCTGCAGGGAAATAATTTTCCCCTCCGAGATAAATATATTTCTTTTCAGGAGATACCCGATGCTGGCCCCTATTCCGGACCTTTCAAACGTCAGGCAATCCAGCCCCTGGTAAAAAAATTTGGCCGGAATCCAGAGCTGCTGACCAGGGCCGCCCGCAAACTAAAGGCCAGCTTTCTAGAAAAAAGCGATCTTGGATTTACTCTGGAAGCTCTTCCCGCTGTGCCTCTGACCTATCTGGTATGGTTTGGAGATTCTGAACTGGAGGGAGGAGTAAGTCTTGTTTTTGATTATTCCATCATCACCAAACTTCACACCGAGGATATTTCTTTTCTGGGAGAATATGCTGCTGAACTTCTGCTGAAATTTGCTGATAATTCCTGAAGTCGGGCAGGAATTTACAGCTCCGATCTCAAATATAAATATATAATTATCACATCAAACATCTCAAACATTTTAAACATTTTAAACATTTTAAACATCTAAAACATCTAAAACATCTAAAACATCTTAAACATCAAAAATCAGATTATCATTTCTATTAATCGTTACTACAAAACAATTTTTCCCGGCAGAGATCAGACTATCAAAACCCAGGACCAGACTATCAAAACCCAGGACCAGACTGTCATAACCCCGGANCAGACTGTCATAACCCCGGATCAGGCTTTTAAAGCTCAGCATCAGGNTGTCATAACCTAAAATCAAAGAATCTCTCCGGAAAGCAGGTTATTGCATAATAGATTATTGCATAATTAAGGCATAATTAAGCAGGCTATCCCAAAAAAAAGCAGGTGAAAAAATGAAGAAGCGACTTGCAATTATTTTACTTATTTTTTCAGTGGTATTAATCAGTCCCTTTGATTTTGTCAGTGCCTTTGAACTGGGTGCAGAATCGGCAATTTTGCTGGAAGCAGAGACCGGACAGGTGTTATATGAAACCAATGCTGATCAGGAGCTTCCCCCGGCCAGCATCACCAAAATTATGACAATGCTGCTGACCATGGAAGCAGTCGATAGGGGAGAGCTGTCCTTAGATGATGAGGTGACCATCAGTCAGGCCGCCTCTGATATGGGAGGTTCTCAGATTTTTTTAAATGCCGGAAATCAGGTTACTGTGGAGGATTTGATGAAGGCTGTGGTAATATCTTCTGCCAATGATGCCACCTATGCCCTGGCTGAAGAGGTTGGTGGCAGTTATATGAATTTTGTCGATATGATGAATGACAGGGCAGCCGAGCTGGGAATGGAAAACACCAGTTTTCGCAACTCCACCGGACTACCCGCAGAGGACCATTATACCACGGCCCGGGATATCACCAAAATGTCTCAAAAGGTAATTCAATATCCCGAAATCCAGGAATGGGGCCGGATCTGGGTCGATTATATTGAACTTCCCGATCGGGATGCCATGCTGGCCAACTTAAATCATATGATAAATACCTATGACGGGCTGGATGGAATCAAAACCGGTCGAACTCAGGAAGCCGGTTACTGCCTGGCAGCCAGTGCTGAAAGGGATGATTTCAGGTTGATATCGGTTGTCATGCGGGCTGAGAATGATGAAGAACGCCAGCAGCTGACAGCTGATCTGCTGGATTATGGTTTTAATAATTTTACCAGAAAAACTATACTTGCTGCCGATGAAGTTATCCGAAATATATCAATTCCCGAAAGCAGTGCCGGGCAGGTGAGCGGCAGGCCTGCTCAGGATTTACAACTGGTTATTCCCCGGGGAGATGATGATCTGGCCGAGACCCAGGTAATTTTACCGGATGAATATGAGCTTCCCCTGGCTGAAGGAGAAAAAATTGGAGAGGTCGCTGCCCTGCTGGAAGGGGAAGAGGTCAACCGGGTTGATCTCCTGGCTGCAGAAGATATTGACAGGGCTAACATTTTCTTAAGAATTTTCCGGAATATCGCTGATTTTCTGGGAGGGCTTTTCTAATTATTTTTACAAAAATAAAGGATTTACGCCTTCTCATCTCTAATAAATTATAGGAGGAGGTGTAAATTCATGCGGAAAACTGGAATTGTTATTTTATCTATAATGCTTGTATTAGGACTTGCTGTTTTATCCAGCAGTCCGGCGTCAGCTGATAATCCAGCTATGGCTTCAATCAGCACCGAACAGGTTTTCCAGGCTCACCCTGCGATTCAGCGGGTTCAGGCAGAACTTCAAGAAAAGCAGATGGAGATGATGGAAGAACTGGAAGATGCTGATGAGGAAGAAGCGATGATGCTGCAGCAGCAGATGCAGCAGGAACTGCAGATGCTTCAGGAAGAACTTTTAGATGAAGCTTTCGAGGAAATCGAGGCAGATGTCGGCCAGGTTGCAGCTGAACTGGGTTATGATGTAGTCATAGATCCCCAGGGTATTGTTTACGGCGCCGATGTTCTTGACCTTGAAGATATTACAGAAGAGGTTCTGGCAGCTCTCGCCGAGGAGTAATCCTGCAGAACAATTAAAAAATAATTATTGTGCATAATCGGGGCCCCGGCGGGGCCCCGTTATAATTTTAGAGCCCTGAAATTACATTTAGGAAAAATTCCTGTTATACGATTATGTTTTTTTGAAGGATTTTTCTTTTGAAGTATTTTCTAAGGTTTTTCATAAGCCTTTTAAAAGCCTTTTAAAGGATTTTTCTAAAGTTTTTTAAAAAACAATTATTCAGGAGGAGATTAAATGGCTTTTTCCAGAGATGAGCTCAATTTAGATTTGAAAGCTGCCCAGCAGATTAAACTGCCTGATGAGCTGCCGGAAAAACCGGATTTTAATCCCGGGATCCGCCGGGCACCAAAAAGAGAACTCAATCTTGACAAGCAGGAGATTGAGCTGGCTTTAAAAAATGCTCTGAGGTACATTCCCCCTGAACACCATGATAAACTGGCCCCGGAGTTTCTGCAGGAGCTCCTCACCCGGGGCAGGATCTACGGATACCGCTATCGACCTCCGGGAAATATTAAGGCAAAGCCTGTCCAGGAATATCAGGGCAGAACCCTGGAAGGCAGAGCCCTGCAGCTGATGATCGACAATAATCTGGATTTTGAGGTAGCACTTTATCCCTATGAACTCGTGACCTACGGAGAAACGGGACAGGTCTGTCAGAACTGGATGCAGTACCGGCTGATCAAAGGCTATCTGCAGGAGATGAGAGAGGATCAGACTCTGGTAGTTCATTCCGGTCATCCCCTGGGGCTTTTTCCCTCTCATCCTCAAGCCCCCCGGGTTATCTCCACCAATGCCCTGCTGGTCGGCATGTTTGATGATCCCGAGCACTTCAATAAGGCTGCTGCTCTGGGCGTGGCAAATTACGGCCAGATGACCGCCGGAGGCTGGATGTATATCGGCCCGCAGGGCATAGTTCACGGCACCTATCTAACTCTGCTCAATGCCGGCCGCAAATTTCTCAATAATGCCGCGGATGAAGATCTCAGCGGACAGCTCTTTGTCACTTCGGGCCTGGGTGGGATGAGCGGGGCTCAGGCCAAGGCTGTTGAAATTGCTGGCGGGGTTGGTGTGATTGCTGAGGTAGATAAATCCCGGATTGAAACCCGCCTTGAGCAGAACTGGCTCTCCCGGGTTTCTGCTGATCTTGAGGAAATCTTCAGCTGGGTTAGAAAATATCGCAGTCAGGGTAAGGCCGTCTCAATAGGCTATCACGGCAATGTCGTCGATCTTCTGGAATATATAGTGGAAAATCAGATTGAGGTTGACCTTCTCTCAGATCAGACCTCCTGTCATGAGGCCTATTCCGGCGGCTATATTCCTCAGGGTTATTCCTTTGCCGCAGCCCGGGAACTTCTGGCTGAGAATCCGGATGAATTCAAGCAGGCTGTTGATAAATCTCTCAGGAGGCATTTCAGCCTGATTCAGGAAATTACCGGACAGGGCACCTACTTTTTTGATTACGGCAACAGCTTTATGAAGGCCGTCTACGATGCCGGAGTGGATGAGATTGCTCTCGATCCCGATAATCCCGACCGGGGTTTTATCTTTCCTTCCTATGTCGAGGACATCATGGGCCCCATCTGCTTTGATTACGGTTATGGTCCTTTCCGCTGGGTCTGTCTTTCCGGTGACAAATCCGATCTGAAAAAGACCGACCGGGCTGCTCAGCAGTGCATTGATCCCGAGAGGCGCGCCCAGGATTACGACAACTTTCACTGGATTAAGGATGCAGAAGCCAATGATCTGGTTGTTGGTTCGCAGGCCAGAATACTTTATGCTGATGGTCCGGGCCGGATTAAGATTGCCCTGAAGTTTAACGAGTTGATCCGCAATGGCGAGATTGGCCCTGTCATGCTGGGCAGGGACCACCATGATACCGGAGGTACCGATTCCCCCTTCCGGGAGACGGCCAATATTAAGGATGGCAGCAATATAATGGGCGAGATGTCCATCCACTGTTTCGCTGGCAATGCCGCCCGGGGTATGACCCTGGCTGTCCAGAGCAACGGCGGCGGAGTCGGTATAGGTAAATGCTTTAACAGTGGATTCGGTCTGGTGCTGGATGGCAGTGAAAGGGTCGATAATATTATTAAATCTGCGGTAGACTGGGATGTCCACGGCGGAGTAGCCCGCCGGGCCTGGGCCCGCAATGAACATGCCATTAAGACCATGCTGGAATGGCAGCAAACTGGCAAGCAGGGAGATGAAATTTCTCGCCATATTACTCTACCCTATCTAGCTGACGATGACCTCATAGAAGGACTGGTTGCCGATAAACTGAAGCAGCAGAATTCGGGAACGGAACAGTAAACGGAATAGGAATAGTAAAAGGAATCGGGACAGCAAACGGCATAGAAACAGCAAAGGGGATAGTAAACGGCATAGGAATAGCAAACGGCATAGAAACAATAAATGGCATCGGGACAGCAAACAGTATCGGGTTGAAAACAGCATGGGACCGGAATCTGGAAAATAATACTTGACAGCTAGCAAAAATTAGGATATCATTACTTTTAAGTATTAAATTGTTGATAGATAGCAAGTATTAAATTAGCTCAATCAAGTATTAAATTGTTGATAAATAGTAAGTATTAAATTAGATCAATCAAGCATTGAATTGTTGATAGAAAGTAAATATTAAATTAGATAAATTAAGTATTAAATTGTCGATAAATAGCAATTATCAAATTAGTTCAATCAGGTGTTAAATTAGATCAATAATGAGCTAAAATCAAAAGTTTTAAAATGCTGATAAGCTTAAGAGGTGATTCTATGGAAGCGCCTGCCGGTGATTATATCACTATTAAAGCTCTGGAAAATGGAGTTAATATCATCGGTCTTACCCGGGGAGAACAGACGAAGTTTCATCATACAGAAAAGCTGGACCGGGGTGAGGTTATGATAGCTCAGTTTACCAAACATACCTCGGCAATTAAAATCAGAGGTAAGGCAGAAATAATTACCGAACACGGTCGTCTGGAATCAGAATAGCAAATCAGAGTTGCAAATCAGGGCAGCAAAACAGGAAAGCAAATCACGATAGCAAATCAGGGTAGTAAATCATGGTAGTAAAAACAGAGCAGCATTAAATTTGAAAAATTTAACCTTTATAAACCTGCCAAACAGCTAGATAATAATATTTGTTAGACTTAGATATCAGAGCCAGCTGCCAGAACCAAATACCAGAATCAAATATCAGAACCAGATATCAGAACCAGATATCAGAGCTAACTACCAGAATCAAATATCGTCAACAAATATCAGAACCAGCTGCAAAATCAACTACAAAATCAATTACCAGAACCAGCTATCGTAACCAGTTATCGATTAAAGCTGCTGGAGACAGCTTATAGAAAAATATATTTTGAAATTAAAAATATAATACAGCCGAGATGAGAAGAGTTGAGCCAGGGAAGATGAGCTGAGATGAGTTGAGTGTATCACTATGTCTTATTATGCCTTAATTAGCCATCGGACTCTGGTCCGGTGGTTTTTTATTTTTACAGGAACTATAGTACTATACTAACAGAATTTTTTATTAATTAGCTATCATCAAATAACATGCTGTTAAGGCAGCTTCAGGTGAAAAACCATGTTGCTCCGTTGTATAAGTTTTTAGCTTGTATAGTTAACTTNTATAGTTCTGAAAATAAGTTCAGGTCATAAAGACCGGGTCAGTAAAGATGANTNTCCAGAATTATTTTAGCAGTAGGGAAACTTAAATAAGCATTAATAAATAATATAAGTAGTTTAAGAAGATTAACTAAGAGTGTAATAAGGAGCGTAATAAAAGGGGTGTTTTCAATGCTTCAGCTTTCAGAAACTGAATTTCTCGATTTAGCCACCCGGTATAATATTGTGCCGGTTTCTAAAAAAATCCAGGCAGACAGCCGCTCTCCCGTTGCCCTTTTTGCCAGCTTTCAGGAGGGTTCCTTTTCCTATCTTCTGGAGAGTGCCGAACAGGATGGTAAAATTGGGCGCTATTCCTTTATTGGACTGGATTATTATGAGGTTATCAAATTTCAGGAAGGCCTTTTAACCCGCTCAAAACCGGCCTCTGCTGATTCAATGCCCGGGCAGACCGACTGCCACAGCTATTCCGGTACCTCCAGTTCCCCCAGTTCCCCCGATTTCTCCGGTTTTCCTGGTTCCCACGGCTCCCCTGGCTCCCCTGGTTCCACTGGTTCCCGCTCTTTCTCTGGTTCACCTGGTTCATCTGGTTCCCCTGAAACATATTTCTCCCTGAAAACCGATCAGCCGCTGGAAGCCCTGCAGGAGATATTGAAGGAGTATCAGGGTCCTCAGCTTGATGATCTGCCCCTCTTTTATGGCGGGGCAGTCGGGTATCTGAGTTATGATATGGCCGGTTACTTTGAGAATGTTGCCAATCCTGCTCAGAGAGATGACCTGGAAATGCCGGAAATGCTCTACATTCTATCCGATTCAGTTATCATTTATGATCATCTGGAGAAAACAATTAAAATTGTTAAGAACATAAAAACCACCGGTCAGAACAGCAGGGAACTGCAGGAAAATTATCGCCAGGCCAAAAAATATCTGGAAGATATTTCTGACAGAATAAGAGCTGCAACTCGGAAACCTGGAGCCCTAAATTCAATAAAATCATTTTCCGAAGAAAAATTTTCGGCAGACAAAACTCAAAATAATATCCTTCAAAAAAGGCATAACAAACAAAACAAACAAAACAAACAAAACAAACATAACAGGCAAAATAGTCAAATTAAACAAAACAGACAAAACAGACAAAATAAACAAAACAGGCATAACAGTCAAATTAAACAAAACAGATATAATAAACATGATAATTATTATGATAATGATGAGGATACTGATGCTGGTACTATTGATTTTACCTCCAGTATGAGCTCTTCCCTGTTTAAAGCCAGGGTCCGGCAGATAAAGGATCACATAGCCCGGGGTGATATCTTTCAGGCGGTCCTCTCCCAGCGGCTTTCTCTTCCCACCTCAGCCTCCGGTTTTGAAATTTATCAAAAACTGCGCCGGATTAATCCCTCGCCCTATATGTATTATCTGGATCTGGGTGAGTTTGAAATAATCGGTTCTTCCCCCGAGGTTTTGGTCCGGGTAGAGGATGGTGTGGTTTACAATCGACCGCTTGCCGGCACCCGAAAAAGGGGAAAGGATCAAGCCGAGGATGAAAGCCTGGCCCGGGACCTGAAACAGGATAGGAAGGAAAGAGCTGAACACATGATGCTGGTTGATCTGGGAAGGAACGATGTTGGCCGGGTCAGCAGTTATGGGACCGTTCAGGTGGAAGAGCTGATGGGAGTGGAGTATTACTCTCATGTGATGCATCTCTTTTCCAGTATAACTGGAAAACTACGCCCTGATTCTACCCCCTTTCAGGCCCTGGAAGCCTGTTTTCCCGCCGGTACAGTTTCCGGGGCTCCCAAAATTAAGGCAATGGAAATTATCAATAGGTTGGAGCCTTTCAGAAGAGGACCCTATGCTGGCAGTCTTGGTTATTTTGGTTATTCCGGCAACCTGGACAGCTGCATTACCATTAGAACAATCCTGCTGCAGAACGAAACAGCCCATGTTCAGGCCGGTGCAGGCATAGTTCATGATTCTCAACCGGAAAAGGAATACCAGGAGACCCTGGACAAAGCTGAAGCCCTGCTTCAAGCTGTGAGAGAAGCAGGGGGTGAGAGAAAGTGATCCTGCTGATTGATAATTACGATTCCTTTACCTACAATCTGGCCCAGCTGGTGGGCACAAAAACTGAACTTGAAATCTGGCGCAATGACAGCTTTACCCGGGAAGAACTGGAGCAGCTAAATCCCGATGGAATAATAATCTCGCCGGGACCGGGCAGACCTGAGGATACCGGACTCTGCTCTCAGGTGATAGAGTGGCTGGCAGGAGAGATCCCGGTTCTGGGAGTCTGCCTGGGACATCAGTTGATTGCTGAGATTCTGGGCGGCAGGGTAATCCAGTCGGGAGAAATAATCCACGGCAAAACTTCCCGAATTAAAGTCAGAGGCGGAATGCTGTTAACTGGCTTACAGGAATTTACAGCTGCTCGCTATCATTCTTTGATAGTTGATAGCAGTAGTGAAACCTCGGATGTCAATTATGATATCACTGCTGTAGATGAAAAAGGAAATATTATGGCCATTGAAAATATCGCAAGAAATCTCTTTGGCATTCAGTTTCATCCTGAATCAATCATGACTGACTGTGGAGAAAGGATAATTGAAAATTTTTTAAGAATTTAACTGGCTTAATTTAAATCAGCTGCAATCATTATAGTTGCAACTGCTTGAGCTAAAATAAATTATTAGTAGAAGATGTTTCTTAGAATTAATAGAAGATGTTTCATAAAATTAATATGAAGATATTTCTTAAAAATTAATATCTCTTATTAAGATGATATTTCTTAAGGCTCATTTAAATTTCCTTGTTGCTAATCTAATGCTGATAATT
>SL_8KL_010_SEDDRAFT_10003951_pt1 | contig 12095 bp, 10 predicted proteins | sample SodLakKL_010_SED_4_FD_11160 | JGI IMG/M metagenome (IMG submission 11160) | reverse complement strand
TCGGCCTGGTCGATATGGATTCCACCGGGCCCGTCAAGCACTTTGTCGGTGACAACGACATTTCGTCGCACCGGCAGGCAGTGCATGAATGCGGCGCGGTTGGTAAGGGACATCAGTTTGGTGTTGATCGTCCAGTTACCATAGGTGGCGGTGCGCAGTTCGTTCTCGACGGCCGGATCGCTATAGGCCAGAGGTCCCGCCCATGATTTGCCGTAGATGATATCGGCATTCCGGAAAGCCGATTCCTGGTCGTGTTCCACCCGAAGCTGTCCCCCGTTTCGCACGGCGTGCGTCTGCACGTGGTCCAGAACCGCATCGGGAAGCTTCATTTCGGGTGGACTTACAAGGGTTACATCCATGCCCAGGCGCGCGGCGATTTCCAGTGCGCTGTTCGGTACGGCCATGGGCAGGGGTTTGGGATGGGGGGCCCAGCTCAGAACGAACTTCCGGCCCTCCGGACGGCCTTCAAACCGTTCCATCATGGTCAGCCCGTCAGCCAGCGCCTGGCAGGGGTGCTCCCGGGCGCTTTCCATGTTGATCACGGGCACGGTGGCATAGCGAACGATATCCTCCAGAAGCCGGTCCTCCATATCCTCGTCGAGGTCCCGCATGCCGGCGAACGCACGGACACCGATCAGGTCCACATAGCGCGAAATGACCTGAACTGCTTCCTTAAGGTGCTCGGTTCGGTCCCCGTCCATAACCACGCCGGTGCGTGTTTCGAAGGTCCAGACTCCCTGTCCGGGCTGGATGATGGAGGTGCCCGCCCCAAGGTGCACGGCGGCCGTTTCAAATGAGATCCGGGTCCGCAATGACGGATTCAGAAAGATCAGCCCGATTGTTTTTCCGGCAGCTACCGGTTCCCGGAAATCATCCTTTTTCAGGTTTCGCGCAAGGCGGAGAAGGTCCCGCAGAGCGGCGTCGTCCCGGTCGGAGAGGTGGATGAAATGTGCGGTTCTGTCAATGCTGTCCGGTGTCATCTTTGCAGCTCCTGTTTTTTGGATCAGAGTATGGCAGGCGGAAAGGTCAGGCCTGTTTCTTCGGGCCAGTCCATCATCAGGTTCAGGTTTTGTACGGCTTGTGACGCCGCTCCTTTGAGAAGGTTGTCGATGGCGACACCAACGACGACCCGGCGTCCCTGCTGCACCCATCCGATGTCCGTGAATGCGCTGCCAACCACCTGCTTCAGTTCGGGCAGCCCTTCCTGCAACCGCACCAGCGGCGCGTTGTAATACTCTTCTTCCAGCAGGTTCCCGGCGTGTGTTTCCTCCGAAAGGGTAAGCGTAAGGGTCATCCAGATGCCCCGCACAAACGGACCGGATACCGGCACAAACCGGACCTCCGGCAACGCTCCGGTGGACGTATCACCGGATATCCCGCGTCCCTCCGCGGTGCCGCCGTCCGGGCCGGACAGACCCTCGCTCAGCTGGTCGGCAAGGGTCTGGTTCACTTCGGCGATATGCTGGTGCCCATATACCTTGTAGGCCTTTACATTTCCGAACCTGCTCGAAAAATGGGTGCCGGCTGACGGTGAAGCCCCGGACCCGGAAGAGCCGGTGATGCCGGTAACATCGCAGGAGGAGACCAGTCCCGCCTTGGCAAAAGGAAGCAGGCCGAGCTGAATGGCGCTGGCAAAGCAACCAGGATTCGAAATGTGGTCGGCCATGCGGATATCATTGCGGTACCACTCCGTGAGTCCGTAGACAAACCGGTCGATAAGTTCGGGGTGGGGATGCGTCCACCCGTACCATTTCTCGTAGGCTTTCGGGTCTTTAAGCCGGAAGTCCGAACTCATATCCACAATGCGTCCTTTGTATCCGGCATCGAACAGCGTTTTTGCCGCTTCGGCCGATTTGCCGTGGGGAAGGCCCAGAAAGATCGCGTCCGATTGATCCGAAGTGAGTTCATCAAAAGGCAGGATGGGCAGATCCACAAGTACATCCATTCCCTTGTAGTGGCTGGAAAACGCGCTTCCGGCCGATTTGCTGCCATAGAGGCGGGTCAGGCTCACATTCGGGTGGCCATGCAGGATGCGGATGGCCTCCATGCCGGTATATCCGCTTGCCCCTGCAACCGAGACAGAAATAATGTCATTCATAGGTTCAATCATAGGAATGGCTCTTTTTTGGTGGGTGCGGCAAACGTGATATCGGCGACCATCTCACCGAGTTTTTTCGGGTCGGCCACCGCATTTACGGCGCGAATACCAAGGGTGTTCTGGATGAACTGGATGCCCACGAGGTTGTCGGTGACCGGACCGGTGATGATGGATATGCCGCTCGTATACCGTTTGCGGAAGAAGTGGTCGGCGGACCAGCACCCCATGAAATCCTGCGCCGCAACCACATGCGTGCGCGTGAACTGCATGAGCTCCTTGTCCATGAGCAGACTGTCCACTCCGTACGCACCGATGATCCCGTCCCCGAATTCCAGCACAATGGCATCCGGGTTGAACCCATTCAGGTATTTTATCAGGCCCTTGGCCATCGGGAGGATGTTCTTTCCCGTGGTGGATACGAGTCCGGCCATGCCGAAATGCGCCGAGGCAATAGCGCCGTTCTCCTTCATTTCCCTCGTATCGCGCATGAGCGAGGCGCCTGTCAGCTTGGCGGCGGCCACTTTGTATCCTTGTGCGGTGAGCTGGCGGACGATCATCGTTGCCGCCATGGTCTTGCCGACATTCATACAGGTCCCGGTCACGGCAATCAGCGGCGCGCTTTCCGTGAGATTGTAGGCCCAGTCGATGGCATAATCCTGGATGCAGGCGTGCTTGAAGATGCCCGGATCCTCGTTGCCATCCACGATCATCACAGCGCCGAGCACTTCCACCCGCATGGCCGGACCGTGATCGGGATGCGGCGACTGGCAACTCCCGATAATACCCCCCATGTTCAAAATGTGAAGGATATCGCCTTTTTTGACAGACCGCGGGATGATGCCGCTGTAACCCCGCAGCGCCTGCCGCTCTCCCAGCGCACCGATAACGATCTGATCTTTTCCATAGGGGATGATCACCCCTTCACTGGTCTCAATCTGGTTATAGCGATCTTTTACATCAAGCGTCTTTACTGCAATGAGATAACCTTCTTCGGCTACAATGTTTGGAGCAACCTTCATCATCTGTTCCAGCTTTACGGAGGCCGAGCTGGAAGCAATGATATCCGCTTTTATTTCTGTGAGTCCCATATAGATTACAATACGTAAGCGAGTATTACCGTGTCTTTTTGTAGAGTTGCGTGCGAATGCTGTACAATTTGGAAAATGCGCGGGCTTCGTTGCCGTCCCATCCACTTGATTCCTCGCCATATTTGGCAAGATCGCTGTTCATGATGCTGTATGGGGAGGATGCTTTCAGCGGGAAAATACTACCGCGGCAGGCATAGATGGTGACATCGCCGGTGACCCTTGCCTGGGTGGAGTTGAAAAATACCTCAATATCGCGCATCACCGGGTCATAGTATTTCGCTTCGTGCAGCATGGCGCCGTACTGATCGCCCAGATGGTCTTTAATCTGCCGCTGATCCTGGCTCAGGACCAGTTTTTCGAGTTCACGATGGGCCAGGTAGATGATATGCGCCACGGGTGCTTCAAAACCGATGCGCCCCTTGATACCAAGGATGGTATCCCCCAGGTGCATGCCCATTCCGATTCCGTGGTAACGGCCAAATTCCCGCAGGACCGACAGCAGGGAGGCCGGATCCATCTGGTGCCCGTTGATGGCAACCGGCAGTCCGTTTGCAAAATCGAGCGTGATCTCTTCCGGTTCATCATCAAGCAGATGCGGTGGCTTGAGGTTGGGGAACGCTTCAAACGGCAGGGCCTGATCGCTCACAAGGGTCTCGGTCCCACCGACACTGGTTCCCCAGATGCCATCATTGATCGAATATTCGGTGGTTTTTTTCGGAACATCAAAACCACGCTCCTTCAGATAGGCCGTAGTGAACTCCCGCGTGAGCCCTTCATCGCGTATCGGCGCGATTATTTCGGCGTTTTGGATTCCGTTGAGCAAGGCCACGTCAAACCGGACCTGATCGTTGCCGGCTCCGGTGGAGCCATGGGCAATGCGGTTGGTCCCCTGCTCCCGGGCATATTCCATGATCATTTCGGCCTGGATATAGCGTTCGGCACCGACACACATGGGATAGGTACGGTCACGAAGTACATTGCCCTTTATCAGGTAGGAAAGGATCCGGTCAAAAAGGGGCGGGAAGCCATCCACACAGGCAAACTCAGCCGCGCCGAGTTTCAGGGCACGGTCACGTATGGCCTCCTTTTCCGTCCGGGTCAGCCCCACACAATCAACGATAACGGCATGCACATCCGCCTTGTATTTTTCTTTCAGATAGGGGATGCAAAAACTTGTATCGAGCCCACCGCTGTAGGCCAGTACTATCGGATTACTCATATTCTCACCCGTTTTGCCGTTCTGTTCCCACCCGGACAATCCCGGAAGAAAAGAAGCGGCTGCAGCTTATGGTTCATGAAAATGGATATGTGTAAAAATAGGCAAAAAAAAAGCAGAACCCGCGAAGATCCTGCCTTTTAAAATTCAAACAAATTCTGTTTTATCAGACACAATCTTCACACGTACCGGCGATGAAACGACGGCGAAAACGGCGACGGCGGTTGCTGGTCCTTAGGTGATATGAATTATGGCTGATCATTATTCCAGTGAAGAACCGAATATTTCTGGTCAATGTCAATTGCCTGCATCGAATCAGGTCGATTTTTCAAAGCTTCTTTCTGTCAGGTCCATGGCTTTCCGTACGGTCATCCGCTGAAGGCGCATGGCTTTCCCAAGTGGAACCGGCCGGATTCCATACCGCGGGACAAGCCCGGCTGCCGGTCCGGGATCCGGCTCCCGTTTCTCCTCCTTCAGTTCCTCCTTCAGTGCCTCCTTCAGTGCCAGATAGTTCTCCGGCAGGCCGTTTTGCGGCGAGGTATTCACAAGATACAAGGGAAATTCGGTGACCATGCACAGCGCATCGCGGTTCCGCGCGAGGTGATGCTCCATCGAACTGCTGTGAAACAAGGCTGCCGTATCCGGATTGCCCTTTTCCAGAAAGTATTCTCGCATGGCAGTCCCTTTCGGGGTGGATGTGAACCCGGGCCCCATGTAGTTGAAGCCCTTGTCTCCGCCGCGGTCATGGTCGTGCGGCTGCAATCCCTCTTCCCGCATCATGCTGTCAAAAGTCCGCCGCCAGGTCCGGGTCCGCTTCTCCCATTCGTCATTTATGAGCAATTGGTATCCCTCTGAAAACTGCATTCCGTGCAGGCTGAAATGGAGGTGGACCGGCGCTTCGCGCTCCCAGAAACCAGCTGCGGCGCGATTCTCCGGACGCATGGCGGGATAGCCAAATTCTACGTCCCTGCCGGGAAGTTCTCTTTTCATACCGGTGAGGAAGGGCGCCAGCTCCGGCCAGCGGGTGATCCAGGAGGCATTGGCGGCATCGCCGTCCGGATTCACATGCGGGATGATCAGCAGCCGAAACCGTCCAAAAAGCTCCTGAAAACGTCCCGGATGATCCATTATTTCCAGTATGAGCCGGTAGAGCGTATTGGGTCCAACCGGCTCGTCGGCATGCGCCCCGGCGACAAGGCTTACGATGACAGATCCCTTCCCGAATACAAATCCAAGAATCGGCCGTCCCGCCTCACTGCTGCCGATCGTATGGGGGGACAGATTCGGCCTCCGGCGTTTCAACTCTTTCAGAAAGCGGCTGTAGAGCCACAAATTGTCAGAAGTCACTTCATCACCTTCGAATTCAGAAATCGTCATCATCATCTTCAAATTCAGAAATCGTCATCATCATCTTCAAATTCCGCTTTTCTCCGGTCTTCATCCATGCGGCGGAAGTAGTCTTTGGCGGCTCGGAATACACGCGGCGAGAGCAGCAGCGTGGCGGTCATGGTCGGAATGGCCATCATGGCATACATCCCGTCGATCAGGCTGATGACGGCCGTGATGGATGCGACAGAGCCCAGCACAATGGAGAAAATGTAGAAGTAGTTGTAGTAGTGCTGCCGTTCCGCTCCGATGATAAATCCAAGGCATTTTGTGCCGTAATACGAGTAGGTGAACATGGTGGTGATGCTGAAAATGACCACACAGAATATCAGGATGTAAACGCCGATGGACGGGATCGCTGCATCAAACGCTTGCGCGGTAAGGGTTACGCCATCGGCATCGCTGGTGGTCCATACCCCGGTCATGAGAATAGCGAGGGCGGTCATGGTGCAGATGATGATGGTGTCGATGACGGGCTCGACCATTGCAACCAGACCGGCCCGTACCGGTTCGTTGGTCCGGGCGGCGCCGTGCATCATTGCCTCGGTGCCTATTCCGGCTTCGTTGGAAAAGGCGGCACGCCGGATTCCGGTGATTATGACCACGCCGACGGCGCCTCCGGCCACGGCGTTGCCCGTGAAGGCGTCGGTTACGATAAGACCCAGGTAATGCGGGACATCCGCAAAATTGCTGATGATGATGTACACGACCGAAACGACATAAACCAGCACCATGAGCGGCACCAGGCTTGACGCCACCTGGCCGATGCGTTTGATGCCGCCAAGAACCACAAGTGAAACGAGAATGACAATGATGATACCCACGGTCAGGTCGCCCCAGAAATGGGCGTCGGCGGAGACCATGCCGAACGGGATCATCACCTCATCGCGGATGATCTGGGTCAGCTGGTTGGCCTGGAACATGGGCATGCAGCCGATCAGTCCGGCCAGTGAAAAGAAGACGGCCAGCGGCTTCCATTTTTTCCCGAGCCCCTCCACGATATAGTACATCGGCCCGCCCTGAACTTTGCCGCTGCTGTCCTTGCCGCGGTACATGACGGCCAGGGTACAGGTGAAAAACTTGGTGGCCATTCCGACGATGGCGCTCATCCACATCCAGAAAAGCGCTCCGGGTCCGCCCATGGTGATTGCGATGGCTACCCCGCCGATATTTCCCATGCCCACAGTGGCGGCGAGGGCTCCGGAAAGCGCCTGGAAAAGGGTGATGTCGCCCTGTGCGTTCGGATCCTCGTATTTTCCTGTCAGCACCTGGAGCCCGTGGCCAAAGTGCCTGTAAGGCACAAAACGGGAGTAGATCAGGAAATAGAGTCCTCCTCCGAGCAGCAGCGCCAGCAGCGGCATGCCCCATGCCGTATCCGCGAATGTGACCGCGAGAAATTCAAACCAATCCAGAAAAGTGGTCATAAACCTTTGTTTACTTGAATGGGCTTAGTATACGTATTGATCGGCTTCAGAGCAAAAAAGGAACGCATTAGCTGGTGCGGACGTCATTAATATATCCGAAAAACCGGAATAACCAGACTTTTTTGGGTCGATTATTTTGCAGATAATGGTGTGTTGGCGGTTGTTTGCAGCTAGCGGAAAGGATTGCCGGCTTTCTCTTCGGAAATCGGCGTTTTTTGCCCCATAAACCATAAACCGAAAAGAGACCAGACCCATGATCTACGAATTCCTGAATGCGCGTCCCGAATTTGATGAAAGCTGTTTTGTTGCTCCCAGTGCGGATGTGATCGGCGATGTGCGGATGGGCCGGGAGTCCAGCATCTGGTTCCAGGCTACTGTCAGGGCCGATGTGAACTACATTGATATCGGCGACCGGACCAATATCCAGGACAACTGCTGCGTGCACGTCACCAATGAAACGGCCCCCACCCGGATCGGCAGCCAGGTGACGATCGGACACGGAGCGGTTATCCACGGCTGCATCATCCACGACCGGGTACTGGTGGGCATCCAGTCGGTCATTCTGGACCATGCCGTCATCGAGCCCGATTGCATGATCGCAGCCGGCAGCCTGGTCCCTCCGGGAAAGACGATGCCGTCGGGCTATCTGTGCATGGGGTCGCCCGCCAAGCCGGTGCGCCGGCTCACGGACGAGGAAATCGCTTCACTGATCACCGCATCCGACAATTACGTTACCTACCTTCGGGCCTACCAGCAGAAAGACACGTACGAAAAGAACCCGTTCTACAGCCGGTGATGCCGGTCTTTTTTAAAGTTCGTATATTGGCGCGGTATGCCGCTTTGCCGGTATCCTGATATCTTTTTTAAAAAAACCGCCGGCAAGGCCAGAAATCCCGGTGTGATCCGTTGTGGTACCACCGAGCATCCTTCCGGAAAAAACCAATCCCACACCCGTTTTGTCAGCGTTCCTATCCCGACATCTGAGCAAGATCATCATCGGCGTATCACTGATTTTTCTGCTGGTAGGATTGTATTATGCCGACTACCTGATCAAACCGGTGGTATACTCCATTCCCTATCTGCTCTACTCGGTGATCTTCCTGTGGACCGGCTTCCTTTTCTACAGCATTTGCTGGGGCAAGGTGCTCGGATCGGAATACCGGGATATCCGCAACCGCACCATCATGGCCAGTGCCGGACTGACCATCTTCGGCAAATATATCCCCGGCCGGCTCTGGATACTCCTGGGACGGTCTGCCTATGTCGAAAAGCACAGCGGACACGAACTCGGGCCGCTTTCCCTTCTCTCTTTCAAGGAGCAGATCATCAGCATCTGGGTGGGCTTTTTCCTGGGGCTAATCGGTTACAACCTGGCGGGAAACTTTTCCATCGGAGGAATCACGGGCATGGCCATCTGGCTTATGGCAACGCCCCTTATCCTCAGCAACCTGCTGCCGGGTATCATCAATCGCCTGATGGCAAAACTGATGAAGCGGGAGGTGAACATAACGCCCCTCGACTGGCACATGATCCGGCGGGTGGTCCCCTACAGCATGCTGAACTGGGGCATATGGGCGGCCGGATTCTATTTCCTGGTCCAGGCGCTGGTCCCCCATGATGTGCCGCTGCTGACAGGGCTCTGTTTCCCTCTGGCGGCGAATATCGGAATCCTGGCGTTTTTTGCACCCGGCGGCATCGGCATCCGTGAAACCATGATCGTCATTTACCTTAACCAGCTCGGCATAAGCGTCGGAGAAGCGACCACCATCGCCCTGGCCTCCCGGCTCTGGTTCCTCTCTGGCGAAGCGTTCCTGTTCGTCGTCGGTAACGCGGCGCATGTGCTGCGCTCCTGCTGGAGGCCGATCATTGATTGATTCTTGCGGGAGCAACCCCGGCCGAAATAACTCCCTGTCCCGATGAGCGGCATCTACCTTCATATTCCTTTTTGCAAACAGGCCTGTTCCTATTGCGATTTCTATTTTGTAACACGGGACGGGCTTATTCCGGAGTTTGTGGATGCGCTTGTGCAGGAGATCACGGCCGTGCCGGCTGGCGACGGTTCCCCTTTTCCGGGGGATCCGGTCCGTACGCTCTACCTCGGCGGCGGCACACCCTCCCGGCTCCCGCTTTCACAGTTTGAACGCATTTTCGATGCCCTGAACCGGCATTTTGACATCTCCGGCCTTACCGAATGCACGGTGGAGGTGAATCCCGAAGATGTCACGACGGAGTGGCTTTCCGGAGTTCGGGAATCAGGTGTCACCCGGTTGAGCATGGGCATCCAGTCATTCCAGCCGGAGCTTCTGGAATTCATGCACCGCGCCCACTCGGCACCCGTGGCGCACCGGGCCCTGGAAAATGTCGCGCGTGCCGGCTATACCAGCTTCAGTGTGGATCTGATTTACGGTTGTCCGGGTCAAACCGATGCACAGCTGCTGGATGACCTGGATCGGCTGCTCGCTTATGATCCACCGCACCTGTCCGCCTACTCCCTCACCATTGAGCCGCGCACCCGTCTCGGAAAACAGGCGGAACTGGGCCGGTTGAAACCGGCTGATGATGAGACGGTTGTCCGGCAGTCCCGGCTGATACGTGACGTGCTGAGCGCAAACGGTATCCACCAGTACGAAATAAGCAATTATGCACGGCCCGGACACGAGGCAGAGCACAATTCGGCGTACTGGTCTCACGAAAACTACCTGGGACTGGGTCCGGCCGCCCATTCTTTTTACTGGCCGGGAGCGGGACTTGAAGCGGTGCCGCGAACGGGCATGAAAGGGGAGCAGCAACCGGGAATGGAAGGGGTGCCGCAACCGGGACTGAAAAAGGAGCAGAAAGTTGAGTCGCAGGCTTTGCGCTGGTACCAACCGGCCGATATCCACGCTTATGGACGCCTGGCGCGGTCGGACAGTTATCGGACATGGCTGGATCGTGTCCTGAGCGGGGCGCAAGGATACCGATCCGGTGAAACATCGGCAACGCCCTCCGGCTGTCCGGCCTCCCCGGAAGCAAAAATCCCGGCGGACTCCGGGCTTCCAGCGAGCTCCGGGTTCTCAACGGGTTCCGGGTTTCCAGCGGCATTCACGGCTCCCCCCGATGGCCTCGAAACCGAACAACTATCCCTACAATCCCTTGTTGGCGAACGCGTTATGACCGGACTCCGGACCAGGGGCGGCGTAAATCCCGATGAACTTGCATCCCGGTACGGTCATCCATTGACGCCATCACAACGCCGTCACATTGCTGAATTCAGGAAGCGGGGGCTGATGGAACCGGAAGATCCTCTCCGCCTCACGGACGCAGGATACGATCTTGCCGATGCCATCATCCTGCGGTTGCTTGACTGACGGCCTTCCAGGAAGAATTCGTTCCTAATGTTTTGGTTTTCAATGCTTTGAAAGGCAGAAAGTTACACTTGAATTCCCAGTCGGGTTATATCTATATTGGGCTCAACGGCTTCTATACGGGCCTCAGGTCTACTTCGCATGTTGGAACCCGTGCACCTTGGCACCTGCAACTCGTATCGCACCAGAGGGTTCGTGCGGTACTTTAATCTGTTTCACCGTTTGCAATTGGATCAATCCTTTTTATTTTTATGTTCTTGTTATTTATAAACATTCCATCAAACGAATAAAAAAAGGTGAGTCTTATGAAAAGAATAAAGCAAAATGCACTAATGCTTGCGGCGCTGCTTCTTCTGGTATGGGGATCGGCAGCGCATGCCCAGAACAATCCGGGCGATATTGCACTCGGCGCAGGACTTTCCTACGGCGAAAAGTTCAGTGAACTCGGCCTGCAGCTGGGCGGATATTATGTTCTGAATGAGGATATGAGGGTTGGGGGTGACTTTGTCTACTGGTTTATTGATTCGCCGCCTGGTGGATCCAGTACCTATTTTGAAATCAACGGCAACTTCCACTACCTTTTCTATCAGGAAAATGAAGTTACCCTGTACGGTATTGGCAGCCTCGGAATTCACCGCGCCAGTTTTGATTTTAACGGTTTTTCCAGTTCCGATTCGGAACTCGCTTTGGGCTTTGGCGCCGGGGGTGAATATGACATTGGTGCCGTAAAACTCTTTGTTGAGCCCCGCTTGTTCCTGACGGGTTTTGACCAGTTCGGCATTTCCTTCGGTGCCCGGTTTACCCTCTGATAAAATATCTATTACCCAAAGCTTTTAAAATGTCAGTTCCGGCTTCATATGTATGCCGGAACTGACGTTTTAATGGAATCATCAAGTACCTTTTCCCGCCTCTCTTCCTCCCATAAAATCACCAGGGAAAAGCGTCAGGCGGGTCACCGGGATCACATTCCAAGAGCAAGATATACCGGCGTGCTGTTTTTGCTTGACAACTGGATGGCGTCCTGTACCAATGCCTCAATGGCCTCATGACCCATTTCTTTTGTCTCATCTATGGTGAGAAATGGCGCATCAACAGGGATGTCAGCCGTGGTTGCAGCGCATGTTACCGTGATTTCCATCGGGCTGTAAATCCCGAATGTTATGAAGTTTGCAACCAGGTTGAGGAACGAGAGCTTCGTTTCGACGGAAGCTACTCCGCTCGCACACTCCTGTGCAACATTAAGCGCACTTGGTGGTACAAGTCCGCCAAGAAAACTGTGTGCCCACTTCACCTCTACGGTTTGAGCGGATGGTGCGAGACCTGTTGTTACCCGCGCGTTGTAACACCCCGAAATGAACAGGATTCCGATAAAAAGCAAAGCTATTGCGTGTCTATTCATGGTATGCTCCTTAATTTGTAAATGTTGGATGAGGACCTCAGGACCTCAGGACCTCAGGACCTTGAATAATTTAGCTCAAGATCGCCTCAAATCATAGCGCCGGGCATCCCGATAAGAGCAGTTTTTGAACCGTACGGACA
>SL_8KL_010_SEDDRAFT_10003949_pt1 | contig 12102 bp, 10 predicted proteins | sample SodLakKL_010_SED_4_FD_11160 | JGI IMG/M metagenome (IMG submission 11160) | reverse complement strand
GGGCGGGTATCACCACGGTGACATAGATATCGGCGGTGAATTGTGCATCAAGTTCGGAAATAGCGGTGATTTTCACTTGAGCGGTCTCATCATTATAAGCTTCGCCCATGATGGCAGTGATGAATCCATCTGGATCCTCATCGGCGGCAGAGACAAGTCCGTTCTCATCGACGGTCAGGTAATATTCAGCTGTACCGTCAGTTGTCTCAAGTGTCAGTACGAAGGTGAGGGATTGGTCGATACCGACACCATCGTTGAAGTTTCCACCAAGCAGCCATTCGAGCTGGAAGTCTTGGGTGTAGACGAGTTCGAGGATGTAAGCCATTTCTGGGTCTTCCTCAGTGCCGACGTTGATTTCAAAGAGGTCGAATGAGAAGAGCATTTCCTCGATCGGTTCGACAGTGATGACAAGTTCGATTGATGAGCCTGGATCAGCGTCAGAGGTGATGATAACGACAGCTTCACCTGCTGCATCACCGGTGATAACGCCTGTGGCTTCATCGATGGTGATATAATCTGCGCCGGACTCAATTTCGAATGTTACGTCTTGATTGAAGTCGAAGTCTTCACGTTCAGGGCCGACTTGCCATTCGAGTGGGTACTCTTGCGTTGTGGCAAGGTCGAGTCTGTAGACGAAGAAGGTCGCATCGTATGTTACTTCTGGCAGGGTGACTCCGAGTCTACCGACAGTAACAAAGAGTGTTCTGCTGACTTCCGGATCGAAATCAGAAGTGATGACGATGTTGGTACCGCCGACTGCGTGGGCGGTGATCAGACCCTCAGCGTCAACAGTAAGGATATTTTCATTGTCAACGGTGATGGTGACGTCTTGATGAGGATAGTCCCCGTCGACAACGGTCCAGTTGAGTTGACGTTCTTCTGTGACTCTCAAGTCCTGTACAAGGTCCAACTGGATGGTCACGCGAGTAACGGTGACAGTGACATCGACAGAAACATCGGGATGTTCAACGGAAGTGATGGTGATGACGACAGTGCCGGGTGTGACACCATGGACTTTACCAGCAGCATCAACTGTCGCGATGGCCTCATCAGCGGATTCGAAGGTGACATCCTGGCCGACGATACCGGAAGGTGAAACCGTCCACTCAAGTTCGATTTCTCTGTCATGAACGACAGAAACGGTCTCTTCGGTCACGATTTCGACCTCGAGGCTCATTTCGCTCTCGGAGATTTCATCGCGATGCGTGAAGAGCAGTTGTGGGCCGTGGAACCAACCGAGAATCATGCCGGTGATATCGATGAGGTCGCCTTCTTCTTGTTCTAAGAGCCAAGCAGCTTCATCATCATGGCCGAGACGGCTGTCGTAACGGATATTGAGATAGACATCGTCGAACGGACTCCACAGTTCAACAGTGATGTTATCGAAGTCGTCGGTGCTGATGCTTTCAATCAGATAACCTCTAAGGATAACACGGTGACCTTGATAATCAAGCATTGCAGCGTCGTCAGAGGCGTCGACATCGGTGATATCGCTAGGTTCTGGAAGTGCGACATCGGAGTCGAGAATCTCATAACCGACTACGTTGGTGATTTGAAGCAGACCATTGAATACGCCGCGTTCACCGAACAGTTGGACTTCATCGCCGACGCTCAGTGCGTCAACGGTGTCTTGAGGTGCATAGACAGCGATTGCGCCGGTGGCGTCTTGGATGAAGAATGTTCTGTGGTTGGTGATGCGGGTGATAACACCGATCGCGTTCACTTCGTCGCCTTCTGCCGCATCCAGAACTTCCTGGACGGTCATCTGTTCGACTCTGACAGTGACGCTTACGGTTTCGGTGACGCCGTCATCTCTGACCGCAGTGACCGTAATCGTGGTTTCCCCTGGTGCAACAGCGGTGATGACACCATTGTCCACAGTGGCGACGCCAGTGTCCGCACTGGACCAGGTAACCTCTTGAACCGCGTCTGCCGGATTGATGGTGGCGGTGACAGTGACACTGTCGCCAACTTCAAGCCAGACATCGTCGATGTCCACAGAGATTGACTCAGGATCGGGAATGACGGTGACACTGATGGTTGCAGTGACCTCATCATCCGCAACGGCGGTGACAGTGATGGTTGCTGTTCCGCCTGCGACAGCGGTGACTTCGCCATCATCGACAGTGACAACATTCTCATTATCACTTGACCACTCGACTTCCTGATTTGCTCTCTCAGGTTCGACTGTTGCGGTAACTGTCGCGGTTTCGCCTACTTCCAGTTCCAGCTCGGTCTCACTGAGTGAGATTGAGTCTGGTCCAGGCGTACATGCTGCTACAAGCAACAGGGCGAACACGGACAGTACTGCTAATAGTACTTTTCTCATGAATTTTTCTCTCCTTCTTTTTTATTATTCTTTTTATTTATGAAATCCCACGTCAGTCTGGAGTTCAACCAGTACTCACATGGAAATAACATACCTAACTCTGGATAATAATTGTTTCTTAGCATGATGTCGAGATAGTGCGGGTAAAAATAAATGGCAACACAAGTCGTTTTCTATAGAATAAAAAACCAAATATGTTGCCAAGAAACATCAAAGAATCTGGAGGAAACTTATAAATTTGTGCTTGACGCAGCCTTGATCGTAGTCACACCAATCAACGTTGCGTTATAATCATTATACACGATAAGCGGATTCATTTCAAACATTATTTGTCAACAAAGGGCCCGGTCTCGACAGGGTCATTCACCGTGACGTAGGTGAAATTCGCCGCTTAACAAGTTGATTATACTACAAATTTTTTGCAAGGTAAAGGTGTTATCAAAATTTTTGTTACTACCATTTCTGACTTGTTTTCACATCGCGCTTCTCATTTCGGTCAATTACCGGACCCGATGAACACATAAGACAACCCTATTGGCATCTGTTTCATGGTTATATTCTGCATGCCATGATGGCATAAAAAAAAAGCAGATTTCTCTGCTTTTTGCAATCATAGTGGTCGGGACGACAGGATTTGAACCTGCGACCGCTTGACCCCCAGCCAAGAGCGCTACCAAACTGCGCCACGTCCCGCGGATAATATTATAACAACACCCTTCTTTAAAAACAAGGTTTTTGTCCAAAAGTTTACCAAGACCTTTGTTGCGGTTTTGGTATCACTGCCGGCATGCCTAGAAGTGTGACGGACCACGATATCCACCACGTACTAAGAACCTTGAACCGCATGGGAGGAATCGCCACAATGCCGGTCGAGGCGAGAACAAAAAAAAGAGGAAAACAGAAACGATGGCTGTTTTCCTCCTCATTGTCAGTCGCCGTAACAGACCGTATCCGAAGGCGTATGCCCGTTGGTCTTAACGGTCACACTTTCCATGACCACGGAATCAGTCGGCCGGTCGCCGGGCCCCGTCGCCACATCGGCGATCGCATCAAGGACCTCGTAGCCCTCGACAAGGAAGCCGTATGCCGCATAGTGACCATCGAGGTGCGAGGACTCATTATGGACGATGAAGAACTGGCCTGTGGCCGAGTTCGGGTCGTTGGTACGCGCCATCGAGAGTACGCCTCTCGAATGTTTCAGCGGGTTTGGAACGCCGTTGGCGTTGAACTCGCCTTCAATCGGGCAACCGGTGGGGTCGCCCCAGCCGCCTTGGATCATGAACCCTTCGATGACCCGGTGGAACCCGAGGCCGTCATAGTAGCCGGTCTCGATCAGGTTGATCATGTTGTTGACGGTGTTTTCGGCAACGTCGGGGAAAAGTTGGAGCCTCATGACGCCGAAATCCTTCACCGTGATTGTGACAACCGGATTGTCGTCACTGATATGGTCCAAGACGGGATCGTTCTCATCAAGGTGATCTTTGTAATCATACATTTGCGTACCTCCGCATCCTGTTAGGATGAATAATGACATAAAAAGCATGGTTGCGATTGTGAACAGTCTTCTCATTTTGATTGTCGGCCTTTCTTCTTTTTTCACATTATAGCACAAAGGTCTGATTTTTGTTAATGCGATTTTCAAGTGTTTTTCAGACCTTGCCGAGCGGGGCGATATAGGCGGTGAACTGTCTGTCACCATCCAGTCCCAACAAGGCGTTGACAGTCTCATCATCATAGGCCGCGACCGCGACGGTACCCGCACCGATTTCCTGTGCGGCCAGATATAGGTGGGCACAGACATGGCCCGCATCCAGGAAGATGTAGCGGTAGCCACGCTCACCGTAGCGGTAGGTCATGCGGTAGGTATCGGCAACCCAGAAGAAACTGACCGCGCCGGTTTCGATCATCTTCTGACCGAGACAGCCGTCTCTTAGTTTAAGCGCGATATCAGACGGCGCGGAAAGAGGGAGAAGCTTGTGTTCCAAGGCCAGATAACGGTAGAGTCCGGGTTCCAGGGTCTCGACATTGTTGATAAGGAGATAGGTCTCGAACGCGTGGCGCGCGCCGGCGGAAGGCACGGTGCGCAAAGTGGCCTTATCCTTTTTCTCGCGGACCCCCTGTGTCGCCCAGAGCAGATAGGAAAGTTCCGCGGTGGAAAGCGGCGTATCTTTATAACTGCGGTGACTTTTTCTTTGTTCGATGGCACTTTTCACGGAAATATCGTCCAACTGTACCATGAAGGGGTCCGGCAGGTCGATCGGGTCCCCGTCATAGGGCATTTCGAGCGGTGGCTGTTTTTTCCCTTCCGCCTGGTCTGATTTCGACATGTTCTTGTAGAGTGTCGCTTCGATGAACCGTTTTCCTGCATCTTTTGACATCGGTGTCGCCTCCTATTTATTTCAATCTGTTTTTTACGGGTCGGAATCTGTCATGGAGAATCTCCACGGCGAACATGACCTTGACGACCGGAACGCCCTGATCCAAAGGATAGATGTAGTAGGTCTGGGTGTCGGTCGAGAAGGAAAGGCAATCGCCTTTGCCGTTGTGGTCGAAATCGACGTGAAGGGTGTATTGGCTTTTGGATTCCTTGAAGACAATCTCCGGAAGGTCGCCTCTGTGATAGGTAAGGGCGAGCCCGTTCTCATCGTGGGTGAACCGGGCACGACCGGCGTCGATGAACCCTTCCGCGGAGGGCAGCAAATCCAATAGCGCTTCGGTCTCGACATGGTAGGTGGCGGACTCGATGGCCCGGCGCACTTCTTCTTTCTGCCAGTCGAACCAGTGTGGAATATGGGAAAACCGGGTCTTTTCGTGTCCGGCTTCGAGTGAACCGTCTTCCAGCATGCGGTGAGTGAGGCCGCACGCTTCGCAGCGTAAAGTGACGCCTTTTGAAGTCATCGATGACTCCGATTCGCAAGCGGGGCAGCGGTAGAGGACACGGTGCAGTCCTTCGGCGCGGTCCTTTTTCCTTATTTTGAGTCCGCGGTCCTTCTGCCACTGATAATCATCGTATGAAAACGCGTCCGTGATTCTTTTTTGGATGGCGGCGGCGTCCAAGGACTTGATCTCTTCGGCGGTGATGATTTGTCTCAGGGTCGCCTCGGTTCTGATGAAGCGCTTCTTTTTGTGCCAGTAAGGCATGGAGAGGTGATGGCCGTGTGCGATCAGGGTGACCACGGGCACTCCGGCCACTTTCGCGAGTTTGCCGAGATTGGCGGGAAGTTTGGAAGGGGTGCCGATCAGGGCGTGTTTGGCTTCGGGGTAAAGAATCATGGTGAGCTTGAGATTCCTGATCACATGGATGATGTGGCGGACAAGCAGGGTGTCGCTCACAAAGCGTCGTTTGCCAATGCCGCCGATCCAGCGCAGGAGGTGTTTGCGTTTGGAAAACGCATCGAGTGCGACGACATTCGAGGCGGATCTTGGGAAGACGGCCTTGGTCGCGGTCTTGTAATCCATGTATGAATTGTGGTTGGACAAAAGAAGGTAGGGATGGTCGAGGTCGTCCATGCCGATTTTTTCGAATCGGTGGCGCCGCAACAAGAGCGGGAGCAGCGATTGTGACCAGATGAAGAGCTTCATGAAAAATCTGGGTTTTGCCGGTTTCTCGCTCGCGGTGAAGGGGACGACGGGTTTTTCCGGGTTTTTGCTGTAGCGGTCTTTCATGAGGACCTCCTTCGTTCACAGGATTCGCTGTTTCAATTATGGTATGCACGGCGCTTGTCTGCGCCTAGGATGATTCAGTGCTGAAAAGCTCGATCTCGTAATCACAGACCGATTCGTAGAAAGGGGCCTCGTGCGAAACGAGGATGACGGTGCCTTGATAGTTGTCCAGTGCTTCCTTCAAGGCTTCTTTCGCTTCATTGTCCAGGTGGTTGGTCGGTTCGTCGAGGATGAGGACATTGCCTTTTTGGTGTCTGAGCAGGGCCATGCGCACCTTGGTGGTCTCGCCGCCGGAGAGGGTGTCGAGGCGGCGGTTGGCCATGGCGTAATCGATGCCGTGGTTCGCAAGGAGGTCCATGATGTCCTTGCGCGTGAAATGCGGATAGCGCGCGTGGACGATTTTGAAGGGGGTCATGGTTTCGGGAAGATTGCTTTCCTGTTCGAAATAGGCGATTTTCGCGGTATCGATCCATTCGAAGTCACCGTTTATTTTCTCGACCTCGCCGAGCACGGTTTTCAGGAATGTCGATTTCCCGATGCCGTTCTTGCCGGTGATGACGACTTTCTCCTGTCGCCTGATGACCAGGGAAAGGGGCTCGACGAGTGAGTCGACGTATCCGATCTCAAGGTCTTTTATCTTGAGGACATCGCGGCCGGTCGCTTTTTGAAGGGGAAAGAAGAAACGGTAGGTCCGGTCCTTGCGGGGCGGGGCGATCTTGTCGATCTTCTTGAGCATCCTGCGGCGGCTTTGTGCGCGTTTGCTTGTTTTGGCGCGGGTGAGGTTCTTCTGGATGAAATCTTCGGTCTTCTCGATGAACTTCACCTGCGATTTGTAGGCTTTTTCATGTTGGAGGCTTCTTAGTTCGCGTTCTTTCTCATAAAAAGCATAATCGCCCTTGTAGCGGGTGACGACACCGTTTTCAAGCGCGAAGACGGTCCGGGCGATGTCTTTTAAGAATCCTTCATGGTGCGAAACGACGATGAAGGCTTTTTCGTAGCTGTTCAAAAACTTTGTCAGCCATTCGATGTGTCGCACATCGAGAAAGTTCGTCGGTTCATCGAGCAACAGGACGTCGGCGTCTTCCAAAAGCAGTTTTCCGAGGATGATTTTCGCGCGCATCCCTTCCGAGAGGCGACCGATCGGTTCATCGAGCAGTGTCATTGGAAGTCCCAGGCCCGACATGATGCTTCCGACTTTCGATTTGATCGCGTAGAAATCGGCTTCGACAAGCGCCTCGCCGAGCCGGCTCGCCCGCATCAGGAGTTTCTCCTGTTTTTCAGGTGTTTCCTCCGCGACTTTCTCATAGAGGGATTCCATCGTTTTTTCCATGTCGAAAAGCGGTTGGTAGACAGCCTGAAGATAGTGACCGACAAGCTGGTCGCCATCGAGGGTGGCATATTGATCCAGATAGCCGATTTGTTTCTTGTTCTGCCAGCTGATGGTGCCGCTGTCGGGTTTCAGCTCCTGGTTGAGAAGTTTGAGTAGTGTGGTCTTGCCGCTGCCGTTCGGACCGACGAGGACGGTGTGCTCGCCTTCGAACAGGCGCATGGATGCTTTGTTGTATAACGCTTCGCCACCATAATCAAAGCGGATATCGTTCATTTCCAAGATGCTCATAGTATCACTTCTTCTTAATCTGATTGTCGCCTCAAGTCGTTTTCAGCGCAGATAAAAACCGCACGAAAGACGCGCGGCGGATGCGATCCTTCTTGTGTCTCAGGCTGATTTTCTTCTTGAGATTCTTGCATATGTCCATTTCAGGATGCGCCATAACGCGCTGGCGAGGTAGGGCAGGAGCAAAAGCACAAAGAAAAGCATGAGATAGATGAAGACGACTTCTTGGACGACGGAACTGATCATCGCTGCCTCCTGTGGCCCTTGGCCGGTTGAATCGCTTCCGGTAAGTTCTTTCTCGCTCATGTGCCGTTTCGCTTGTATTCTACCACACAATCTCGGAATAATGAATACCGGAATTAAAACTTGAAGACTGCGGGATGCGTCTCAGACAATCCCTTCTATGAAAAAGGACAACCGGTAAGGATTGTCCGTTGATGTCAGCGGCCCATCAGTTTGAGCAGTGTCAGAAGAATCACCGCACCGCTCAGGGCGATTAAAAACCCTTGGATGCTGAAAGTCCGGGTGGTTCCGTGTCCGAGCTCGCTCGCGATGAAGCCTCCGAGCAAGGAACCGGCGAGACCGATGATGATGTTCGAAACAATCCCCGTGCGGTGGGATGTCCTGGTGATGATACTCGCGATGAAGCCCACGAGCGCACCGAACAAAATCCAGAGCAACAATGGTATGAACGGCATCGTTTTCCTCCTTTTTACAAGGTATTCATGGTCATTATACCATGAATGCCGTTAACGGGGTCCGATTCTGTCTATGGATGGCGCCCGAACTATCTTCAGCCCTCGAGGTTCGGTGGCACGCGGTGCTTGGTGGCGGTCTCATAGGTGTGGGCCAAGGGCAGGATTCTATCTTCGGTGAAAGGAAGCCCGATAAACAGAAGGCTTTTGGGGTCCCTGTCTTTGAGGGGTTGGGCGGGGACCGAGACGCAGGGCAGTCCGCCGACCGGTGCGTAGCCGTTGATCTTGGGCGTGATGATCGCATCGAGACGGTGGTTGGTGAACTGTGTCTTGAAGGTCTCGACGGCGTCCATCATGAGACGGCGGTCTTCGAGATAGGTGCGGTCTTTGAGTCTGGCGTCGGTGGCCTGGGCCTGGTGGAAGTGTCTTTGTCCGTAGGGGAGGTTGCGTCTGGCGTCGGCACGGTTGTAGGCGGTCAGCGCCTCGAGGCTGGTGACGGGAAGCAGTCCGGTGAGCGATGACAAAAACCGGTTCATGTCCCGTTTGAACTCATAGACGAGCGTTCGCGTATTGTCGATCAGTTCATAGTCGATGTCCAGGGTGGTCGTCGTGACCCCTTTTTTCTCAAGGACTTTCCGTGCTTCTTCCAGGATGGCCTTCTCCGCTTCATCGTTGGGATGGTTCTTGAAATTGAGCAGTCCCACGCGCATGCTAGACACATCCTTGTCGGTCGACTGCAGGAAGTCACGTGATGCACGAGGCATCATGGCGGTCGCCACGTCTTCTTCGTCTTCTCCTTTGATGATGTCGAGCATCAGCGCCGCGTCCTTCACGGTCTTGCTCATGGGACCGGCGGTGTCTTGCAGACTGCTGATGGGGACGATGCCCGTCCTTGAGACCAGACCGAGGGTCGGCTTGATGGCGACGACACTGTTTTGTCGGGCGGGCGACATCAGGGAGCCATTGGTCTCGGTGCCGATGGTAATGGGTGCGAGATCCGCGGCCACGGCCACGGCGGACCCGGTACTCGATCCGAGCGGATCGATTTGTCTGTCGTAGGGATGGACGACCTGGCCGTGCAGGGAACCGAAGCCCGATGGCATCTTGCCCATCGACATGAAATAGGCGAACTCCGAGAGGTTGGCTTTGGCTAGAATGATGGCGCCGGCCGCTTTCAGCTTTCTGACGAGCGTCGCATCATAAGGCGCGTAGAAGTCTTTGAAAACGCGGGCGTTGCAGGTCGTGCGCATGGCGCCTTTGGTGAGAATGTTGTCTTTGAGAATCACCGGAATACCGTGAAGCAAAGAGCGCGGCCCTTTCAAGCTCCGTTCCATATCGAGGGCCCGGGCGGTGAAACGCGCCTCGTGGTTGATGTCGGCGAGACTGTTGAGACGTCCGTCAAGCGTTTCGATTCTTTTCATGTACGCGTCGATGAGGGCCACGGAAGTGGTTTTTCCTTCGCTCAGTTCGGCGGCGAGGGCGAGGACGGTCCTTTCTTTCATCAAAGCACCTGCTTTCTTTTTCATCATATTTTATGAGTTGTCAATATTTGGGTCAGGATTCAATACGGGTGGGATGCGGTGGTTCGTGGCGGTCTCATAGGCCTTGGCGAAAGGAAGGATGGAGGTCTCTTCGAAAGGAAGGCCGATGAACACAAGACTTTTCGGAAAGCGGTTGTCGAGCGGGCGCGCCGGAACAATCACCGAGGGCAGTCCGCCCACAGGTGGATAGCTTGTAATCTTGGTGGTCGCGATGGCATCGAGTCCGTGGGTCTTGAACAGCGTTTTGAAACGGTCGATGGCCTCGTTCATCCGGCGTTTCGCACTGAGGTATTCGGTTGATTTGAGGCGTGCGTCGGTGGCCTGGGCTTCGAGGAGGGTCTTTTGTCCGTAGGGGATGTTCTGCGAAGGATTTTCCAGGTTGAAGGCGATGATGTCGCTCAATGTCTCAACCGGGACGTGGCCTCTGATTGTCGTCAGAAAGCGGTTGAGATCCCGTTTGAATTCATAGCAAAGCGTCAGCATGTCGTCGATCATGTCGTCATTGAAGGTGACCGACTTGACGGAAGCGCCGCAATCTTCCATAATGGTTCTGAGCTCAGCGACGATGGCCCGGTCCACTGGGTCTTCTTCCTTATTTTCTAACCGGAGTAGCCCGATTCGTTTTCCTTTTACGGAATGGCTCGCCGCCTCGTGGTAGGAGGGGCGGTCCGCGGGAATCATATCGGTGGACGAATCCGCTTGATCATGACCGCGGATGATATCAAGGACAATGGCCGCATCGGATACCGTCTTCGCGATGGGACCGGCGATGTCCTGCATCAGGCTGATCGGGATGATGCCGTGGCGGGAGACCAGACCCATGGTCGGTTTGATCGATACCAGGTTGCATTGTCTGGATGGTAGCATCAAAGAGCCGTTGGTCTCAGTGCCGATGGCCACGGGCGCGAAGTCGGCGGCGACGGAGACCGCCGAACCGTTGCTGGAACCAAGCGGGTCGATGGCCGTGTCATAAGGATTCACAACAAATCCGTGAAGCGCACCGTAGGCCCAGGGCATCGTGTCCACCGCGGACATATAGGCAAATTCCGAAAGGTTCGCTTTGGCAAGGATGATGGCGCCGGCGGCTTTGAGTCTTTGCACCACCGTCGCTTCGTAGGGGGCGTGGAAATCCTTGAAGACACGGGCGTTACAGGTGGTACGCATGCCGTCTTTTGTGAGCAGGTTGTCCTTGATGATGATGGGGATGCCATGTAGAAGACTGCGCGGACCGGTGCGGGCACGCTCCCTGTCCAGCGCCGCGGCGATTTGAAGGCCCCCTGCGTTCAAGTCGGCAAGACTATTGAAGCGGCCATCATGGATCTCGATACGTTTCAAGTAACGACGCACGAGTGATTGCGAGGTCGTTTTCCTGTCGTTCAGTTCGTGATAGAGCGTCTCGATCGTCTTTTCTGTCATGAGGGTGTCCTTTCTGTTGCGTGGTCATCTAAAAGAGAAAAGCTTCCACTTTTCTCTTTTCTGCGTCATCTTGTTCAGTTATCCTTCTTTTTCCTGTCTTTTTTCCATTTCGTGTTGCCGTAATCATCCATATCGAAATCGTATTGGTCCCAGAAATCCTCTTCGTCCTCGAAAAAATCATCCGGATCCTTTTTCTTTGACGCGGAGCCTTCTGAACGGTTTCTTTGCGGTTTTGAATGTCTGGTTTCGCTGCGTTCGTAGCGCTTGCCTTGGTCGAACGGGTTTTTGCGTTTTTGTTCGTCCTTGCCGGTGTAGCGGGACATCTTGCGCTGATATTCGATGATGCCGGATATGACAATGACGACAATCAGGAGCGCCAAGAAAAAGAAAAGCACGAATATGTTCATCTTGTTCACCACACAATCATGGGATTTTTTTCCTATGCATACAATTATACGCCAAGTAAGACATAAATGAAAGAAAGAGACGATAAAGTTCTTTTCCAAGAGAAGGCGGTCGCCGGGAACCAAAAGTTTTTTTACTGAAACGGCGCGACGGTTATGTTCAAAGACGGTTTGTCGTGACAATTGATGGATATGGGTTTATAATAAGAATGCAGGAAGTCATTTTCCAACTGAGAGTTTTCATCACGGTGCGCATCGTGGATCTGAAATTTCTTTGTGGAAGGTGATTGTTATGACCGCAGCCGGAACCGCGCCTGATAGCCGGAACCGCCACGAACATGTTTCAAGGGTGTTCTTCGAGTTGTCAGAGAACAAGAAAAACAGAGAATCATCGCCTGTTAAAGAGAATGTTTTCTTTACGTGGGCACTTCGGATCGTC
>SL_8KL_010_SEDDRAFT_10003948_pt1 | contig 12103 bp, 19 predicted proteins | sample SodLakKL_010_SED_4_FD_11160 | JGI IMG/M metagenome (IMG submission 11160) | reverse complement strand
GCATAACAAGAAAGATGTTATGAGATTATTTAAGATTATACCAGAAGTATTTAAAGTTATACCTGAAGATGCTATAATGAAAAATGTAGAAGTTCTCTAAGATAGGGGGAGGTGATATACAATTAATCTATTTGAAAGTGATATATCAAGTTCTATAAATTACCTTGATAATGTGTGGGGTAAAAGAATACCGGATTCAGCTTATGGTAAGAAAAATGACGAATGTGATTTTATATTGTTTAACAATGGGATATTTGCTGGAGTAGAGTGTAAAATGAACTCTTCTGATAACAGAAAAAGTATTGCTTTTGATAGATTGACAGAAGAACAAAAAAAGGGATTAATGGAAATAAATGATTTAGGGGGCAAAGGTTGGATACTCACAAACTTTAGATGGATGGGAACTGGTAATGATAAAGGAAGATGTTTTGCTTGGACTATAACACACCATTTGTACTTGTGGCAAGCATTGGATAGAAAATCTATACCAATTGATTATTTACAGGAAAATACTCTGTGTGTTCCAAAACTAAAACTAGATAAAGGTTTTGGGTGGGATTTGAGAGTACTTTTTAATTAACTATAAATAATAGAGGTGGTATTGTGGTTAATACTGTTATTAAAAGAAATGGAGAAATAGAAAAATATAACGTAAATAAGATTATTAACGCTATAATCTCAGCATCTCCTGATAATTTCTGGAATAACCAAAAATCACTATTATCTGAAATAATAGCAGATGTAGAGGATAAAATCATTGAAGAGTTTGACGATAATCCTACAGTTGAGGAAATTCAGGATATAGTGGAAATAATACTAATTAAGCATAATTTAGCCGAAATAGCTAAGTCTTATATCCTTTATAGAAATAAAAGAAACCAAAAAAGAGCTGAAGCTTGGTTAAAAAGTGATATAGCTTTGAATATTTGGGAAAGAAAATATCAACATGATAATGAGTCATTTGATGAATTTTTTAATAGAGTAACAAAAGGTAAAAAAGATTATATTAAAGTGATTAGAGATAAAGAATTTTGTCCAGCAGGAAGAATATTAGCTAATAGAGATGTAGAAGGTAAAAAATCTTCCTATTCTAATTGTTACTATGTTCCCATAACAGAGGATAGTTTAGAAGGTATATTTCAACAAAGTCTTTATGAAACAGCTAGAACTTGGTCTTATGGTGGTGGTGTAGGTGTAGGATTATCCACATTAAGACCTAGAGGTGCAAAGGTCAATAATGCTGCTGAAACAACAACTGGAGCAGTTTCTTTCATGAAAAACTTTAATGCTGCTGCTAAAACTATAGGACAAAAAAATAGAAGAGCTGCACTTCTTCTTAGCTTAGAAGTAGACCACCCTGATATTGAAGAATTTATTGAAGTGAAACAAGATGTTGAACAAATAACAAAAGCTAATATTTCTGTTAAAATAACAGACGAATTTATGGAAGCTGTAAAAAATGGTAATGATTTTGAGCTATATTTTAAAGTTGAAGATACAGGTGAAGAAATAAAGAAAACTGTTGACCCAGAAAGATTATTAAATAAAATGGCTTATACTAATTGGTATTCAGGAGAACCCGGAGCTTTATTTAAAGATAGATTAGAAAATTGGCACATGGGGACTGAACTTGATTCATTTGGAATCACAGGTCAAAATCCCTGTTCTGAGTTACCACTTCCAAATTGGGGAAGTTGTAATCTTAGCAGCATTAATTTGTCAAAATTAGTCAAAAATCCATTTACAGAGAGGGCTGAATTTGATTTTGAAAAATTAAAAGTATTAACAGATAAAGGAATAAGATTTTTAGATAATATTATAACAGAAAATGCAGAAAACCATCCATTAGAAAAGCAAAAAGAAGTAACACAAAAATTTAGGCAAGCAGGATTAGGTGTAATGGGTTGGGCAAGTTCATTAATTAAACTAGGTCATAAATATGGTGATGATAAAAGTAAAAGATTAGCTCATAGAGTAGGAAAAACAATGATAAATCAAGCTCTTCTAACTTCTGCACTATTAGCAAAAGAAAAAGGTCCATTTCCTGCTTATGAAGAAGAAATGTTAGAGAGTGAATTTATACAGGAAAATATTGAGCCTGATATATTAAAATATGCTGAAAAATATGGTTTAAGAAATGTATCATTATTAAGTATTGCCCCAACAGGTTCAATAAGTACAATGTACCAAGTTAGTGGTGGTATAGAACCTATATTTGCTATATCTTATGAAAGAAAAACAGAATCAATACATGAAGAAGAAAAATCTTATAAAGTATATTCAAATTCGGTTAAACAGTTAATGAATGCAAAAAATATTTATAATGAAGATAATTTACCCGATTATGTAGTTTCAACCAATGAAATCCCTTATGAAGATAGAATAGAAATGCAAGGTATTTTTCAACAATATATAGATAATGCTATTAGTTCAACAATTAATCTACCAAATGAAGCCGAAGTAACTGATGTAAAAGATATATTAATGCTGTCTTATGAATATGGTTTAAAAGGGGTCACTATATTTAGAGATAATTGTAAAAGAGATGCAATTCTATCAAGAAATGACGATACTGAAGGTAAACAAGAATTAAACGAAAATGATTGGATTGCTATTGGGATTTGTCCTGATTGTAAATCTAATTTAGATAGGACTGAAGGCTGTAAATCCTGTAAAAATTGTGGGTGGAGTGCCTGCACAGTTTAAAGGAGGTTAAAAATGGATACAACTTATTNTTATCGTCATTTATATCGAAAAGCTGAAATTGTATTAGATTTAACCGGAAAGGTGGTGAAAAGTAAATTTAAATTCCCTAAACTTGATGATAGATTAAATTTGCATCAAATAGAAGAACAAATGAAAATGGATAGAAGGGTTTTAATTATAGACAAAAAAGAGAAAGAAATTGTGAGAAAAAACTTTAATTAGGAGGAATAAAATGAAAGAGAAAATCAGAGGGTTTGAACATGTTAGCAAGGAAAATAGGGAATATGGAAAGAAAGGAAAATTACCAACTAGGTCAACTTCTGCTTCAGCAGGATATGACTTTTATTCGCCTATTCAGTTTAAAATTCATAGAGGAGAAACTAAACTAGTATTTACAAATGTAAAAGCGTTTATGCGTGAAAAAGAATATCTACAACTTTCAATTAGAAGTAGTCTTGCTCTTAAAAGAAACCTTATTCTTGTGAATTCTCCGGGAATTGTGGATGCAGATTATTATAATAATCCCGATAATGAAGGTAATATTGGTATAATGCTTAGAAATATTGGACAAAGACCAGTAGAAATAAAAGAAGGTGAAAGAATAGCTCAAGGTATATTCCAGACTTATTTTATAGCAGATGAAGATTATAATGATGAGGAAAGAGAGGGTGGGTTTGGGAGTACAGGAAATAAATAAAAGAAAGGAGGAAATAAAATATGGGTGAAGAAGAAAGGGAAGAATTTGATGAGGAGTTTTGGGAAGATGCTATTAGTCAAATTGGGGGTCAAAGAGTAGATAGAGCTTTAGATAAAGTAACAAAAGTTTTATCTAAATTTGCATGGAAATTTTATATGAAGGCTTTAGAAAGAGGATTCAATAAAGAACAAGCTATGCAACTGACCAAAGTACAATCTGCTCAATTACTAAAAGTGGTGTTTACTTCTCAATTTGGTAGAGGTGGGGCTAAAGACGAATAAGCCCCACTTTTCTTCTCCTTTTTGGGGGTGATAACATTTATCAAATAAGAAACTCAGGATGGATAGAAGCAATAGTAGGTCCAATGTTAGCAGGAAAAACAACTGAATTATTAAAAAGGGTTGAAAGATGTGATATAGCAGGACAGTCTTATCGCATATTTAAACCGATTATAGATGATAGATATGATGAAAATAAAATAGTGACCCATCATGGTATGTCATCTGAAGCAATCCCTGTAGAAGAATCAAAAGATATATTAAACCACACTTATGAGGAGTTAGAAGCTGTAGCTATTGATGAAATGCAATTTTTTGATAAAGAGCTTGTTGAAGTAGTGAAAAGATTAAGAAAGAATAAAATAAGAGTAATAATAGCAGGGCTGGATTTAGATTTTAGAGGAGAACCATTTCCAGTAAGTGAGAAAATAATTTGTATGGCAGAGTTTGTTGATAAATTGCATGGAGTATGTGAGGTATGTTCAGAGATAGGAACAAAAACCCAAAGGATAATAAATGGTGAACCTGCTCACTATGATAGTCCAACTATAGTTGTTGGTGGTAGTGAATGTTATGAATGTAGATGCACTAAACACCACAAAGTAAAAAGGGGATGATATTATTTATCCACGATTAAGTCATGTTTATACAACTAATTGGAAGAATGCAATTAGGGGGATGAGGAATCCTGTTGAAAGTTGGGATAAATCAGACAGTGAGTGGGTGAACGAAAATAAAGAGTTTTCTGAGTCAATAGCTACTCCTGAATTTAACAAAGATGGGCAGATGTTCAAAATAGGTAATAAAGATTATAAATTAGCCATGAATTTAGTCACTAATGGGGTTAGTCACAGGAAGTTTATGAGACAAATATTCTTTAGTATGGATATTGAAGCCCCACTTTATTGGTGGAAACAAATGGCAACCTATAAAGTTGGTACTACTTTCAATTCTACTTCTCAGATGCATTTAGGAGGAACTAGAGAATATACCAAAGATGATTTTGTTTATATAAGTGATGAAAAGTTAGCAAGATTAAATAGACTAGTAGATAGTTTTAACAAAACAAGAAAACCAAAAATGAAAAAACAACTAATAAAAGAAATACCTCAATCTTATCTTTATCTGAGAACTGTTTCTGGTAACTATGAAAATTTAAGAAATATATATCATGATAGAAAAAATCATTTTCTTGATGAGTGGTCTGAGGTATTTTGTGATTATTTAGAAAGAATGCCTTATAGTGAGTTTATTACTAAAGAGGGGGGATAAGATGCAGAACAGAAACGAAATAGTAGAATTAAACTCTATTAAAAGAAATCTTGAAGAAAAAATAAAAAATGAAGAATCCCTTCCTAACAGAAATCACCTAAAGAGTGCTGTATACAATATTGAAGCAGTTATTCAAAGTAAAAGGAATGAGTTAAAACAGCAATATAAAGATTATTACAATGATTATAATTAAATAAAAATCCCCCGCCAATTAAGGTGGGGGTTAATTTTATGCTTCTACTTCTATATAATTAACCGAAACAAAAACTTTATTATCCCCTGTAGTTGTTGTTATTTCTAAAGGTTCATTTACTTCTCCTTCTGCTAAACTTACTTTAGGAGCAAATCTATTGTTAGCACTAGAATATAATCTAGCTAGTTTTATATCACCTATATCTAATTGAACCTCACCACTATTAGCTTTTGTGTGGATACTAACATCTGTAATCATTAATTTATTGCCATCATCTGGCTCTATCATAGTTTGTTCTGAAACGCTTTCTTCGAGCTCTACACTATAAAAGCTTTCTATAGCTTGAGTTTCTACAACTAATGCTTCTTTTTCATTTGCTTTGTTTTTTATTAGTTTAGCTTTTCTGGCTTCACCATCCTTATTTATTAAATGAATTACAGGTGACATTTCGTCACCCCCTCCTTAAATATTTCTCTCACCATATTCAACTAAAGGTTTAAGCCAGTTAAAAATATCAATATGCTTATTTTCAGCAAATATTAAACACTCATAAAAGAATACTAAGTCTTCTTCTTCTATTTCTTTTGCATGAGATAAAGCTATTTCATAGTGCTCAATAGCCTTTTTTTCAACTTCTTTTGACTTTTTTAATACTTCTATAAAATCGTCTGGTATTTTTAATTCCTCTATTTCTAATTCTTCATAGTCTATTTCTAATAATCCAGCAACTTCATCTCTGTGATATTCCTCTACTCTTCTGAGATGTCTAAAATAAGCCTTCATTTCATTAGTTGGTGCTCTTTCTTCTAGTTCTTGATAAAAAATTAAATTCTTCTGTTCTAATCTCAAAGTTTTAACAAGATGTTCTAGTGCTGTGCTATCTAGCTCTTCTATTTGCCACTCAAACCATTCTGAGGGGTGTATAATAGCCTCTGTAGGGGCATTACAGAAAGGGCAGATACCATATTCAGTTAGCTCATGGTCACAAAATCTACATCTCCACAAATTAAAATCTTTTCTCATCTAATCACTCCCTATCCCAATTTCTTTTTCCGCTTCCTTTAATTTTTCATTAAAGTCAGGTTTACTACCAAATTCATCTTCTATAAGATTGTCAATCTCTTCCTCTGTTTGTTTGTATTCTTTACCAAACTCATTCCAATCTATATCTAATTCTATATCATTTTCGCCAGTTACATTAATGGATATTCCACCAAAATAATATTTACCAGATTTGGTTAATCTAAACTCTATATTTGGGTCTTCATGTAGTTTCTTCACAAACAGAGGAAGAGGTATTTCATCAGGCATTTCATTAAATATTTTATTGAAGAGTGCTACTAGTTTCCCACTTCTTCCTTCTTTTCTTTATTGATTTCATCTAAAAGAACGCTTTCTTCTTTTATACTTTCAATATCTTCATCATGTAGTCTTTCTACTAATTCCTCTAATAGTTGAGGTACTGGCACATCATAAGTTTTAAGTATTTTTCTAATTAAAGCAATTGTGTGTTGATATACTTCTTCATGCTTAGTGTCTTTAACATAAGCACCAAGAAAAAGACCGATACCAAGAACAATAGCATTTACAAGTATTCCAGATTCAAGAAGAACTTCAAGAATAACTTCCATTTTTATTACCTCCTATTGTCCCAAATTATTGGGTTTGTTCTACCTTCTGGTAATTCTCTAATATCAACATGAATGTGTGTATTATAGTAACCAATACCAGTAAAACCAATATTAATAGCCATAGAGCCAATTTCTTCAATATCATAAAAGTGATTTCTGAGTAAAAAGTCTACTGCTGTTCCATGTAAGTGTTGACTATTTTCTNCTCCACCAACTTGTNTATTNCTTTCTGGACACCTATAAGCAGAATTTATATAAATAGGATTATCTAGTAAATTTCTAAGTTTCTGCAATTTTTCTACCAATTCTGGATAAACAATAACATGGTCATGTTCTGGGTGAGTACATATAAATTCTCTTAAGTTAAAATCCTCTGCTATTTTAAAATTATTAGGTTTACTAATTATTACCACCCCCTTAATGCCATAAGAATGTATTAAATACCTGTAGAATAGAAAGAAGAGCAACTACTCCAGATAATATCTTAATCCAAAGTTCATTTGTAGATTCCTTTCCTTCTTCTCTAGCAGCAATTCTTTCTATGTGTTCATCAAGTTTTTTCTCTATATCATTAATTCTAGATGATGTTTGTTTTAAATCTTCAAATAATTTATTTATATCATCAGGTATACCATCTTTTTGCATTTTGTTTTCTATGTTACTTTCTAAACTTTGAACTCTTGATTGAGTATCTTTTAATATGTCATACATTTCTTTGAGAGTGATTCTAATACTTAGTTCTTCCTCTTCATTATTAATTATCATCACCCCCATTTATATAATTTATGATATCAATTTTTTTCTTTATCTTTTTTAGTTTCTCTGGGGTAAAATATGGTATTTCATACCCCATACATTTTAAATTCTCAACTATACTAATCATTTCAGTAACAACTAAAATTGTGATTATATAAGTCCTTATAGGGGGTGTATTTAAACTAATAGCTAGTGCATTAGCTAAAAATACTGCTGCCATATACTCGATTACCTTCCACATACCATTACGCATACCTTTTGAAGTTAATGTAGATGTAAATTTCATAATAAAATGTAAATAACTGTGACCATTAATCTCTATTTTATCATCAGTTACTTTAGCTACTCCTGTAATCATGTCTATTAATACCACTAGCAAAAGGAGTTGTAATGGGTTGCCAAACGTGCCAAATAAATACTCGAATGTGATTATACCTCCTGCTATCGCAGATTTGAATATAGGTTGTTCAATAATTGCTTCAAAATAGTGTTGTATTAACTCTATCGGGTCTTCCATTATATCCCCCTTCGATTCAAATTCATTCCACTCTTTTTCACACATATAAATAATATAACACCTCATGTTCCTCGGTTATTCCCCTATCGGGCTATAGAAGTATCTTTAAAAATCTTTATTTAACACTATTATAGCATGTTTTCCGTTTTCAAAATCATCCTTTTCTACATAAAGTATTGATAAGAAGTATACATTGAAAAATTTTATTGACAATATGAGCCTACTAAGACACTATTTTTTATTAATATTCCAAATAAAGTTATTATAATTAACTAAATTATTATTTAAAGCTTTTTTAATATTGTCTGCTTTTTTATTAATAGGTCTATAATCAAATAATTGATATTTGCCATCAACTTTTGCTACTGTAACCATATGAATGTTTAAAAAGGGTTTTTTGTTTCTTATTTCTAAAATAGGGCCAGTTTTCAACATCACAATTTCATATACTTCTCTATTATGATACTTATGATACCAATACCACATTCTAGCCCAAGCAGCACAATCCCTTGAAGAAGTTAAATCTTCTCTAAAAAAGAAATTCTTCTGCTGTGGAGAGTTATCTAATGCTCCACCTAATGGGTCTAAATAGTAATCATACTGCGTTCTATGACATATTTTTTTATGGAAATCATTAATGTTTAAATCTTTGATTTTATTCCAAATTTGAGGATTATTCCCTCTATACTTTGTAATCCTTAAAATCCAATAGATTAAAGGTGACTTCCAACTTCTGATTAATTTAAGATATAACCATAACATTAACTTAATTAGATTTTTCATTATTTTTTAACCTTTCTATTTCGCCATCTTCTATAATTTGAATAGTTATATTAAGAAGATTTTGAACAGCAAAGCTAGATGCTTGTTCTTCTTGAGCAAATTGTGAAAATAATTGTTCTAATTTTTTAATTTTTTGTTGTTCCATTTTTTATTCATCCTCTTGAATTATTTCTTTCATAAGCAGTATCATAATCTAACATTTTTGAGTAATGAATTTCCGCACCATTCCAATTCTCATTAGCATCTTTATCCTTTCTAGTACCAATTATTAAAACATTATATTCTCCCTTTTTTTCAGATATAACTGTTAGTTTGTTTTTTTCAATTTCACCATAAGCACTTCCAAAATGACCGACAGGAACAACAAAAATTTGTTCATTTTTATTTAATGAATTAAAATAATCAGGTAGTTCTATAACTTTTTTTAATTCGTCATTACTTATATTTATATTATATCTATAAATATTATCTCCTGCTGTGGGCGTCTCTACAGCACTGTGTTTTAGGTAGTATTCATCTTTGTCAGGATGTCTAATAGTAAAGTTTTTAGTTGCTGCATTAAGTTCTTCACAATCAATAGAGCCTTGTTCTCCATTTTTTGATATTGTAATATCACCACTTGAATCTGTCATATAAAAACTAGCTCCACCAGCCCCATGAAATGCTGCACGCATAATAATACCTCTACCTGGCAAGTCTCTATCTAAAGTAAGACGCCCATCCCATATATCATTTGCGCTACTATAATAACCATATAATTGAACTAATCGCTCTTGTTCTTGAGGTTCGTTAATTTTTATTTCACCAGCTAAATCTCCCCAACTCTCCACAGCACTATAACCTTTTATATCTAAAGTTGGATTATTGGTGTGAGGAGGATAAAATTCCATAATACCTGTTTCGCCTTCATCAAATTCTTTCTCGGTTACTTTTGCTAAGGTATTATTATCACTATCAGATATTATAACATCCCCCTCAAAAGTACCACTAGCAGCTTCTAATTCCCCTCTGAATGTGCCATTGCCTTCCTCGTCTAATGTGAATTGATTAGTATCTATAACTAAATCATTGCCACTTAAATTAAAGGTAGTGCCGTTTTGTGATGCTAATACTAAATTAGAAGTACTTATTGTACCTTTATTTACATCTAAATCTCCACTAAAAGTACCATCAACAGCTTCTAAAGAACCTGAAAATGTACCACTTGCAGCATCTAAAGAACCTGAAAATGTACCACTAGCTGCACTTAAGTTTCCACTAAAAGTAGCATTTCCACTTGAATCAATTTCAAACTCATCAGAGCTAATACCATTTTCATCATCTATTGTAAGATTCATTGTGTCTGAAATTAAAGCAAATCTACTAGCATTTACTTCCCCAGCAAAATAAGCTGAACCATTAGCATTTAATCTAAAATCTTGTGTAAATACTGAAAAACCATCATCATTTAATAATAGAAACTTGTTATCAAAACTACTAGTATCTTTATCAGGTGCAGGTAAGCTATCTAAATTATCTAATCCTTGAAACATAGCTATAGTATCAGCGTTCATAAATATTTGCTTTTCACCTGTTTCTGGTTCTCCAACAGCAAATAAAGGTACATCATTATCGTCTACACTTTCTGGAAATAACCTCATCTGATTAGCTACCATTTGTATATCTACATTACTATTATTAGAATCATATTTTAAACCTAAACCACCTATAGTTGGATTACTAGCACCTTCTTCCCAGTAACCAGCAAGAAAAGTATGTTCTTCTTCAACATCATTATTAAAGTCTTCTCTATTATCTGGCAATCCCTCACCTGATAATGTTTTTGTTAACTCATTAGGTGATAATAAGGATTCATTTATATCAGGGGCTTTTATTGTAGTAGTTTTAGCAATGATTGGTTCAGAAAATGTATTCTCATATAAGGTAGTATTATATTCTTCATTTATTACACTATCATATGCACCGACAGTTATTTCCCACTCTGTACCAGACGGCACATTAATAATTTTACTGTTTTCATACTCATCTATTGGTAATTTTTCTTCTTTACTACCATCACCATTTATTTGGTTTAATCTAACTACATAACCTAATATTTCTTTAAACTCACCAGTCACAGTATTTCCTTCTATATCGTTTATTTTATAAACAGCTGGTAACATTATTTCTAATGATTGGAAATATTCATTAACTACTGGAGTATCTAATTGTCTAATTCCTTGATGGTATAGTGTAATTTCATTAGGTTCGGAATAATTTCCTGAGTTATCCTTTGCGGCGATATAGAATGTATATTCTTGTAATCTTGGAGCATCAAATCCTCTTCTTCCTTCAAATTTATATCCTCCCAAAATTCACACCCCCTCTATCTACTCATTTGTTTTCCTCTAAATAATAACCTTCCTAATATAGCTCCATCTAATTCAGCTATTGCAATACCATTTGCTTCATGTTCTCCATAATGGACATAAAATATACTACTGTCAACAATTGCTTCTGCTATACCACTTGCTTGATGTTCTCCTTCCCATACATAAAAGACCCTACTGTCATGAACTGCATCTGCAATTCCATTCGCTTCATGCTCACTAAATATTATTATTAAAGGTTGAATTTCTCCATTACCAACTCCACTTGCTTGATGTTCTGCAATATTTATTACCATTGATTCTAATTCTGTTTGCGATACTCCATTTGCTTTGAAATCCGTTGACATTAACAAATATGATTCAAGTTGAGAACTTCCTATGCCGTTCGCTGAAAGCTCTGGATACCATACATAAAACACCTTATTATCGTGTGATGCTGTGGAAACTCCATTTCCATCATGAGTACTATATTTTATTGTATTTACTCTTACTTCTAAATAATCTAATCGAGGAGTTACTGTGGTGTCATTTGTTTCTAATGTTTGCCTTACATCAAGTGTAACCCCATCTAAATCTGAAGGCAAATCAGGAATAGTTCCACCATTTGTTACTTCATTCCAACTTCCACCATCTACAGAAGTTTCAATTGTTATTGAAGTATCAGTAGGTTCTGTTGAAGTCCACTCAATTAAACTTTGACTTAATTCTCCTACTGGTGATAAATCAAGAGGAAAAGATTGCCTTGTGCCTACACCAAATACTTCTTTCCATAGTTTAGACATTTATTTCACCTTCTCTGCTAATTCCATCAGCTCCACAAAGTTATTTTTCATATCATCTAGTGTGTCTATTTTGTCTAGCATAGCGTTGTATTCATCAAGTTTTTTCTGCTTTTCCTTCT
>SL_8KL_010_SEDDRAFT_10003947_pt1 | contig 12106 bp, 23 predicted proteins | sample SodLakKL_010_SED_4_FD_11160 | JGI IMG/M metagenome (IMG submission 11160) | reverse complement strand
TTGTATGCAACGTATCTTTCTTCGGTTATATAAAACTACCCCAATTCATCACCCACCTAACCGTTAGTTAGGAAGGTGACTTCTTGGGCAAAGAGTTAAAATTTATTTGTTCTACGTATCTATTTCTTTTTTGCATCAATATTCTTTGGACTTTTTTCGTAGTTTTCTACGGCACACCCAATTATGCCTACTACTTCATGCTGCTTCCACGTCTCGGTATCGATTATCAGATCATATATGGAGAGGTCGGATATATCAATCCCATAATATTCTCTATACCTTTTCTTTTCGGACTCTTCGCGGTCAATTATATCATCCAGCGCTCTTTCAAACCCTATATCTTCTCTTCTCGCAACTCTCTTAGCCCTAAGCTCCAAAGGAGCTTTCAACCATATCTTTATGTCGGCCCTTTCGGCCATCCACCCTGCAAGCCTTCCTTCAATTAATATGTTGTCTTTCTCCTTGGATATCCTGCGCTGCTCTTCATCTATCTTCTTGTCTATTTCAGGGTTCTTTTCAGCATACTCGCTAAATTCTTCGAGAGTCATACCTTCGTTGCTTGCCATATTTCTGAAAAGGTGTCCAGCACATATATATTCAAGGCCTATGCTACTGGCAACATCTTCTGATGTTGTGCTTGTTCCAGCTCCGGCCGGTCCGCTAACTGCAATTTGCATTATATCCCTGCATTGGCCACTTTTCTAGAAATCTGGCTAGCGGGCATAGAGCATACAAAATACCATATAAGCCAGGCAGGCATAACCCATATTCTAACAGAAAGGTCCACTTCACCTATAAAAGGCATCAACATCGATGTTGCCTCGTAAACAGCATTTGCCGGATCTGTTACATAGTATATCCATGCAAACATAGGTATCGTAATAACCAGTATATACGCCATCTTCTTGAACTGCTTACCCATGCTCCCCATCATCTCTCGGGTTATCTCGTTCCGCTCCTTCTTTAGGTCACTTGCCCTCTTGTCGTTTCCTCTCTCCTTGGCTTCCATTATTTCATCGTTTAACTCCTTAAGCCTTTCCTGCTTGTCCTTCTGACCCTCCATTCCACCTCCAAACTTTTGTGCAACGCTACTAAGCGCACTGGTTACCATTGCAACAATGAGTATCGAAATTTCGATAGGGAGGTTAGCTATAGGGTAAAGAACATTGTGGGCGGCTCCTCCAAGCTGGTCAAAAAAATCTGGATTTATAACAATCGATATGAACATGAGTATGGCTAAAAACAACAATATTTTCTCAAAAGTACTTTTAAATTTTTCTAGAGACCCGTTTCCATCCTCTTCATCCGACATTAAGTAAGCACCTTTTTCAATTCTTCGGAGGCCTTATCGAGTCCTCCATCTGGATTTTTTATGATCTTGACAGTTGCTCCAGATAAAACTGCGCACGACATTGCGGCGGTTCTATTCATCAACTGGTGCTCACGCAAATCTTCTTCGGCTTCTTTATCCCTTTCCCTCACATCTTCATCCTTACTTCTTCTCGAAGATATCTCGTAAGGAGAGGCTTCTACCAGAACAAATGTATCGGGAGAAAGAGGTCTAAGAACCCATTCGGGTATTCCCGGGAGGTATCCTTCAGGTGTACTTATTGTGCTGTGCGTATCAACTAGAACAGAACCTTCTTCTGAAAGGTTCGATATTTTTTCACCTGCTGACTTCTGGAGTTCTTTCTGAACGGAGGCGTTCAGCTTTCGGATCTCATCTCTGGTCTCAATGAGGTCTTCATCTTTAGCTATTTCGAGCATTACATCACCATAATTTACGATGTCGCAGCTTACTGAATCATCATCGAGTGCTTTATTAGCAACCGTGCTCTTTCCTACGCCGGGTACGCCCGATAAAATTACCACTTTGCTGTTATTTTTACCCTTACCGTCCTTGTCATCACTCATCTTGCTTTTCAACCCCTCCTCCAGCTTCTTCTATCTTTTTCTCTGCAGAAGACGAAAAATCGCTAGCCTTCACGCGGATAGGTTTTGTTACCTTTCCAGATCCAAGCACTTTATCTATGCCTAGATCTCCTGCATCTATGGATATATTACCATCCTCGTCAGTGCTGGCCAGTCCTGACTCGACCAAGTAATCGGCCATCTGGTCGAGTTCTCCTACATTTATAACTTCTTTCTCCTCGACAACACCTTGAGGCCTTTTGAATCCTTTCTTTCCAAATTTCCTCTGCGGGTACTTTTCATGTTTTTGGCCTCCCGTCTTTCCTCTTCCACCACGGTGGCCTGCGCCCCTGCCTTTCTTGCCAAATCCTCTTCCGTGGGTTCCAGAGCCACGATCTTTGTTTCCCATCTCTAAATCACCTCATTCTGTATATCAAATCATTTATATCTCGGCCCCTATATCCTAGGGAGCCTCCCTCTTGGAAAGATCTCTTAGTACTTTTGTATCCTTTCCTAGGAGGATGTAGTCTTATCACAGTATTTATATCTAAATCATCAACTGCATCATAAACCTCATCTCTCTCGAAAAGATCTTCGGCAACAGCCCCATATGATCCTTTATCTTCCAGCAACTCGTCAAGGGTTGTTTCATTAGAGCTTTTATTTGCTACCTCGTCAGCTCTTTTGAGTAGGCAAGACAAGCCTTGCTCATCCAACTCACCCCAGGCCACATAATCTTTTACCTTCCTCAACATGCTTTCTATATCCTCGCTTTCCCGTAGGATCACGCAATGGTTGGGTCTCTCTAAGTTAAGAAGGTGTAGTGTATCTTTAATATCTTTTCTAATGCCAACTGTCCCTCTAATTCTAATTGCAGCATACATTTTTTATTTCCTCTTGTTCTATTGTCTCGGTATCCTAATTTGAGAAGCTTTTCTCAACGAATTGAAGGTTGCCTTTCCAAAGTTAATTGTAGTTCTAGTATCACCTTCGGTGGTGGACCAGACATCTTCTATACCTGCAAGTTCCAGTATCTTCCTCGCAGTCTCTCCGGCTGCGAGACCAATACCGCGGGGTGCAGGTATCAGTGTAACGCTCACGCTTCCAGCCTTTCCAGTAACTTCAACCGGAACCGTATGTTCTTCCTCGCATCCGCATTCCCAGGATCCACAACCTCTCCTTACTTCGATGAGGTTGAGCATTGCTCTATCTATAGCTTTTTTTATCGCCGAACCTACTTCCTCGTCTTTTGCCTCAGCCAATCCGACAAACCCATTCTTATTTCCAACAACAACTTGAGTCCTATATTTAACTCTTCTACCCGAGTCAGTCATCCTCTGTACAAGGTTTACGTCAAGGACCTCCTCATTCAAATTTATTAATCTATCAACAATCTCTACTTCTTTAAGGGGGAGGCCAGAGTTGAGGGCTTCGCTAATCGATGAAATCTCTCCAGCAGCCACCATTCGACCTAACTTTGTCTTTGGTTCCCATTCTACCTGTTCATTTTCCGAAGCTGACATGTTAAACACCAAAATATTCTTTTATATTGTTTTTAACCTGCTCAAAATGTTCTGGAATTTTATCTGAGGATACAGTAGCAGTATCTTCTGTGTCTTCAGATCCCTCAGATTGGTCAGCATATTCTGCGATATGTTGACCTCTAATTCTTTCCGACGGAGGTAAAACAGACTCTCCAGCCGGAACATCCAAACCCGCATCAATCGCTCCTTTTATAACTGCAAAGACTGTGGATCCGGCAGAAATCGGATTAAGTCCTATATCGGGAACTGCAGCCTCAATATCTTTTTCAATTGCTCTAAACCCGCACAAGTATCCAGTCAGATATGCCGCTGGAGTATTTTGTGTCGAATACTTCCACCCGAATTCCTTAAGCTGGTTCGAGTGTGAGGATGTAACCACTAAATCTCCCTCTTCAGAGTATTGAGAAACTTGTACTTGGAAGTGTTTTTCGCTCTTACGTACCACAAATCTTGGTTTATCTGACTTAAGGATATTGAGCCTCTGATCGTAATCGGTCTTCGATTCATGTCGTCTTTTTAATGGAAACTTATCAATCTTATTCATTTAACTCTTCCTCCATCTTTTGGGCAACAATTTCGAGTGTTTTTACGTCGCGGATCTCTCCACCTTTCGATTTATTATAAAGCTTACGATACGTTCTTTTTGATATTTCTCCATCTTTCTTCATCTCCCTAAGCCTCTTTCTCTGGGCCCTTATTCTATCCATCCATTTCTCTTTCTTAGATTTTCGCGAGTTCTTGGAGCCCTTTCTCTTGCCGTGACCGCGGTGCCGGCCCTTTTTGATTTCTTTTTCCCTCTCTCTGGTTCTGCCCCTGCTTGCTCCTTTGCCCTGAGGAGCTTTTATTGCACCCTCTTCAATCAAATCTCTTATGTCATCCTTCCTTATCGCCATAGATACATCTTCTAACCTATGAGGATCAATCCAGATTTTATTCTTTCCTACGCCTAGTATTTCAGAGGCCATTCTCTTCTGGTTGCTTAAGTCAGTCACTTTTTGACCCCAGGTTCTTAGGATTTAATATTTTTATTCCTTCTTTACGAGCCTTTTCCTGAATTTTAGACCTTTTCCTTTTACCTACCTTTCCAGCTATACGGACAGCTTCATCCTCACCTACTTTCTCTATTTCTTCAGGATTGTGCACCAAAACCTCTCTGTAACCCGATGGATGTATGTTTCTCTGCTCGGCAGGTTTCCTTCGCCCTACCTTGGGTATAGCCGGACTGCCTTTCTTCTCCTTCCGCTGTTTACTCTGAGACCCTTTTGGGCTCCTCCATTTATTCTCAACTCTTTTAAGTTTCTGAGAATCTTGACGTCTAACTTTCTTCTTTTTTGATTTCTTATCGCCAACCAAAATCTTCACCCCTTTTCTATTATATATATTCCATCCTGGAAAACGCGTGGATCCTTCCCTTTTATGTGTGTTGCCTCTTCAATCTTCGCAGCAGTTTGACCTACCGCATCTTTATTAGGTCCTTTAACGACCAACTCATCATCCAGTATTTCCACCTTGGTTTCGTCACCCATTATATCTACTTTTCTTGGATTCTTCTCTCCTAGGAAATTTTGGATCACAAGCACGTTGTTTCCCTTGGTTTCCAACTTTATTGGGAAGTGGGAGTACACCACTCGCATCTTGTATTCAAAGTTTTCTTTTGCGCCTCTGAACATATTTTTGATGTGTGAAACGTATGTCCCTAGTTCAGACCTATCTTTCTTCTTATTACTATCCACAGTTAGCAGGACTTTGCCATCTTTCTTTTCGATATTTACTCTGGATGAACTTACTTTCCTTTCCAAGGACGCGTTATCTCCCTCTACCTTTATTCTTTCTCCATCAACAGTAACCTTGATATCTTCCGGTATTTCCAACTCTTTTACTTTCATGCATCACACCTTCTAACTTCTAACTCCCACTTTCTCTTCAGAATATGTAAGCCAAAAGCTTGCCATTTGTTTTTCTTTCCTGGGCCTCTTCATGCGAGATTACTCCTTCTGACGTGGATACTAGCAAGATCCCGAAATTTTTACCGGGGAGGAATTTCTTCTCCCACTTTTCGAAATCGTTCTTACTCACGGAAAAGCGTGGCTTTATTGCACCACACTTATTGATATTACCATTCAAACTTACCTCAAAAATACCACCTTTGCCGTTGTCTACGTACTCGAAAGCGCTTATGTAGTCGTGCTCCTGCATTACCTTAAGGGCTCTACCGATAAGCTTAGATGCGGGTTTAATCGTACATTTAAGCCTACCTGAGTCGCTTGCATTTCTTATGGTGCTTAAAGCATTATTAAAAGGATCAAAGCTCATTCAAATCACCTATATTTTCTAAATCCCATACTCTCTGCTATCTCTCTAAAACATTGCCTGCAGAGGTAGATATTATATTTACTTATCAGTGCTTGCTCTCTTTCACACCTTCTACATTCTCTTTTATTCTTAGAACTCATCTGTCTCTTTCACCTCAACTCCAAATTCCTCTTCTAAATAAAGGACTACATCTTCGGGTTTAAGGGAGTGCTTATCTCCAACTTCAGAATCGTCCTGGGATCTTCTACTCACTCTATAACCGGGCCTCTCCATTACAACCACAACATCCATACCAAAGATTCCGACATCTGGATCGTATTCGACCCCTTCAAAATTTGTGTGCTCATCGATGCCGAAAGAAAAATTACCCTGCTCATCAATCGACTCTCCACTTAGCACATTGCCTTTAACTTCGAGGGCTCTTTCGAGGAAGTCTCTAGCATCTTCTCCTCGAAGGGTTGTCTTACAACCTATAGGTTCTCCTTCCTTTATTCCAAAGCTCTTTATTGTTTGCTTTGCCTTTGTACGTACTACTTTATTTCCTGTGAGGTCTTCGAGTACGTTCTCGGCCCTAACAAGTTTGTCGCCGCTGCTACCTATACCCATATTAACTATAATTTTTTCAACCCTTGGCCTCAGCATCGGGTTCTGGTCATCGCTTCCATATTCGTATTCATATTTACCTTTGTTCTTTCCTTCATTCACCTACAGTCACCTCTAACTCATCTTGGCCTACAACTATAATGTTCTCATCAATAGTTGAAAAATCTTCATCTGATTCCAGCTTCACCACGTTTGGTGTAGGATTTCTCATGACTTCGTAACTGGAAAGGGTAGCAACCTTTCCCGCATGGGATCCACTAAATACAAAAACAGGCACTCCTTCTTCAAACTTGAAGTGATCCAATACTTCTTGTTCAGGCAGTTTAACTTTAAGTGTGTCGCCTGTTCCAATATCGGATGCATCTTCAGAGTTCATTCGGATGTTTCTTCCATCGTGTAAGCTAACCTGGAACGTTTCGGCATCTACAGATCTTTTGTCATCCACCCTACAAAGTTTGTATTTGGATTCTTCTTCACCAATCTCGACAAATATAAGCCTATTCTTATTATCAACCGATACTCTTAAATGTAGATCGGCATTTGGTAAGGATATAACATCAAAAAGACCTACACCAAAATCCGGATCCGAAACAGGTCTACCATCGACTAGAAGGCCCTGTTCAGATATTATCTTCTTAACTTCTCTATTGTTGTTTACTATGCCTACCACATCCCTCAAAACTATATTCACAGGCATGGACAGCTCTCGCGGGTGTGGTGATTTAGGGTCTGTTACCCATACTCCTTTTTTCTTTTTATGTATCGACCAGCTCCTTGGAGCCGATATCCTTTTACGATGCATATTTATCTCTCCAGTGATTCTACTCTTTTTTTATCTGATGTATCAAGCTCAGTTATCATAAGATTTGATGGGTGCACGGGCCTGGGAATCTCAGATCCATCCGTTTTCTCGAGGGTTACATCCTCAACATAAACTTTCTCAGAATCGAGATCAATCTCATTTACGCTACCTTCTGTCCCTTTATTATCGCCTCTCATCACTTTCACCTTGTCTCCCGTCCTGAGTTGTGCACTCCTTTTCCCGAATCTCTCACTAAGGTCCTCGGAAAGTCTTGCGGACATATATTTTTGTTTAGTATGAAGTGGAGAATTATACCTTCTTTTTCTCTGTTTTTCGGGTTTTTCGGACATAATTATTTACCTCAAATTATCATTTATTATACAACTATTTTTACAACACTCATTTTTATCAGTATGCATTTAATTAATTTGAATATCTTTTCTAAATATATTAATCAAAATATCATCGTTGCAGAGCTTGCTATTTTGGGAAATCTCTCAGCAGATTCTCTCGCCACTGGACCTCTTATCTCAGTACCCTTCGGCTCACCATTTTCGTCGACTAATACAGCTGCATTATCCTCAAACTTCACTCTCAAGCCGTCAGGCCTTCTGTACTCCTTCTTTTGTCTCACGATAACTGCATACATTACCTGCTTTCTCATCTCGGGTACGCCTTTGCGTACCGAAACAACTACCATGTCTCCTATCCCAGCCTTGGGTTGCCTCCTTCTAGTTCCTCTATACTTTTTAACGGAAACTAGCTCAAGTTCCTTAGCACCAGTGTTATCCGCACAGACCAACCTGGTTCCTGTTTGAATCGATTTGGTAACATTTGCCCTTAAGCCTCTCATGAATACCTCACTCCTTCTCGATAACTACGAATGACTTTGTTTTTGATAACGGCCTACACTCAGCAATTTTTACATTATCTCCTTCTTTTAAGGATATGCATTCCGGTTTGTGAACTGTATGCTTCGATCTTCTCCTTTCGTATCTTTCGTACTTTGGCGCTTTTTTAAGGTATCCTCTCTCAACTACGACGCTTTTGTCATCCATTATCGAAATTACCTCTCCATTAAGAACCTGTCCTCTCACTGGAAGTTTACCGTGGAACGGGCAATTTTCATCTTTACACTCTCTTTTTGGAGTTTTAACATCAAGACCAATATCTATTTCGCTCATTAAAATTCCTCAATTTTTAATACGTTCCTCTGGAAAATCTAATATAACATCTCCGGAAACTTTCACTCTCTTTCCGGATGGAAGATTGAAAATAAAGGTAGAATCCTTTTTCGGTATTTTTTTTCCTGATATGTTAATAGTGTTTCGTGTCTCATCTATAACGCTGCCTGATATGCCTTCATTGTAGGGATTCGTACTATCAGATACTTCAGCTTCTAGACCGATAAGCTCGTGATTTTTTATATTCTCAGGTTTCCTTTTCATCTTTCTCCCTCATTACCGTTTTGATTCTCGCAATAGCCCTTCGGAGATTCTTTATCCTGCCGGGATTTTCTGGCTGTCCTCCGGCCTCTGCAACTGCTCTCTCATTCACGAGTTCGTTTCTAAGCTCTCTCAGCTCAGCCTTTCTTTCTTCGGGACTCATCTCCCGTATCTCATCGGCTCTCAGAATTGTCATACTCATCCTCCTCTGTTTATCCTGGTATGACTATCCGGATATTTTTCTTTGTACTCTTCCATGTCCATATTATGTGTTTTTAGGTGGCTGGCGGTTATTGCCTTGTATTCTTCTCCACACTCTTGGCAAACTACTACTTCTACCTCCGTCTGTCCTTCTTCACTCTCTTCTCCACCCTCTTTAATTTCCTCGGATTCCTGAGCGGATTCTTCATCCAAATCCGTATCTACGCCCGATTCCGAATCGAAGTCGGCATCATCTATCTCGATATCTATCTCTTCGGTATCATCGATCTCAAATCCTTCATCCTCAAGCTCATCTACGTCCTTCACATTTACCTCATCGGGGAAAACTGCATCACCTTTTATTATCCTCACAGTAACGCCAATTGTGCCCAACTTCTTTTTAGCTATAGCTTTTCCTTCATCAACTACATCCTTTGCCGGCTGTCCGCAGTGCTTTATGTATCCTTCAGTAAATTTCTCGACCCTTGACCGGGACCCTGTAAGCTTTCCAGATAAAATTATCTGTGCCCCGAGAGCACCTGAATCCATAATATCTCTCAGAGTGGAGTATCCTGCTCTGCGGAAGTACCAACCTCTCTCGAGCGCGTTTGATAGCCTTTGAGCGACAACCTGAGCATTCAGGTTTGGATCTTCCACTTCATTTACCTCAATAGAAGGATCTTCTATATCGAAGCTTGCTTTAAGCTTGTCCGTTAGCTCCCTTATACGGCTTCCGCCCTTACCTATTACCATGCCCGGCTTCTCAGCATACAAGATTATCTGAGTCCCCGTAGGCGTTCTGTTGACATCAATACCTCCATATCCTTCTCTCTCGAGCTCTTCTCTAAAGAACTCATTCATTTTAGCTTTTTTAATTCCTTCCTCGATGAACTTCTTCTTAGTGGCCATTATTCTTCCTCCAATACTACCTCTATATGAGTGGTTTTCGTGTTTTTTGGTGTAGCCCGGCCAAATGCTCTAGGCATTATTCCTTCCATTTCTCTTCCTCTTTTAGCAGCAATATGGGAAACTCTAAGCCTGCTTGCATCTAGGCCTTTGTACTCTGCATTGCTCTCTGCATTTTCTATGACTTTGAGTATTTCAGATGCTGCCTTCTGTGGGTATCCACCGGAATCCCATCCATCCAAAGAGCTTCTGTGACCTTTCTTCTTGTTGTGCTTTCTAAATGGTATAGGTCTGCTCTTATCTATAATTCCTTCAAGGATTTCCTTGGCCTCGTCTAACTTCTTTCCTCTTACAGCATTGCATATTTCAACGGAGTCTTTTGGGGAAATGTGCAGTTCCCTACCCATAGCCTTCGAGGTTTCGTCAGGGTCCGGGTCCACGGAATATTCTACATCTGCCATAAATCTTCACCTACTTGAGTGGTACGTACTTAGAAGACCTCGTAGCACCAATACCTGGTCCTCCGTGTTCGACTTTCTTCCTAGTCAATACAAATTCTCCCAAGTAGTGTCCAATCATCTCCGGTTTTATTTTAACCACTTCGAAGTCTTCACCATTATGTACACTAAACTTAAGCCCGACAAACTGGGGTAGCACTATCATATCCTTGAGATGTGTTTTTATGATTTCGTCTTCTCCTCTTTCTTTTACTTCTTTTGCCTCTTCCATGAGCTTAAGCTCTTCTTCACGCAAGCCTCGCTCTATCTTTCTTCTCGCTCTGGATCCCAAAACTTCTTTTAATTCGTCTAAATTCATATCTTCAAGCTCTTCAAGTGAATAACCTCTATAAGTAAATTCTTTAGCCATAATCAATCACCTTTTCCTGTTTTACTTGCTCTTATATTACCAACTTTCTTTCCTGGAGGTGAATCTCTACCTGACGTCGTGGGTTTTCCAGGACTTTGTTTGCCCCCTCCTCCATGCGGGTGATCTACAGAGTTCATTGCAATTCCTCTAACGCTAGGATATTTGCCTCCTTTTGACTTCATCTTGTGGTATTTGTTACCTGCTTTCACAAATGGTTTCTCCTGTCTTCCTCCTCCAGCAACTACTCCAATCGTTGCCTTGCACTTAGGATCGAACCATTTCATCTCTCCCGATGGAAGTTGTACGATTGACTTATTTACATCGTGGGCTATCAATATTGCATAAGTTCCCGATGACCTGACAAACTTGCCGCCGTCTCCAGGCTTAGCCTCTATATTGCATACCGGTGTTCCTTCCGGTATCTCGGCCAAGTAAGTTGTATTGCCTGGTTTTATCTCTACATCAACCCCACACTCGATTATTTCACCAGTAGGTATTCCTTCCTGAACTAGTATGAGCCTCTCCTCCCCATTTTCATAAATTACCTTAGCTATAGGGGCATTTCTGGCTGGGTCGTGCTCTATATCTATTACTTCACCCAGTACAGTTTCATCAGAGTCCGTAGATAAATGTTCTAGTTCAGATTTATACCTGTGTGAAGGTGCAGAATAATTTTTTCCTTTCCCCATCCTTTGGGGCCGAATATCTTTTCCCATTTTTAAACACCTTTTTAGAATATTCCAAGCCTGCTTGCTATTTCTTCAGCATCATACTCAGGAGACAACTTAACCATCGCTTTTTTCTTTCCTTCCGAGGTTATCATCGTGTTAATTTTTTCGACTTCAACCCCATATGTTTCTTTCACGGCATCCTTAATCTGTCCCTTATTGGAATCTATATTTACTACAAGTGTTAGGGTGTTTGTTTCCTCCATCAACCTTGTAGTTTTCTCAGTTACCAGCGGATAATCTATAACGCTCATTTAAAATGCCTCCTCGATTTTCTCTATAGCCGATTTGCTCCATACTGTAAGCCTTCCGGCATCTCCACCTGGTGCAAGCATCTCAATATTGAGGTTCTCAACATCCAACGTCTCAACTCCTGGAAGGTTTCTGGCTCCTAAAGAAATTCCATTATCTTTTGAATATATTATAAGAACGCTCTTTGGCGCCCGACCTCTATCTTTAAATGCCTTCTTGGCTTTTTGTACATCTTCCCAAACTCCTACATCCTCAAGTAGGTTCTTGACATGCTTTGTTTTATTTAGTTCATGAATGCCATCGTCAACAACTATTGGGAGGTCTTCGAACAGATGTCCTCTCTCCCTAACTATCTGGACATTACAGCTAGACGATATAGCGCTTTTTAGAGCAAGTTTGCGTTCTTTCTTGTTTAGCTTCTTAGAATGGTCTTTGGTCGATTTGGGTGGGTGTGCCCTCCTACCGCCAACGGTTTGAGGTACTAATGCGGCTCGGTTACCTCCGCTTATCCTTGGGACCATGGCTTCGCCTCTG
>SL_8KL_010_SEDDRAFT_10003946_pt1 | contig 12106 bp, 10 predicted proteins | sample SodLakKL_010_SED_4_FD_11160 | JGI IMG/M metagenome (IMG submission 11160) | reverse complement strand
TTAAAACTTCATAAAGTTCCATGGAACATACCTCCCAGATTCATAGTGTTTAACAAAAACATTGTCAACAACCCCGTCCCCCTGACATTCCCCTGACATTGTCTTGAATTAGTTTGTCGGGGCGGGGGCGAAGGTTACTTTTCCTTCTTCGCGATTAGCTCTTACTACCTGCACATCAATTATATCACCGAGGCGATAACTTTTCCGGGTTCGCTCACCGGTGAGNGATGCAGCCTTTTCGTTATANAAGAAATAATCATCACCGAGATCACCAATGGGGATCATTCCTTCTACGGTATTATCCAGTTCTACAAATATCCCGAAATTNGCTACCCCGTTAATAATACCGGTATAAACTTCTCCAATTTTTTGTTCCATGTACTGCGCTTTTTTTACCTCGATACTGGCTCGCTCCGCTTCAACTGCTGCCCGTTCCCTTTCCGATGACTGTTCGGCAATACCGGGCAGGCGGGATTGCAGGCGGCTAATTTTTTCTGTTGTAATTCCACCGGAAAGCTGCTGCTTTAAAATACGGTGTACCATCAGGTCGGGGTAGCGCCTGATCGGTGAAGTAAAGTGACAATAGCATTTTGAAGCCAACCCAAAATGCCCATCATTTGAGGCACTATAACGAGCCTGGGGCATTGAGCGTAGCACCAGGTAGCGGACCAGCCGTTCATTAGGCTCACCCTTGGTGTCTTCAAGCAGTTTTTTTAAATGTTTCGGCTTAAGAACTTTAATGTTCCTGGCTGCCTTAATATTCATTAAAGTCAAAGTTTCCCTCAGCATCAAGAGCTTTTCTTCGGTTGGCACGGCATGAACCCTGTAAACGCAGGGCAATTCATTTTCGGTCAGATATGAAGCAACTGTTTCATTACAGTAAATCATGAATTCTTCGATCAGCGATTCGGACCTACCCATGGTGCGCTTCTCAATAGACACAGGAACGCCCTGATCATCAGTCTCAATTTTTGCTTCCGGCAGGTCGAGATCAAGAGTTCCCCTGTCTGCGCGACGCTGCCTCAATATTGCGGCCAGACGATCCATCCTGCCAATCATTTCAGGCACTGCCCCGTCCTTAAACACCGATTCATTTTTCTCTTCATTTAAGTAAGCTTCAACCTGCTTGTAGGTCAGGCGCTCGGCCACCCTGATCACACTGGTTGTATAGTCAGCAGCAACCAGATCCCCGCTGCTGTCAATATCCATAAAAACAGAAACGGCCAGGCGATCTTTATCCGCCTGCAGGCTGCAAAGATTCTCAGATAGAGTCGGGGGCAGCATATGAATGACCCGATCAACCAGGTAAATGCTGGTTCCCCGTTTCAGAGCTTCACGATCAAGGGGCTTACCGGAGCGCACGTAATGTGATACATCGGCTATGTGAACACCGAGCCGCAAATTCCCTTCTCCAGTTTCTTCAAGAGAAACGGCATCGTCAAAGTCTTTGGCCGTTTCATCATCAATAGTTACCATTTTCAAGTCGCGCAAATCTCTGCGCCCTGCTTCTTCCAACTGCTGAGCGACTTTTTCTTCATCCGGCAAGGCTTCCACTTCATTTAACACTTTTTCAGGGTGCTCACCGGGCAGTTCATAACGGTGCTTGAAAGCCAGGCGCTCCGTCTGGATGCTGCCAGGTGAACCAAGGTGTTCAACTACCCTGCCGCGGGAAGGCATCCTGCCTCGCACCCACTCTTCAACTTCGACTATTACTTTATCTCCCGGTTCAACCTGCTTCACATTTTCTGCAGAAACCTGAACCTCACCGGGATAACGCTGATCATCTGGAATAACGTAATACTTTTTGCCTTTACGCTGCAGGGTTCCAACCAGGCGGCGCTGACCACGCTTTATAATGCCAATCACGGTGCCTTCACGGCGGCGCTTCCCTTTTCTTTTTTTGTCTAGCTGAACAACAACCCTGTCACCATGGGCAGCGTTTCTAAGATTATCGGGACTGATAAAAACATCTTCTTCCTGGCGATCCGGACGGAGAAAAGCAAATCCCCGGCGGTTACCTTCCAATACTCCCGTAACATAACCCAACCTTTCCGGCAGACCATAACGACCGCTGCCGGTTTTCACCAGCAGCCCTTCATCTATCATCTTCTTTATTTCACCGAGGACTATGTTTTGATCATGTTTTTGCATGCCAAGAGCATTCATAAGCTGAGGCAGAGCCAATGATTTTTGCTTATGATTTACAAGCGCTTCATTAATCCTGTCTCTTAACTGCCCGGATACATTTTTTCTCTTTTTCAATTTAAATGTTACAACTCCTTAAATTACAGAACCTCTTTTGTCAATTATAGATCTGTTTTATATAAAATAAAAGGCAGGGCTGCTCTTTAGCTTCCCTGCCGGATTTACCTACATCAGTAATTTTACTAAATGATTAATCAACCACAACAAGCACAATCGTCAAAAGCATAAAAGCCACCGCTACATAAGTAGTTACTTTACCCAGCTTCTCATCCAGGCCTTTTTTCTTGCCAACCAGGGATTGCGCTCCCCCGGCTATTGCGCCAAGTCCGGCGCTGCGACCTGACTGAAGCAGCACACTGGCAATTAGGGCGAGACATAAAATTAAGTAGATTATTGTTAAGACCGTTCCCAGCATTTTCAATTACCCCCAATAATTCTTCACTTCTCAGCAAACGATATTCTAACATATAAATAGAGCTTTGTAAAATATATTAAAGATTTTTTACCATTTTGCCGGCATAGCGGGCTGACCGGCCCAGCTGTTCTTCGATCCGCAGCAGCTGGTTGTATTTTTCAACCCGGTCTATGCGTGAAGGTGCACCTGTTTTGATCATGCCGGCATTGGTTCCTACCGCCAGGTCGGCAATAAAACTGTCTGCCGTTTCACCGGACCGGTGCGAAACCATACAGGTATAGGCGGCCCGCCGGGCCATGGCCATAGTATCAAGCGTTTCTGTCAGGGTGCCAATCTGGTTAAGTTTAATTAAAATCGAATTGGCAGTTGCATTGTCAATACCCCTGCGCAGTCTTTCCGGGCTGGTCACAAAAAGATCATCACCAATCAGCATTAAATCCGAACCGAGTTCTTTGGTCAAAGTGCGCCATCCTTCCCAGTCATCTTCATCAAGGCCATCTTCAATGCTGATCAGAGGGAATTTCTCGACCAGGCTTTTATAGTAGGCAGTCATTTCCCCGGCACTAAGCGATTTTCCTTCCAGGCTGTAAACTCCATCCTTGTAAAATTCGCTGGCAGCAGCGTCCAGGGCTAAAGCCACCTGTTCGCCGGGCTGATACCCTGCCCTGGTGATCGCTTCAATAATCAGCTCAAGGGCTGCTTCACTGGAGTCAAGGTTAGGGGCAAAACCGCCTTCATCTCCAACGTTTGTGTTGAGACCCTGTGTCTGCAGGATCTTCTTCAGGTGATGAAATACTTCTGTTCCCATTTGCAGGGCACTGCTAAATGATTCTGCTCCCAGGGGCACAATCATAAATTCCTGGATATCCATATTATTATCGGCGTGCTCACCGCCATTCAAGATATTCATAAAAGGAACAGGCAGGGTTAAGGCATCAAGACCACCGATATAACGATACAGAGGCAGGTCGAGCATGGAAGTAGCCGCCCTGGCCAGGGCCAGGGAAACACCCAGGATTGCATTTGCGCCAAGCCTGGATTTGTTATCCGTCCCGTCAAGATCGAGCATCAACCGGTCCAGGCCGCTTTGGTCAAGGACATCCTGATCACTTAGTTCGGGAGCAAGAATTTCGTTGACGTGCCGTACAGCTGATTTCACACCCTTACCGAGATAGCGCTGCTCGTCGCCATCACGGAGCTCAACTGCTTCGAAAGCACCCGTAGAAGCTCCGGAAGGAACGGCTGCCCTCCCTGTCCAACCACCCTGCAGTAGTATATCAACTTCAAGAGTGGGGTTGCCTCTCGAATCAAGGATTTCCCTCGCTTTAATCGTCTTTATTCTTTCTTCCATCTTATCCCTCCTCCTATTCCCCGGTCAGCATGCTTTTCCCGCTCATCTCCTGCGGCTGCTTCAGTCCGGCCAGCTCTAAAATTGTCGGAGCAACATCGGCAAGTGTACCTTTGTCCCTTAGATTATGTTTCTCCGGGCTAATCAAAATGAAAGGGACAGGATTCCCACTGTGCGCTGTCAGTGTCTCTCCTTCATCATTCTTCATTTCTTCAGCATTACCATGATCGGCAGTAATCAGCAACTGCCAGCCCCTTTTCAAGGCTTCCTTCGCAACTGCACCCACACCCTGGTCTACTGTCTCAACAGCTTTAACTGCAGCTTCCATGATACCGGAGTGCCCGACCATATCAGCATTGGCGTAATTTGCCACAATTAGGTGGTGCCTGTCCTGCTGCAGGGTTTGAATTATTTTTTCCGTTAACTCCGGGGCACTCATTTCCGGCTGCAAATCATAGGTTGCAACCTGCGGCGAAGGAACCAGGATCCTTTCTTCACCGTCAAAAACCTTCTCCCTGCCCCCATTGAAAAAGAAAGTGACATGGGCATACTTCTCTGTTTCAGCAATTCTCATCTGGCTCAAACTGCTGCGGGAATATACTTCGCCCAGGGTCATAATAAGATCATCTATCGTAAAAGCCGCAGGCAGTGGCAGTTCCCGGTCATATTCAGTCATGGTAGCGATGTAGGGCCTCGGCGGTTCAGGCCCACGATCAAAATGGTCGAATTCTTCAGATGCCAGGGCCCGGCTAATCTGGCGGACCCGGTCAGGCCTGAAATTAAAGAAAACCATACTGTCATCACTCTGCACAGTGGTTAAAGGTTGCCCCTCGGCATCGACAATTACCGTAGGCTGCACAAATTCGTCAGCTTCGCCCCGATCGTAAGCCTCATCAAGGGCATTGAGTGCATCAGGGGCAGTTAACCCTTTGCCTTCGGTATAAGCACGGTAAGCCCGTGCTACCCGGTCCCAGCGGCGATCGCGATCCATGGCATAATAGCGTCCCGATATGGTGGCAATTCGGCCATTCCCATGTTCTTTGCCAAGCTCTTCGAGCTTTTCCAGGAAAGGTCTTGCTCCATAAGGAATTGTATCCCGCCCGTCAAGGATTGCATGCACGTATACTTTTCCAACTTTTTTACGGCGGGTCATCTCCAAAAGGGCCAGGAGGTGCTCGAAGTGGCTGTGCACGCCTCCATCGGAAACCAGCCCGATCAGGTGCAACACACTCTGCTTTTCTTTAGCCTGTTCCATCGCTTCAGAGAGAACCTGGTTTTCATAAAATTCGCCCGACTCAATACACTTTCCGATCCTGGTCAATTCCTGGTAGACAATCCGGCCGGCACCAAGATTGAGATGACCAACCTCGGAGTTACCCATCTGACCATCGGGCAATCCGACAGCTTCACCTGAAGCATCGAGCAGAGAAAAGGGGTATTCCTTTTGGAAGCGGTCCATATTTGGGGTGTCGGCGAGGTGAATTGCATTACCCTTTTCAGATTCATTACAGCCCCATCCATCAAGGATGACCAGGATTACTTTGTTCAATTACTTACCGCCTTTCCGGCAGCTTCAACCAGGCTGCTAAACGAATCAACTTCCAGGCTGGCACCACCGACCAGGGCTCCGTGCACTGCCGGCGAAGAAACAAACTCATCAATATTTTCCGTCTTTACACTTCCACCGTACTGGATTCTTACTTTATCTGCACCACCTGCAGGCAAAAGCTCTTCCAGGCACTTTTTAATATGTTGTGCGGCCAGCTCTGCATCGTCGGCCGAAGCAGCTTTACCCGTACCGATGGCCCATACCGGTTCGTAGGCAACAACCAGATCTTCCGGCCTGTCTATATCTAGATCTTTTAAAGCTCCGGAGAGCTGCTCTTCAAGGACTTGTTCAGTAATGCCCTTTTCCCGTTGGTCTTCAGTTTCTCCGACACATAGAATAGGTTTTAAGCTGTTTTGAAACGCGGCTTCAACCTTAGGCCTGATCCTGCTGTTATCTTCCGCCATCAAGTGCCTTCTCTCGGAATGACCGAGAATGACATATTCAACTCCAAACTCCTTTAGCATCCCGGCAGAAATTTCTCCAGTTTGCGCACCCTTTGGCTCCCAGTGCATATTCTGGGCCCCGAGCTTAATCATGCTACCTCTTAACTCTGAAGCTGCTGCCGAAAGCGCTGTAAAGGGCGGGCAGATCAAAACTTCAATGTCCTTAAATTGCTCTTCCCTTTGTCGAATCTCCCGGCAGAAAGATGCAGTTTCCACAGCTGTTTTATGCATTTTCCAGTTAGCGGCAATGATCATATTCATAATAAAATCCTCCATTTATTTATCCTGCAAAGCCGTGATTCCGGGCAGTTCCTTACCTTCCCAGAACTCCAGGGTAGCCCCGCCGCCAGTCGAAATAAAGCTGACTTCACCGGACATACCCAGCCCTTCAAGGGCAGCAACCAGGTCCCCTCCACCAATAACAGAATATGCTCCGCTGGAAGCTACCGCCTCAGCAACTATTTCTGTCCCGTTATCAAAAGGAGGCACCTCAAAGACACCAAGGGGTCCATTCCAGACAATCATTTCAGACTGTTCCAGCTGATCACTGTACAGAGCTGCTGTTTCAGGTCCTATATCTACTGCCTTCCATTCACCGTCTATTTCGGAAGGAGTCATAACCTCGGAATAGCTGCCGGGTTTAAGTTCTTTTGTTACTGCCAGATCAAGGGGCAGCATCAGTCGGCACCTGCTCTCTTCCGCCTCTTTGATCAATTCGGCAGCTTCTTCAAGCAGGTCTTTTTCATAGAAAGAGGCACCCATTTTGTGCCCTTTAGCAGCCAGAAATGTGTTGGCCATACCGCCTCCTACCAGCAGGTTGTCGGCCAGGGTTAAAAAGCGTTTAATTACATTGATCTTATCCGAGACTTTAGCCCCGCCGAGAATCGCGCTCATCGGGCGCCGCGGGTTTTCCAGGCAGTTGGACAGTTCTTCTATTTCTTTTTTCATAAGCAGCCCGGCAACAGCCGGGATATAAGCAGCGACTCCGGCAGTTGAAGCATGGGCGCGGTGGGCAGTGCCAAATGCATCGTTCACAAAGAGATCATATGGTTCAGCCAGCTTTTTTGCATAGGAAGAATCGTTCTCTTCTTCCCCTTTTTCAAAGCGCAGATTTTCCAGTATCAGCAAGTCCCCGTCACTCATCTGCTCTACAGCTGCTTTTACTTCCCTTCCGGCGGAGCTGTCAATTTTGCGCACTTTTTTTCCAAGCAGGGCAGACAATCTTTCCGCTACGGGATCCATCACCAGATCTTCTACATGCTTACCCTTGGGACGACCAAGGTGTGAAGCAAGGGCCAGCCGCGCCCCACCTGATAGCAGCAGTTCAATTGTCGGGATGGCCGCTCTGATTCGGCTGTCGTCACGAACCTGGCCTGCATCCAGCGGGACATTAAAGTCTACTCTCATCAACACCTTTTTCCCTTTAACTTCAACATCCTCTACGCTCTTTTTTTTAAACAAACTATTACACCACCCAAACCCTTAATTTTTTTTCCGCTTGTATGACGCGGGAATAGATAATTCTTCCCGGTACTTAGCCACTGTTCGCCTGGATATTTTTATATCGCGCTCTTTTAAAAGCTCAACCAGGCGCTGGTCGCTGAGCGGTCTGGCCGGACTCTCCTCTTCAACCAATTCCCTGATATATTTTTTGATACTGTGCGAGGAATGATCAGTGCCTCCCGTTCCCGATAGGCCGCTTGAAAAGAAAAATTTCAAGGGGAAGAGTCCCCGTGGTGTTTGAATATACTTGTTTGCTGTCGCCCTGCTGACAGTGGATTCGTGAACACCCACATCGACGGCAACTTCTTTCAGGGTGAGCGGTTTTAATTTCTTTATACCATGATCCAGGAAGGGTCTTTGTATATCAACAATTTTCTGGGAAACTTTGTAGAGGGTTTCTCGCCTTTGCTCTATACTGCGTATTAACCAGAAAGCCTTTTCAATTTTATTTTTGACAAATGTAGTAAGCTGCTCATCCTGGGCTTCACTTTTTAACATCTTCTGGTAAAATGGGCTGATGGTCAACTGGGGTATACTGCTGTCATTGCCCATAATCACATATCGATCCTCAGCTTTTTCGACAATCACATCGGGAATTATATAACGGGTTTTCTCACCTTCTCCGAAAACTGAGCCTGGCTTGGGTTTCAAGGTACGTATAAATTCAACAATTTCATGCACTGCATCCTCAGGGCAGTCAAGTCTTGAAGCGATATAGCGATAGCGGCCGTCAGCAGCAGCCGGCAGGTAGTGGTTAACAATATCGAGTGCCAGCGGTGGTGGTGAATCAAGCCTGGTCAATTGCAGCATCAGGCATTCCTGAAGATTTCTACAACCTATACCGGCTGGCTCAAGTTTCTGTAAAATGCGCAGGCCCTCTTCCAGTTCTTTCATATTGACACCCATGGCGGAAGCAATATCTTCCGGTTCTCCCTGCAGGTACCCATTCTGGTCAAGGTTTCCCGCCAGGAACGCAGCAATGTTATATTGACGTCTGTTTAAAGATAGAAGACGCAGTTGACCGAGCAAATCTTCAACCATGGAACCTTCAGTACCAACACAGTTTTCGATGGCAGACTGATATTCAGATTTTTCTGCTGGCCTACCCGAAGAGTGAAAGGAGGAATCCATCCCCATATCACGAAAATATTCTTCCCAGGGAAAATCATCCTCCTGGTTTTTTTCTGGAGTGCTTTCATCGAGATTTTCAGCTTCCCCATCTTTCTCTGGTTCCTTTTGTTCCATTACCTCAAGAGCGGGATTGCTGAGCAGAGCATCCTCGACATGTTCCTGAAGCTCCTGGGCTGAATATTGAAGAAGGGTTATGGCCAGTTTTAGCTCGGGAGTCATAATTAATTTTTGAGTCTGTTCAAGCTTAAGAGTATAATCAAGCTTCAAGGTAGAACCCTCCAGGAAAAAATCTAAGCAAAAAATGTGACAATGGGGGACGCATCTATATTGCCACTTGTTAANCTCTTATCAACATACCCTGAGNTTCATGTGACAATATAGGTGCGTCCCTTTATGTTATTTTCGCTAAATATCTTATAAATCCTGCTNCCATTACACAATAATGGCATGATTTTTGCTATGCCAAATATTCAATTATCGCAGATTGTTTAATCATGGCTCCTAATTCCCTTTTTTGCCACTAATTTTTCAAGCTGCCTGAAGCGACTACTCATGGCAGACTTGCTAACCGGAGGTTCGACCAGCTCGCCCAGTTCCTTTAAAGATGCTTCCGGGTAGCTTCTTCGCAACAGGGCTGCTTCCCGCAGGGTTGGACTGAGATTATCCAGGCCGATCAGGCGCTCAACCTGATTAATGGCCTCAAGCTGTTGGTGGGCAGATGCTACAGTTTTTTCAAGGTTTGCAGTTTCACAATTAACGAGGCGATTGACCCTGTTGCGCATGCTGTTGACAACCCGCAAGCTTTCGATCTGCAGCAGGGTATTGCCGGCACCAATAATTCTGAGAAAGTCTGCAATTGCTTCGGCATTTTTCAGGTACAGAAAAACAAGTTCTTTTCTTTTTCTGAGCAGAGGGTTAAGTTCAAAAGACTGGAGTGTTTTTTGATAAACCCGGGCATCATCAATGCTGTTGCAGCTTATTTCCAGGTGGTAGCCCGATTGTCTTGAAACACTGATACTGCCACCCACCAGGAAAGCGCCCCGTAAAACTGATTTTTTACAGCAAAGCCGCTTGGGCACAGCTGTAAGTTTACGTTGCAGGCTTAACTGTTTCCCTGCTTCTTTCAAGTCAAGGTAGACCAGCAGGGCATCAAGCTGATCCTGCCCGTGTACTGAAACAAGGAACCGATTTTTTCGCAGCCGCTTTTCCTGCTGCCGTAATATGGAAGGTGAGGACACGCCAGCCTGGCGCAGCAGGTTAAAAAGTCTGCGGGCAACGGCATAATGATCTACTATAATGCTCAGAACGTGGTTATTACGACCGATGGTATAATAACCACTTCTGAGTAAAAAAGCTTTTAATTCCCAGGAGTCACAGCAGGTCAGGGAATCTTCAAGCCTGGTCAACTCTTGTTTAACCTGCATGGTTAAAGACAATTTAAGCTACTCCCCCTGTTAACCTTTGCGGATATCCCGGTGCTCTACAGATATACTGAAGCGTGCACCAAGAGCCCGGCCTAATTCATCTGCCAGCATTACCGACCGATGTTTTCCTCCGGTACAGCCAACTGCGATAACCAGGCTTGTTTTCCCTTCTTTAACATAATAGGGTATGGAAAATTCGAGCAGGTCTATTACCTTGTTATAGTAAGCTGATGTTTCATTCCAGCGCCACAGGTATTCTATAACCTGTTCATCTTCTCCGGTCAGCTCTTTCAGGTGATCAACATAATGAGGATTTGGTAAAAAACGAACATCAAAAACCAGGTCTGCATGCGAGGGAAGTCCATATTTAAAGCCAAAAGAAAGGATGCGGACCTGCATATTCTTTTCTCGCTGCTCTGGCTCAAATATTTCAACTATTTTAGCTTTTAACTCCCAGGGTTTCAGGTTGGAAGTGTCGATTTCACGGCTGGCTTTTCCCCGCAGTTCGCTTAAAGCCTCACGCTCTTTCTTTATTGCCTCGGGAAGACTGATATTTCCCAGGGGATGACGGCGGCGCGTTTCTTTAAAGCGTCTGATTAGCACATCATCGTCGGCTACCAGGTAAAGTATTTCATAATCGATCTTGCACTTTTCTAATTCCTGCAAAGCCTCAAAAAGATCTTCAAAAAATGCAGCTCCACGCATGTCACAAACCAGGGCAACTTTTTTATTTTCCGACTGCAGGAATAGATCGGTAAACTTAGGCAGCAGGGTCGGAGGCATATTATCAACACAGTAATACCCGAGATCCTCAAAACAGTTAAGGGCATGGCTTTTACCTGCCCCGGAAAGTCCCGTGATTAATACTACCTGCATTTTGTCCCTCTCACTCATTACCGGATAACCTCCAGTATTTTTTAGATATTTACGACGGCCTTTAGAGCACAAAGTGTTCTAAGGCTGCAGCTACACCGTCTTCATTATTGGAAGTGGTTATATAATCCGCAATTTCCAACAAGGCCGGGCGGGCATTAGATACGGCTATACCCAACCCTGCGTAGCTAATCATGTCCAGGTCGTTATGCCCATCACCAATNGCGATTATTTCCTCCCGCNTAATCCCTTCCCTTTCGGCAAACCATCGCAGGGTCTGACCCTTTGTTGCACTGTGATCTGTTATCTCCAGGAAATAGGGCCGGGACTGTAGAATAGATAGTTTTGACCCGAACCTTTCTTTAAGTTTTTCTTCAGTTGCATCAAGTGTCCCGTCCCAGCGGATGATACTCATCTTGGTCGGATTTGAATCCTGCTTTTCCATAAATTTACTTAAAGAACCCACTTCATTAACTTCAATCTTGGCCAGGGACTGGTAATAACGTGACTGCTCGGTTTCTTTCCCAACATAAAGATCATCTTCAATAAAGAGACTGACGTGCAATCCGCTGCGCTCACCTTCCTCGGCAACGGCTATGGCAATCTCTTTATCGATTGGCCGGTGCAAAACCACTTCCCTGCTTTGAGATTTTTTAACAAGCGCTCCGTGATAATTTATAAGGGGCCTGTCGTCATTTAAACCCAGGTCAGCCATGTAAGGAACAGAGGTTTTAAACATTCTGCCGGTAGCAATGATCAGCCGCAGCCCTTTTTCAGCTGCTTTCTGAACTGCTGCCCTGTTACGGATAGATATATTAGAATTTTCATCCAGCAGTGTATCATCGAGGTCTATAGCCAGCAGGCGGTATTGCATAATTCAGCTCCTATCTCTTAATCTGTGCCAGTTAGGTCCAGTATAGCATATATTTTTTTACTACTCAGCTTACATCGTTTGGTTTTGCCCGGCCTGCTAAAGAAAACTACACTCGCTGATCGTTTAGGCTGGAACTGCTCCGGTTTAGCTTCAACCTTACGCCTAAGTTACTCTTTTCATACCTTTATAGAAAGCCTTCGCTCTCTGATCGCTGCGTGCAAAATTAGGATCCGACTCAGTCTCAGCCTTCCGCTTTGGTTACCCTCTCGACGGGCCATCCG
>SL_8KL_010_SEDDRAFT_10003945_pt1 | contig 12113 bp, 16 predicted proteins | sample SodLakKL_010_SED_4_FD_11160 | JGI IMG/M metagenome (IMG submission 11160) | reverse complement strand
GGGATTCGAACCCTCGGACCCCTACGGGACAGCGCCCTCAACGCTGCGCCGTTGGCCTAGCTTGGCTACCCTCGCATTATGAGCATCAGCGAGTAATCGAGAGGGAATGAGGAATATTCTATTCCTCGGCTACCCTCGCAGAAATGAGCGTATGCGAATTTCGAGAGTGTTTTGGATCTCCAACACCGAGTTGGCGAGAGCAGGAATTCGATTCCTGCGGAAGCTTAGCTTCCGAACGCCACTCGCGCGAAGTATCTACGATCAGTTATTTATTTGAGCAAAACAGAGAAGTAACTCAGATATTTAAATTCTGTTGATTAAAGAGATAGATTTCCCATATCAGATATCTTCGATCAAGTTTACCATATTTGTGAACTTTTCGTCGAGTACTTCCAATCCTTTTTTAAGCGCATCTTCAGTACTCAACGAGCCATCTGTCTCGAAGGTCAATATGAACTTGTCATCTCTACCTTCAACTTGGATCACATCTTCCCCGCAGGCTTCTACACAAGCTTTACAAAGTTTGCATTCCTCAACATCAGTGACGATCAATTCATCATCTTCAATCTTTAAGATATCTACGGGACATACTTCTATGCACTCTTCACATTCATCACATTCATCGGAGTCGATCTCTATCTCAGGATAATATTTGTAAGCTACACCACTGGTGGGCTGCCATTTCGCATGTTCCTTCGCAGTACCGAGTTCTGCCGTAGCGTACATCAGCAAAGCTTGTTCTTCGTTGAGTTTTACTATAGGTATAAGATCGTCTACAGGTCTCAGTTCATTCTCCCCGACAGGGATCAGATCACCAGAATAAACTGTACAAGGTCCCTTCTTGTTTAGACTGTATATGATCGTGCAGTTCGGACAACCGTCGCCTCCACATTCATCACATTCAGACCTATAATCAAAAAGTTCTAAGTCAGTTGGGATAGGCAGCATACCGAGCCGGTGAGCTATGATCTCATCGAACATCGGTGCGGCGCTTTCATATTCTTTATCTTCCTCTTCCGCCCCGATCGTACCTAAGTGAAATTCAACATCTTCTATAGCCAGTTTAGGTATATCCGCTATGAGTACTCTTCTCAATGCATTCGCTAACGGTGGATTGGTATCCGAAAGCAAAATTTCAGCTTTCCTTTCTTCAAGTTTTTTGACTTCTATATCCATCTTTGTCCCTTCTGATATCTACACACGTCTTCCTCGACGGCCACCTTTAGCTTTAGTGGAGTCGTGAGGGATAGGTGTAACGTCTTCTATCGTGCCTATCTTCATCCCAGATCTCGCAAAAGCTCTTATAGCTGCCTGCGAACCAGGCCCGGGAGATCTTGACTTGCTTCCACCGGGAGCCCTTATTTTTACATGGAGCTTGGTGATCCCTTTGTCTTTTGCCTCTTTTACTGCTTCTTCCGCAGCTTCCATAGCTGCATAAGGTGAGGACTGATCTTTATCCTGCCTAACGACCATCCCTCCAGAATACTTTGCGAGAGTTTCAGCCCCTGTGATATCTGTTATCGTTATTATTACATTATTGTAGGACGCATACACGTGAGCTATACCCCATTTTCCCATCTTTATCCCCTCCTATTATATTCTCCTTGACCCTGTTGTTCGTTTTCTATCATCTTAGGTATCCTTGTAGGCGTCACCTCTTCTTCTGGTCTCTCTGGGTGAAGTTCGTCTGATAATGGAGAATTAGGATAATACTGGATAGTTGTTTCTTCTTCCTTATTAACAATATAACTAGGAACGGTCACTCTTCTTCCATTCACTGCTATATGACCGTGGATTATGAATTGTCTAGCCTGCTTTGGAGAGTGGGCTAGACCTTTGTGATATACGAGTGTTTGGAGTCTTCTATTGAGTATGTTTTCCACACCTAAGTTTAAGACATCGTTCAAAGTATGATCTTGTCCTTTCAGATATCCTTTATCCGTGAGTTTCTCCAAAAGGTCGTCCATCTCTTCACTAGCCTGTTTTTCACCGTATCTGAGTCGTGCCTGAAGGTTTCTAGCTTGAGCCCTTATATTCTTTAGAATAGAACGTGCTTTCCAAAATTCCTTCTTATTTTTCAGTGCGTAATGCCTTATGTAATCGTTTTCTTCTTTTATCCGCTCTTCCTGCCATGGATGAGAGGGTTTCTCAAATTTTTTTCTACTGAACTTTGGATCTCCCATGTATCATCACCTTATGATCATCATTCCTCTTCTTCACCACCGGCAGCTTGAGCCCTAGCGACTTTCTTCTCTACACCAAGTTCCATGCCGGTACGTCCATTAGATTTGGTCTTTTGCCCTCGGACTTTCTGTCCTCTTTCATGTCTTATCCCTTTGTAAGAACTTATCTTCTGCATCCTGTTGATGTCCTCTCTGTGTGCTGTATCCAGTTCGTTTTTGAGAACATGCTTGTTCTCCCCCGTGACTGGATCTCTTTTTCTATTTACGGCCCATTCTGGTGCATCATCTGTAAAGTTCATCAGGGACTCTCTGACTTCGTCTATTTTTTCATCCTCTAGATATCCTATCTTGGCATTGGGATCGACATCGGTAGAATTTATCACCATCTCTGCTACTCTAGTACCTACTCCTTTTATGTCTCTAAGAGCGTAGACTACAGGCTTGTCTCCGTCCAGGTCAGTATTCATCAACCGGACGATGTATTGGAAATCATCCTCTTCTTCTTGATCTTTTTCTTCCTCAGGCAAAGTGTTTCCTCCATTGTAAGTGACGCTAAAGTGAATTTAGTTATTGCGCTTTGGCTTAAGAATCCATGTAGTATAAAAGCGTTGTGCCTTCGACTATCAAGTATCAATTACTCTCTACCTTTGAAATTTTTCCCTATCACATACATCTCTGAGCTGGATTCTCTTGAAGCCCTAGGTGAGTGACCGTAAACCGATGCGAAAGCATCTTTTACTTTATCTAGATAATCTTCGAAATCTTCTCCTTGGAAAACCTTCACCACAAATCTACCCCCTTCAGACAGATTAGCGTAACAGAACTTGAGTGCCTGCTGAGCAAGATAAATAGACCTGGCATGATCCATAGAATAATTACCGGTTATGTTTGGAGACATATCAGAAATAACTACATCTACATCGCCCGCGATAATAGACACTCTTCTTAGAAAATCTTTATCAGTCATATCTCCCTGATGGAAAGATACCCCTTCGATATTTCTGATCCTTTTTTTATCTACAGCGAGAACGTTACCTTCTCCTACACGTTCGACAGCATATTCACTCCAGCTTCCAGGTGCGGCTCCTAAATCTACGACTACGTTGCCCTTTTTGAACAGGTTAAATTTTTCATCTATCTGTTTCAACTTATAGACTGCTCTAGAACGATATCCTTCATCCTGAGCTTTGTGGTAATAACCGTCTTTTCTCTTGTAGGCTGTCATTCTGATAAGTAGATTAAATCAGGGATGTACTTAACTTTTCTGAATATATCGAGTAAAAAGCCTTAAAGAACAGAAACTTTTTAATCACAAGATTGAATTTAACATTTATATGTCATCACAGGATGCCTTTGATAGAGTAACCGAGGCAATAGAAAAGATACGTGAGCCGGGGGAGAAACCCGAGAGTGACTTGTATTCGATGGACAAGTTCATCTGTGACCTCTGTCAAGGTGTCAGAGAAAGGGAAGATATAACCCAATGCGGATTCTGTGGAAGATGGGTTTGTAAAGGAAAAAATTCCTGCTGGGATGAAGAACTGAAGTGCTGTGAAAGCTGCAGCGGGCTTATAAATTTGGCTAAAGAAGGCGATCTCATGGAAGAAGATGAAGAAAAGAACGAGGTTGATAAAGATGAGTGAGATAGAAAATACGATGCGAGAATTAGAGTGGAAAAAAAGATTAAGAGAGGTAAGATTCGATGAGGAGACCGAGAAGATCAATAATCAAACCTCCAACATCTTGGTAGCATTTTTGATCGGCTTCCTTTTCGGACTGATCATCGCAGGGATATTGATCCCAAATATCACAGGTATCGTTTGAAGGTGATATAGATGAAGATACTTCTGATCCACTCCGATTATTTAAGGTATGAAGTCAAAAAAGAGACTCCTGTAGCCGAAGAGATAGAAGAGGAGATGAAAAAGGGGGAGATGGAAGAGTGTCTCTCCGTTTTTACCGCGGTAGAAGAGAAAGACCAGGGCAAGATAGAAGAAGTTATAGAGAAAGGGATAGAGGAGATAAAAAGCACAGCTGAAGAGTTAGATATAAAGAAGATAATGATATATCCTTATGCTCATCTTAGCCCCGAACTTTCTGATCCAGATACCGCCGTTGATGTTCTAAAAGGTTTAGAAGAACAGCTTAGCAGTGAATACGATGTCCACCGCTCTCCTTTCGGCTGGTATAAATCATTCCAATTGAGTTGTAAGGGCCATCCTCTTTCAGAGCTTTCAAAAGAGATAGTTGTGGAAGAAGAGGAAAAAGATGTCGTTTCAAAAGCCCTCGAGGCTGAAGAGACTTTGGAATCCAGTTGGGGAGTCCTCGAAGAAGACGGTACCTTTCACGAAGTCGAAGTCGACGGTGATGAGGTGAAGGGGTACGATTTCCAAGGAAAGGAAGATCTGAAAGATTTTTTCGTTTATGAAGCTGGAGAGAAAGAAAAAGCGGGTGGGAAGTCACCACACGTAGATCTGATGAGAGAACATGAATTGGTGGATTACGAACCAGGATCGGATCCAGGTAATCTGAGATACTATCCTAAAGGAAGGATGATTAAGGGGCTCCTTGAAGAATTCGTTAGTGAAAAAACCAGAAAATACGGTGCTATGGAGATCGAATCTCCGGTTATGTACGACATGGACCATCCGACATTGAAAAAATATCTTGACCGCTTTCCGGAGAGGCAGTATCAGATCGAAACTCCAGACAAAAACGTCTTTCTCAGATTCGCTGCCTGTTTCGGCCAATTTTTGATGGGTCATGATATGACAGTTTCTTACAGACAGCTACCTATAAGACTCTACGAATTGACTAGGTACTCTTTCCGCATGGAACAGAGAGGTGAGCTCACTGGACTTAGACGGTTGAGAGCCTTCACGATGCCAGACAGCCACGCCATGTGTGGGAACACTGAGCAAGCCGAGAAAGAGATGATGACCAGGATGGATCTAGCTATAAAAGTCCTCAATCATATCGGCATAGATTTGCCAGATACTCTCGAACTAGGTATCCGATGCACCGAGGATTATTTTGAGGAAAATAAGGATCACTTGGTCGAGATTGTCAAGAACTACGGTGAACCTGCATTGATAGAGATATGGGATGAACGTTTCTTCTACTATGTGATGAAATACGAGTTCAACTATCTCGATAATCTGGGTAGAGCCAGCGCTTTGGTGACCGATCAGCTGGACGTGGAAAACGCCGAGAGGTACGGGATAACATATGTAGACGAAGAAGGCGAAGAGAAACATCCTTATCTCCTTCACCTTTCTCCAAGCGGTGCGATAGAGAGGGTCATGTTCACCCTTTTAGAACAGGCCGCTGAGCAAAAAGAAAAAGGAGAAAAGCCTGTATTCCCTTACTGGCTTGCTCCCACTCAGGTCAGACTAGTTCCGATATCGGACGACCAGCTCGACTATGTCAAGAGATTGGAAGAAAAGATCGAAGACACTAGAGTCGACATAGACGATACTGATAGAACCGTGGGTAAGAAGATCAGATCGGCTGAAAAGGAATGGATACCCTATGTAGTGGTGATAGGTCCAGATGAGGTAGATAGCGGCCAATTATCTGTCAGGATAAGAGGAGAAGAAAAACAAAAAACCATGGCACTAGAGACTTTCAAGTCAGAGCTGGAAGAGAAACAAGGAGATATGCCTTTTAGAGATATCCCTCTGCCCAAGATGCTATCTGAACGGCCTTCCTTTGTCGGCTAAAATCCCTTTCTTTTTTCTTAAAAATAACTCCTACAAAGAAATTATATACTTACATCGCAATGATGCAGCGCATAAAAGGTTGGGAAATAATGAGCGAAATAGATGAAATTTTAGAAGCGATGGAAGATGTAGGTATACCGAGCAAAGATCCAAAAGACTTGCCTAAATCAGACAAAACCTTCCCGGATGGAGCAAACTATCGGATGGAGATCTCGGGAATCGAAAGACCTTCCACTTTGAGAGCTTTGATAGAAGAGAGGGAGAAAAGGAACATACCTATACATAGACTGATCAGCACTGTGATGGGTAGTACATATCTTACCGATGACGAACTCGAAGAATTTGCACAGCTCGCACATGACAACGATATGGAAGTCATAATAACGCCTGGTCCAAGATCAGGCTGGAATACTGGGAGACAGATCGCAACGCCAGAAGGAGCGTTATCTGGATTGAGAGTCAGAGGATCTGATAACCTCGTTAGAGCGTTCAAAGACATAAAGAGATGTATTGATTTTGGTTTCAGGGGCTTTTTGGTGACTGACGAAGGCATGCTTTGGTTGGCAGATGAACTCAAGAAGAAAGGGTTGATACCTGAAGATATAACTTTCAAGGTATCCATCTATGCGGGACATGCAAATGCAGCCGGAGGGAAGCTATTAGAAGACCTTGGTGCAGGGACTTTCAATCCACTGGGTGATATAAGCATACCCATGTTCGCCTCCATCAGGAAAGCTATCGATATCCCGATAGACATCCATATCGAGCTCGCGGAATCCATGGGCGGTTTCAATCGATTCTACGAGGGGCCTGAGATGGCTCGTGTTGCTTCTCCCTGCTACTTCAAGATCGAACCGGGTGAAGGTCTAGCAGCAACAGGTGGGATGTATAAACCATGGACGGATCCTGAGTTCCTCCAATTCCTAGCCAAGGAGAAGGTCAAACACGCTGAGATAATACATGACATAATCCAGGATGAATATCCTGATCTAAAACTTTCAGATCATGGAGCCGAAGATCTCTGCATACCTCAACCCTAAGCTTAGGTGGACTCGATGAGCACAGGCCTAGCTGGCGACTTTTCCATGCTGAGAGGAGAGCCGCCGATAAAGTTCTTGACCAAAGCGAACCGGATGGAGAGAGAAGGTAGAGACGTTGTTAGATTCGAGATCGGTCAACCGGATTTTGATACTCCAGATAATGTTAAAGAGGCTGCTAAGCAGGCTCTAGATGAGGGATTCACTGATTACGTTCCAACAACGGGGATCCCAGAGCTCAAGGAAGCTATCCAAGACGATATAGAGAAAACGAGAGGTTTTCGTCCATCAGAGGAGCAGATAATGGTTCTGCCCGGAGCTAAACCAGGACTCTTTTTCGGATTACTATCCACCATCGAACAAGGAGATGAAGTGATCTATCAAAATCCATTCTATTTCACATACGATTCGATGATCGGATATATGGGAGCTGAAAAGGCACAGATACCGCTCTATGAAGAGGACGAATTCAGGATGACACCTGAACAGATAAAGGAAAAGATCTCCGATAAAACCAAAGCGATACTTCTCAACAGTCCGCAGAATCCGACCGGTTCAGTGCTTACCAAAAAAGACGTTGAAGAGATCGCTAGGATGGCCGAAGAACACGACATCTACGTCCTCTCGGACGAGATATACAGCAAGATGCTCTACGAGGACCTAGATCATCATTCACCCTCTTACTTGGATGAGTGTAAGGAAAGAACTATACTGATCGATGGGTTCTCTAAAGCCTACTCCATGACAGGTTGGAGGCTTGGATACGCGGTAGCTCCGGAGGAGATAATACATAAGATGGATCTTCTTCTAGCAGACGCTGTTTCGTGCACGACTTCTTTCGTTCAAAAAGGTGGTGTCGAAGCTCTCAGGAATTCTCAAGAATTCGTCGATATGATGATGGAGCACTTTGCTGAGAGAAGGGAAGCTATAGTATCAGGGCTTAACGAAGTTCCGGGCTTCAGTTGTATATATCCTAAAGGAGCTTTTTACGTATTTCCAAATATCAAGGAAACTGGAATGGAGAGTGAAGAGCTAGCTGATTACCTGCTTGACGAAGCCGGGGTCTGTTTACTTCCTGGTACGGCCTTCGGAAGCCAGGGAGAAGGGTATCTTCGTCTATCCTACGCTAGTTCTCTCGAGGAGATAGAGAAAGGAATAGAGAAGATGAAAGAAGCGATGGCCGAAGTGATCTGAACACTAAACCTTTTTATTTTTCATTTTTTTCCAGGGACAAGGTTTATATTGGGGTAATTAAATCGGATGGATGAATCCACGAGGAATCAATATGGGAAATATAAGACCAACCTACATAAAACGAGTAGCAATCGAGTTAGTCGAAAAGTATCCTGAAGAATTCAAAAAGGACGATTATGACCACAATAAGGATAAGGTAGAAGAACTCACGAATGTGGATTCTAACTCGATGAGGAACAAGATAGCGGGTTATATAGTCCGATATATGAATAGAGGTAATAACTGAGCTTTATTCTTTTTTAATCCGTGTTATGAGCTTCTTCCGCAACAGTCACACAGCTCAAAAGATCATCTACTGTCTGTAATAACTGCATAGGCTCTTCTGATTTCATCTTGCAGTTTATGGTAGAGCCGTCGATATCCATTTCGACAAACCCTTCATTATCTGGTTCTATCGATTTCCCTATCACTGAAGCGGTTTTTTCGTCCTTATAATCCAGTTTCAACTCACACTCGATCATGATTACCTCATCCTTTTTCCGTCTTCCAATACAACAGCGCTGGTGGATCCACTCATCTTCACTACTTTTTGAAGATTCTCTGCGTAATCTTCACCCGTAGATTGAAGTAATTCCTCGATATGATCTGATAAAAATTCCCCGGATTCGACTTCAGAATCTTCATATTTCCATTTTTTTGAGTCTCCCTTTCCGAATACGATATAGAAGCCGTAGGCTATAGACTTGAGTCGGGTGTCTGAAAGGTTATGGCTTTCTATTTCATTTATTGCTCCTTCCTGCCCTTCCACCTTGTAAACCCTCGCGATATTATCAGCGAATTCTGCTTCAGGAGGTAATTTTTTGAATTCGGGCAGTGTGTCCATCTCTTCTTTTTTCTTTTTGATATTTTTGAGTTCTCTAAGTTTTTCCCTTGGTCGTTTATCTTTTGATAGCACTTCTTCTACGGCTTCCTCGTCATCGAATATACCTTTTAGAACCTCGATCTTGTATTCATCCCAATAAAGTTCTAGGAATTCATTGACCGTACCCTCGTCTAAAACCGCTCCTTCCGCTTTTTTCATCAATTTTATCAGGGCTGGTCTCTCCCACTGTTCATGAGGAAGGTTTTTAAGAAACGCCTTTTTATCCTTTCCATAACAGGTATCTCTGATGATGAAAATACTTTTCTCGTTCTTTATGACCGACCTAGCCTCTTCGGAATAACGTGCCATGAATTCTCTATCCGAAAGAGTTTTGAAATACTTATCAGCTAGGTCTTCAGAGACCGGTATATCTTTCGTCAATTTACAGCTTTCACAGTCCCCCTCGCATCGGAATCCGATACTAGCTTCTAGAGAGAAAGATTCTGAATTATCTGGTGATAGCATCCTACCAGTGATGGTCCTGAACAGGTTAGTCGAGTCTTCAACACAATCTTCACATATAGTAAAAGTTTTATCAGCGCTTTTCCAAATCAATTTCAATTCTCCCTTCTCTTTATCTAGATGCCCACAAGTATGCTCGCCATTTTGTTTTGAAATATTGTAAGGGATTTTTTCTAAAGCATTCTTGATAAATTTCTTTGGCGGATCAGGTTTTTTATCCGTACAAACCACTTCATCTTCGAGAGAATAAAAGTAATATCCCTTTTGTGCCTCATCACTAAAAGCGATCAATCTTTTCTTTGGATCATCGAAATGCTGCACTCCCACCAGTCTTTTTTTAGATGCTCCGCCTTTTTTTGCATAAGCTATTTCTCCCTCCGGAGACTTGGCCGTCGTTATCTTTTTTGCTTCTTCCTCTATACCGAAGAGGATAGTTCCAGCGACTGCCTGAGATAGATCTGGACCTCGCTTAGCATATTTTTTCAGTTTTCTTTTATCGTCTTTGTATTTTTTTATCTTTTTTACCTTTCTTTTTGCTCTTCCGAATTTACAGAAAAGACAGCTACCCTGGCAATCGGGAACTACCTTCATCGGATCGTCTGCTAGACTCTTCGCGTTCTCTATAAGATTTTTTTTCTGGATCTTGCTAGCTTTTCTAGGACCTCTTCTGAATCTCATTTATCTTTGATAAAGACGGCCGATTAATAAAAGTTGTGAGGAGGGGTAAAAGAGAGTTATTCATCTATGTAGAGACCAGTGGGTTTTTTCACATATTCTTCGACTTTTCTCGCCCTTAAAATTTCCTTAGCAACAGCCATCTTTCGGGGAAGCTCTTCGGGTTCTTCCACACCTTCTTCACGGGCTATCTCGTTCAATTCTTCCCTGGTATTTTCATATACCAATTTTTGAGCCTCATCTTCATCTACTTTGAGCATATTATCATGTGTATCATTGTTTTAACAATATTTTATTTTTTTGAATCAAATGCAGACCTAAAAAGGGGAAAAAATTTAACGAAGTCCTGTCTACTGTACATGGTAAGATGCGAGAGATTTGGACAGAAAAATATAGGCCAGAAAAACTTGAGGGGGTTTACGGTCAACAAAAAGTTGTGGAACGTCTGAAAGCCTACGTGGAAAAGGAGAGCATGCCCCATCTTTTGTTTGCCGGTCCCGCCGGTACAGGGAAAACTACTTCCGCGATAGCTCTTTCTAAGGAGATGTACGGAGATGAATGGAAATCTAACTTCTTCGAACTGAATGCATCTGACGAAAGGGGTATAGATGTCATCAGGAACAAGATAAAGGAGTACGCAAAAACCACTACAGTGAGCAAGATCGGTTTCAAGATAATTTTCATGGATGAGGCCGATTCTTTGACCCCTGAGGCACAGGCAGCCCTTCGAAGGACCATGGAGAAATACTCTCACAACTGTCGCTTTATACTTTCCTGCAATTATTCTTCAAAGATAATCGATCCTATCCAATCTAGGTGCGCTGTATTTCGTTTCAGAAGTTTGAATGACCAAGATATAGAGGAATGGATAGATCATATAGCCCAGGGAGAAGAGCTAAATATTTACGAGGAGGCGAAAGAACTTTTGATCGGTGTGGTAGGAGGAGACCTTAGAAGGATAACTAACCTCCTTCAGATATCCGCATCGACAACTTCCGAAATCACAGAAAAGATCGTCAGGGAAAGTGCCAATATAGCCAGACCAGAAGATGTAAGGGAGATGGTGAAAGACGCCGCCGAAGGAAACTTCATGGTGGCTAAAAATCAGTTGGATGAACTGATGGTGGAAAATGGTCTTTCTGGAGAAGACATAATAAAGCAGATGCATGACGAGATATGGGAGATACCCATGGATGATCGAAAGAAGGTAGAGATCATTGATAGAATAGGAGAGACCGAGTTCAGGTTAGTTGAAGGCTCTGATGAGAGGATCCAACTCGAGGCTTTGATCGCTGCTATCTCCAAGAGGAACTGAATATCATTCTCCCATCATCTTGACTATGACTTCTCTATTTCTTGATTTAACATCCATATCACATAGGATGATCTGCTGCCATGTACCGAGCTCTAACTTTCCGTCAGTGATCGGGGCTGTAAATGACTGACCGATGAAGGAAGCCCTGATATGAGAGTGTCCGTTCCCGTCCTGCCATTTTTCGTGGTGCTTGTAATAGATGTCCTTCGGGAAGAGTCTGTCTAATGCCTCTGAAATATCATGAATCAAACCCGATTCGTATTCGATAGTGGTTATAGCGGCTGTTGAACCCGCTACGAATAAAGTCACAGTACCTTCTTCCATATCGCTTTTTTGAACTATTTTTTTTGTTTTATCAGTGAGATCTTTTATGTCTAATTCGCTTTTGGTTTCTACATTAAATCTTCTATCCTCTAATGTCATACTGCTATCTATGAAATAAGGATTAAAACAAATTTCGGTTTAGTTAGTGATCTTAGATCTCTTTTATTTATAAAGCCTATCGAGGGGCTCAGTAGAAAACCTCTAGATGCTCATCGCTTGTCGATGAGCATTGTAAGCTAACATTTTGAATTCCATTTCTCTATTTTGTGTTCTTACTTT
>SL_8KL_010_SEDDRAFT_10003944_pt1 | contig 12121 bp, 11 predicted proteins | sample SodLakKL_010_SED_4_FD_11160 | JGI IMG/M metagenome (IMG submission 11160) | reverse complement strand
TAGAAGGCCGCACCGTTTCTATCGTTCGAATTGTTCCCCAACCGGTAGATTAACACCTGAAGAAATACCAGGCATATTGAGCTTAATTTAATAGTTAGGGACCCTGTTTTGCATACCCAAAATCAGAGGGGGATATGGTGTCCCGGAGAAAATCCAAAATAATTGTGGGTTAGTTGCAATATAATTCCTGGATCTTATTCAAAAAAGTCTTTTACGGCTAGAAAAGTTGAGCTGAAAGTTTACTTTCCGAGTATAGGTTTATATTTAGGTGGAAAAGTACGAACTTCCCCCCCCCCGGGAAAAAATATATATAACCAAAAGAGCCCACTAAAAAGTGGGCTCATTGGCTTAGCGTTTGAAAACTAACTCGATTCTGACTTCTCTAGATTCTTTTGCTTTTAACTCATAGGAATATGTTCCCGCTTTCCAGGGACCAGGAATTGTTTCAGCACTCTCTATATCCGGTAAAATTATGGTAGAGAAAATCTTTTCTCCTTCAGGTGATTTTAACCTAAACTTCATCTCCCCACTCCCGGTTATTCCTGAAAAAAGAATTCCCCTTGCCTCCGATGCTTTTAAAGACTCAGTTCTCTTTCCCTGGAAACTTCTAATGGTAAAAAGCCGATTGTTATTGTCTCCATCGACGATCTGATTAAAATACATGGTTGTGGAATAGCTATCAGATGAATAACCCCCACCCAAAAAACCAATCAGCAATGAAAAATAAGCCCCAGTTTTACTTTAATAATAATCACCTTCTCGTAATAAGTTCCTTAAAACCTTATTAATCTTATTTCAAATGGGTTTTATTGTCAATTACTATTTTTCGCTCGAAGAATATTTTTTGAAAAGCCTTTTGTTGCAGTAAAAAGGGAGATTATACAACTTGGGGAAACCTGAATTATTTTGGATTTAAATACATGTGCTTCAAAAAATTTAGAGGTAAAAAGAAGAATTACAGGAAAACAATTAAAAACACAGAAAAGTAAGGGGATAATTTAAATTGGAAAGTTGATTAAATCGGCTTTGCCCGAGGGAGAAAAAAGGTATGTAGATAAAAGGCCAGGAGAAGTTTGTAAGAGTTAGCAGTTATCTGGCCAGGGGGTTATAAACTGGCATGACAAGGGTTTTTCCTCAAAGATTTATTCTCCAGAGGAGGGAGAAAAGTGAAAAGTTTATTCTGCTTCCTTTTATTTTTTGTTCTGATTATGGGATGCGCAACTGGAATTCTCCAGGCAGGGGCTGAACCAAAGGTCTATGAAATGCTGGAATCAGGAGACCATTCCAGGCTTGAAGGAATTCCAGAACTCAAGGAAATAATAGTCCAGAACAGAAAAATTAAATATTATCCAGAAGAAAAAGTTGAAGAAATGGTCAAGCCTTTCCTGTATAGCTATGAGAAATTTAAAGAAATTGACCCGGAAAAAATTCCCAAAACGGGAGTATCGGGCTTTGATCTCAGCAAAAGCGAGATCATTGAGGACATTGAAATTTTGTTCCAGGTTCTGAAGTACGGTTATGTGGGTTATGAAATCCAGGGTGGGGATCAGGTTTTTCTGGAAGCCAGGGAAAGTTTAATTAGTTGGGCAAAGGATTTTGCGGCCGAAAAAGGCAAGGAGGCCTTTTTTTACGGAGTTTTTGAAGATATTTTAATTGAAAAACTATCTTTCATAAACGACTGGCATTTTAAAATAGGTCAGGAGAGGTTGTATACCCACGAGAAAATGCATTTTGGAGCTGGCCTGGATGTTTATTGTAACCGGGACGGCTTCTACCTGGAAAAAGATGGTAAAAAAGCCTACCTAATCTCCTGCAATGGAAATGACCCGGAAAAATATCTTAAACCATCTCTTAACCCCGAGGGAGAACTGGTTTACCGGCCAGTAAAACTGGCACCTGAGAACAACCAGGAAAAAGCAACTCTTCTCCTGGAACAAAATGGGGAGAGGTGGAAAAAAAGTATTTCCCTAATACCCGCTGATTCCCCTGACTACTTTCTGGTTCCTTTTGCTATTCATAAAGAAAATGACATTACGGTAATCACCAGTCGCAATCTTTCCCGCCATTTCGATGATGATTTAAGGTCGATGGTTGAAAAGGCTGGAGAATTAAGAGATGAGGACCTTTTCATCCTTGATTTACGGGGTAATACTGGTGGCTCAACGGAATATGTTAGAGGATGGGTAAAGGAGTTTAGTTCCCAACAGGATTATCAGACCTGGGGATGGGGGAGTATTGACCTCTGCACTCAGACCTCCCATAGAATCAGGAAAAATACTGAATATATCCTGGGCTTTGATGCCGAGTGGGTAGAGGAAAGGTTTTCCCCAACTGCAACAGGCTGGAGTGAAGTTTTGTACAGGAAACCCCGGAAAATAGAGAATGATGTATTAATCTTTGTTCTTATTGACGATAAAATTGCTTCTGCAGCGGAAGCATTTTTGCTGGCCTTGAGAGAGATGGAAAATGTGGTTTTTGTAGGTTCCAATACTGCCGGAGGGTTTAACATGGGGAACTACTCCTTTTTTCATCTTCCTCATTCGGGAGTTTTCTTCCAGGCAGGGGTTACCCTTTTTTTCCCGCCGGAAATTTCCATAATTGAAGGGACGGGGTTTGCACCGGACATCTGGGTTGAACCCTCGGAAGCAATGGATAAAACTCTTACCTTTATTGAGAGATACCTCCGGTAGAAAATCGGAAGAATAGGGGGGAGGGAAAAATGATCTCCAAATACCGGGATCTTTTACTATTTCAAGCAAGCAGGACAAAATAATTATGGTTAGCTCTTTCAACTTTAAACTGGAAAACAATTTCTTGAAAATAAGGGAAAATCTTATATAATATTGTTTAAACAGGGAGTTAGACTTTTAAGGAAAAACCAGTTTTAAGAGCAGACTATTTTGATGAAGGAAAAACCGCCTTAAATATGCTTGCCATTTTAACTTTCGCTTACCACTAACCAAATTACCCTGTTTGATCCTTAATTTTTATGTTGGGGGAAAAGCCATGAAACTGCATCCCAATTCGCTCCTGGAATATAGCGAGGAAATGATAAAAAAGCTCTGGTCCCAGTCTTACAATACTGAGGGGAAACCGGACTGGTCCCATATTTTTCCCTATTACCATGAGGATATAGTTTTTCAGGATACCATTCAGAAAATTGAGGGAATTGAGGAATTCAAGGAGATGTGCCAGAGACTGACCAAACGTTCCAAGGAATTAAAGATGAATATCCCTTCAATAGTTAAGAAAGATGAAATTGTTTTCATGGAATGGGAAATGACCATGATGTTTAAGAAATACCCCAGCTCTACGATTTACGGTTCAACTAGATTAATCCTGGGGGATGACGGGCGGATTATTAATCAGAGGGATTATTACGATCTCTGGGGAGATATTTTTGATAATATACCCCGGTTTTGTAAAGCGTACAGAAGATTTATGAGGAAAAAGTTTGGGTAATTATTTTTATTTTTTTGCAGGATTTTTTTGACCTCAGCCATAATTTTAATTTGACATTTTATTGTTATAATTTTGCAAAGAAGGGATATTTAATGGGCAGAAAAACTGAAAACAAAAATAAAACCAAAAGCAAGAAGTTTAAATACTACCAGCAGTATAAATGGTCAAATGTATATAAAATGCTGAAGAACAATAAATTATCTCCTGAAATATGCAATCAAAGAGCTGAAAATAAGCTGGTAGTAATTACGGGTGCAACCTCCGGAATAGGGAGAATAACTGCAAAAAAATATGCCTCAATGGGAGCAGATATTTTATGTATTAACCGCAACCCGGAAAAATCTGAGAAATTAAAAAGTGAGATAGAAAATGAATTCAATGTTGATTGTAAATATATAATAGCTGACTTGAGTATTTTAAAAGATATTTTTTATGCGGCCCAACAGCTTAAGGATTTAGATAGACCAATTGATATTCTGATTCACAACGCAGGAGTTTATCTGACCCAAAAAGAAGTTACCCCGGATAATCTGGAAAAAGTTTTTGCGGTTCATTATTTATCCTCATTTGTAATTAACCATTTACTTGTAGATAAGTTAAAAGCCCAGGATCAATGCAGGATCATTATGGTTAATTCTGAGGGGCACAGATTTGCGGTATGGGGCTTAAGGCTTGATGACCTTAACTGGAACAAAAGAAGGTATACTGGGTTAAAAAGTTATGGATCTGCAAAATTAGCTCAACTTCAATCAATGCTGGTATTTGATGATATATTTGCAAATTCAGGAGTTACCATTAACTCAATGCATCCCGGGGCTGTAAAGACCGAAGCAGGCCAGGACAATGGACCCATTTACAGATGGTTTAAAAAGAGGTTTTTTGAAAAAAGATTAAAGCCTGCTGATATATCAGCTGAAGCTTTGCATTATTTAGGAGTATCAGAGGAGGTGGAAAATATAAGTGGTAAATTCTTTAACCTTACAACAATAGAAGAACCAACCCCTCCAGCTTTGGATAAAGAAGCAGCTTATGAATTATGGGAAAAGAGTTTGGAGTTGGCCGATTTACCCAATGAAAGTGCTTATATCAAAAACTATGATAATATTGTTGTTGGTGGAGGTATGGCCGGATTAACCTCTGCAATATATCTTGTCAGAGAAGGGCGACAAGTGCTTTTAGTAGAGAAGAATAATGAATGTGGCGGCCTGGTTAATTCATTTAAAAGAAATGGTTTCCACTTTGATGCAGGTGTTCGTGCCCTGGAAGATGCCGGGATTATAACTCCGATGTTAAATGACCTGGGAATTGATATTGAATTTGTTAAGAGTCCGGTTTCAATAGGACTGGAAAAGGAAGTACTGAAAATAACTGATATAAACAGTTTGGAAGATTACCGCAAAATGCTGGAAAAATTATACCCTGAAAGTAAGGATGAAATAGACAGTTTAATTAAAGCAATTAGAAAGATAATGAAACATATGGAGGTTCTATATGGTATTGAGAACCCACTTTTCAAAGATATAAAAAAAGATAAGCAATTTCTCTTCAAAGTTCTTCTGCCCTGGTTTCCAAGGTTTCTATTAACCATCGGAAAAATAAATAAAATGAACACTCCCGTGGAAGATTATCTGGAAAAGTTTATTAAAAACCCTTCTCTTTTGGATATTATTACCCAGCATTTTTTCAAAAAAACTCCTGCGTTTTTCGCCTTAAGTTATTTTTCCTTATACCTGGATTATTTTTATCCCCAACAGGGTGTTGGGAAATTGGCGGAAGCTCTAACTAACAAATTCCTTGAACTCGGAGGTGAGCTTAAAACTAACACAACCATAACCAGGGTTATGGCCAATGATTTAAGGGTAGCCGATCATAAAAATAATCTATACAGTTACAAGCAGTTAATCTGGGCTGGCGACCTTAAAACCTTTTACAAAATAACTGACATTGAAGGGTTAAATGAAAAAACACAGCAAAAATTTAGGGAAAAGAAAAAAGAGGTTTTACAATCCAGAGGTACAGATTCTGTATATTCTCTTTTTTTGCAGGTTGATCAACCCCTGGAAAAGTTTAAGGAGATTGCAGAGGGGCACTTCTTTTATACTCCTTCCAAAAAAGGCCTGGGCGAAACCCATAGAAAAGAGCTAAAAAATATTTTAGACAACTTTGATAAAACAGATAAAAAAGAAATTTTGGATTGGATGAAAAAATTTACTGAGCTAAACACTTTTGAAATCTCAATTCCCGGGCTTAAAAATCCATCTCTTGTTCCTGAGGGTAAAACCGGTTTGATTATAAGCTTTCTTGCCGAATATGACCTGTTTCAGAAAGTAGAAGAAGCTGGCTGGTATGATGAATTTGTGGAAAACCTTGAAGAATTAACTATTGAAACTATCAACAATTCCATATACCCATTTTTAAAGGGAAATATTATCGGGAAATTCTCCTTTTCACCGGTCAGTATAGAAAGAAGAACCGGTTCTTCGGAAGGGGCAATAGTGGGCTGGTCATTTGAACATCCCATACCGGTTGTAAATAAATTACAATTATCGGATAAATCTGTATTTACTCCAATTGATACAATCTACCAGGCTGGACAGTGGGCTTACAGCCCGGCAGGGGTCCCCATGTCCATTCTTACGGGGAAACTTGCAGCCGATAAAGCAAATAAGAATTAAGCAAAGGATAATAAGAAAAGTGCCCTATCATTTACTCCGCGTTTTTGAAACTAGCAGCCAATCTGAAGAAGGCACTTTTGATGGGTCTGGATGGGTTCTGACCTGTTTTTTTATGCTCATGGGTCTTTTTTTCCCAGCATTAGGAAATTGGATCAGGAAATTCCCTTTATTACTAAAATATATTATCTAAAAAAAGAAAGGGGAACAAAGAATGAGCCTGGAAGAGCTACGGTTAGATTGTGCCCAAAAACAAAAGAAAGGACTTCATTTTATCTTGGCTTCAGTGGTGATTTGGATCGCAGTTTTTTTCGTTCATTTTTCTGAATTACCAATATTAACAAAAAATCTATTCACCTTTTTTTGTACTGCCCCCCTGGTACCAATGGCTTTTCTTATTTCAAAAGTAATAGGGGTGGATTTTCAAAACAAGGAAAACCCTTTAACTGATCTGGGTATTATTTTTTCAGTAAATCAGATATTGTACCTGCTGATAGCTATGTGGATTTTCCCTACACTCCCGGAGAAAATGCTGATGGTAATAGCTATCATTTTTGGAGCTCATTTGCTTCCATTTGGCTGGCTGTATAAGTCAAGATCATACTTTGTTTTTTCAGTAATTATTGCTATCGGTGCTTTAATTATTGGTATTTCTTTTCCTTCATATATACTGGCTCTTATCATGATTTTTACCGAGATTATATTTTCTTTCTGTCTTTACCTGGAAAACCGGGCCTTAGAAAAGTATGCCAAAACAGCATAGAAAAAAATCAACTGGAATATTCTCCGCTTTTTGGTGCTTTTGGCCCAGGGGATCTAAGAAAACCCCAGGGTTTTGGTTTTAAGAAATATCTTTCTGACGGTTTAGTGGTGATCCGAGGGGATTAATATAGAAATTAATAATTTACTGGAAATAAGGATTTCTCCAACATGTTCCCTTATTTTTGGTAAAATGTTAGAAAGGTGTTTTTCAAAACAATAAACAAAAAAGGGAAGAGTTATCCGAAGTAAGTGTTAACACCGGTTTTAAATGACGGTTAAATCTGGCGAAGAATGGCGGTAAACCTCAAAAAAATAAGGGGCTTAGAGCCCCAATTAAAACAACTCGGCCAGTCTACAATTAAAGCTATCCCTGTCAATCAGCTGCTTTTTTCCAGAAGCAGCTTCCAAAAGACAGTTTAAACACAGTCGATCAATAGTAGCCGGAATCCCTTTGGAATGTTCAAAAATGAGGGACTGAATATCATCTGGGAAAATAGGATGTTTAACTCCAGCTTTTTTCAAATGGTGGTCGATATAAGCTTTAGTTTATTTTTCATCCATGCCCTCGAGAGCAAGGAATGTTTTCACCCTCCTTCTCACCGGGCTTAAAGCCAGGGTTTCAATCCTGTAAGCATTTCAGTCTGTCCTGAAAGAATAAAAGCTATGGGAGAAAAAGAATCCTGATGAAAGTTGGTCAAAAACAAAAGTTCTTGAAGCATGAAATATTCGATGCTCTGCACCTCATCAATAGCAAAAATAGACGTGACCCCTTTGTTTTCATAGAGATCGAGGACGACATCTTTAAATAGCTGTTGCTTGAACCAGACGATAAGGTGGTTCAACCCCTAACTCATTTAATGAGTGGACCAGGAAGTTTTGGGGGACGAGATTTTTATCCCTANTAAAAATTATCCTCAAGACTCTTTTTNCCTTCAAAATTTAAAAAACGACACTTTTGTTAGAAAGCNTCGCCCGTTAANCGACATATTGTACCGGTATTAACAATGTTTTTTTNGAGGTAAAGAGCAGGGATAGACACCATGGTAAANAAAAAGAACTCCCTAGATTGCACAATTACTCTATTCTATCTNCCAGAGATTTTTCAACTTAATTGTTAAATCTGGGAAATCAGGATGGGCTANTGTAGCTTCCTCCAGTCCCGAGGCAATCAGTGCATATGTCTGGNCTTTGAGAGAAAAACACTCCAGTGATTGTTCGTCAGGGTCGATAATCCAGTAATGCCGAACCCCAGCTTTTTGGTAGATTTGCAATTTCCTGATCCTGTCCCTGCCCTTATTGTTAGGAGAAAGGATCTCAACAATCAGGTGGGGTGCCCCCTTAATATGAGTCTCAGATATAATTTCCTTCTGTTCTCCAGAAAGATAGAATAAATCAGGTTGGACCACATTAATTTCGTCCAAGGCTACATCAAGAGGAGCGTAAAAAATGTTGCCTTCAGGATCGATTTCCTTAAAAAAATCATACAGTATTCTTTGTAAGCGCCCGGAAACGAGCTGATGAATTACATTTGGTGAGGGCTCTTTAACCAGCTCTCCTTCCAGGACTTCAAATCTGTAGCCAGGCTCATCCGGGAGTTTTAAGTACTCCTCATAGGTAAATGGTTCTGGTTTATCATCAGGGTAATGAGTGGTCTTTTCCCGAATAATCTTAGGAGAATCTAAAGCCTTTATCACGTCAGTGAGGACGTAGCGGTATTGCTTGTTTCCCAGCTCGAGATAGGGGATCTTTTTCGCCCTGGTGTACCTCCATATGGTTTCTATAGAAACGTTAAGAGCCCGGGCTACCTCCTTGGCTGAAATAAGTTCTCTTTCCTCGGGCATTTTAATATCATCCTTTCTTTTCCATTATATCCCACATGTCAAGTGCAGTCAAGTTCTGCTAATCATAATCAACTATTTTGAATGAATACTGATCTACTTCTGTTCTGAAGAATGCTGTCAGGGTATCAAGGTATTGGATTTCAGGGTCAGGCCGAAAGAAAGGTCTTCTTAAGCAATAACGATGTTTGGCCATTTCTTCTGATGAAGAGACAGCAATTGAGGTTATAAAATCGAGGGATAAGAAGGGCGAATCAGTCTTCATATAGAGGTTGCTAAGAGTTTATTATTGATCTATAAAGGGAGGGATTTGACAAAACCTTTTTCTTCAGATATTTACTTTAAGAGCTGGCAGCAAAACTTGACAGTTACAAAGGTTTATGAACTCCCAATTAAAAGTGCTGGAGGGGTGTTATGAGTCAATTGAGATAGCATATTATTGTATTGACCAATCTTTATGGTATTGTTCATAGATGTTCTGTTGTGCTGGTTAGCCCTATTAGTGATCAGAACAGCTGAAAACAGTGTTGATAAGACCTGGGGGAAATTGAAGCAGGAATTTCAGACTTTAACCGCAGGTGCCCACCGGACCTAAAAAGGTGAAGTTTTGCAGACTAATCCCCTTAGTCCAGAACAAAAAGCTGTATTGAAAAAGTTGAAACTTGATGAACCACCCAAATATTTGAATATTTATTTGCTGTAGTCACACGTCTCGCAAACATTACTTACTTTTTAAACTCCCATATACCGGTAGAAGGAATTCTGGAAGGCTCCAGAATTTTTCAATACGAGGTAATAAAACCCCGGGGCGAAATGATCTCAGGCTTTTCGGAAATTACTTCAAAAAATTCTTTGTCTCCTGTAATGAGAATATCAACTTTTTTCAGTATTGCTGAGACCAATACTGGTAAGTCTTTTTTATCTCTAATATCCGGCTGGGTAACAAGATGGATTGAAACTCTCAGGAGTATCAACCAATTCAAAATTTAAATCTCTTAAGAAATTATCAAGGTGCCTGGTTTGCTTTTTTTAATTTTCTCTCAAAAACGGTATGTAATTCCTGGACAATCTGAGAGCATAAAATCAAATAATGCTCCAACAAGACCTTTTCTACCACCTTTGAAGGTAGAGAATTGGGAAACAAAAGAGCTGAGAATAAAACATTTGAATCAATCATTGCCCTCATAATTCTCTCTCCACTTTTCCTCTCTTACTTCTTCAACAAACTTATTTACATCCTTTTCAGATTCTAAACCAGCATTTTTTGCCAGGCCTTTCATCTGCTTCTGGATTTCTTTAAAGGCAGTAATGGAGGCATTTAAAATGTATACATTACCCTCTTCTTCAACGAACAGGATTTTATCGCCCTCTTTTAAATTTAACTTTTTCCTGATACCAATAGGGATCGTGATCTGCCCTTTGGAAGAAATTCTGGCCAGTTCCATAAAAACCGCTCCTTACCTTCTTTGTTTTTCTTACTTTCTTTACCTAATTATAACATTTGTATAAATTAAGATTCAAACCAGTTAAAGGGCAAGAAACATTTAGTTTTTTGGGGGTTAATTAAATTGGCTAAATAACCTTCATAATGGGAAGAGTTTTTTTAAAACCCTTCACTAAAGTAGGCTTTGGTTCGCTGTAAATAAAGCTGGAAATTTGGCCTAGATTAATTCCGGGGTATCTATATTAAGCTTTTTTGCTGCCTGGATTAATTTTTCATCAATACTAAGAAGGATTGTGTTTTTTCTCTTAGCTGTAACTAAATACATTGAATCGTAAGCTGGGTGATTAATTTTCCAGGACAGTGAAATAGCTTCTTCAAAAATGTCTTCAGCAGGGATAAACTGGTCAATTAGACTGATTCCCCCGGAGATTTTGGGTAGGAGGATTTTTTTTGGAGTTTTATTAATTGAATGGTACTTCCACATCACATTAGATAATTCGTAAATATAAAGGGAGGGCGTAATGATTAAATCAGCTTTTTCAAGTTGGTTTTTGATTTTTTTGGCCTGTGGTCTTCCAGTGACAAACTCAATGGCGGCACTACAATCAAGGGTTATTATCATTTTTCCCTATCCTCCCTTATTAGGGAAACGGGATCAGAAAAATTATACTTTGTTTGAGTTTCCTGGATAATCTGGTCCAGTAAAACCTGGCGGTTCTTTTTCCCTTGAAATTCCATTTCCAGGGCTTTTTCAAGAAGGATTATTGTTTGCTGAGTAATACTCCTTCTTTCCTTTTTGGCCAATGCACAGATTTTTTCAAAAAGGTTTTCCGGCAAATTTCTTATTTGTAAACTGGGCAATGGGTTGCCTCCTTCCCAAAAGACTTACGAATATTTTACCACGCATGCATTGTGCATGCAAAAAGCATGCTCTTGAAATATTAATCGAGTAGATTAAGATAAGACCAGCCAGATCGCTTTTGCTATAGAATTCTTCAATTAATCAGGGGGTTCATTAATTTCTAATATGATGATGTTTCCCAGCACTTTTTTTTCTTCATAAGAAATGGGGGACAAATAAACTCTGATAGGGGAGTTGACTTTAGACGAAAAAAAGCTGTGCTGATGGCCATAATTTGAAATAAAAGAGAAACCTTGCTCAGCGAACTTTATCGAAATTTAAAAAGGTTCTCCTCCAAAACAGGAGAACCATTAACTGGAAAAAAGGTAGAACCGGTTTTTTAAAAGGGATATTTGAGAGTGCACTCGGGGGCTAAATAGACAGCAGTATTTTAGATTAGGTAGGAAATGTGTGGTTGGTAAATTTTAAAACGCCCGGATATTCGTGAGGGATAGATGGGTTTAAAGCTCCTAAATGCCTTTAATTTATCGGGCTGGATGATTACATAGCTCATAATTGGCGAAAAGGGTGGGGCAGATATTGATATCAACCTGGGGGAGGGTGGCAGCTCATCGGGCCAGGAGTCCGGAGTTCCCCCTGGTCTTGATCCCCGCTCGGGGTGGAAATTTAAACTGGGATAATAGGAAACCTGCCTGGTGGGCAACCTGACTCTGGATAGGGAGATAACAAAAGCTAATCTACAGGGGCAGGAATACCTGGAACTGAATATTCAGGCCCTGGATCCTGAAAATGACCGGGAACCTGACCGCATTTCAACTGAATTGTTGATCACCCCTGCTTTCCCCCGGACTAAGGAGCAAAGACCTGGGAGAATATTTATAGAGTAGGGACTGTTATTGAGGAGAAGGAAATTGAGGAGGAAAATGGGGTTCTGATGTGGTAGAATAGTTGTACAGGAACAGGTGTCAATTCCCGTAAAGTGGAAATACTATTGGGAGGTGTTTTTTGTTGGGGAAAAAGGTTGGGAGAAACGAACCCTGCCCCTGTGGAAGCAATCGAAAGTATAAGAAGTGTTGTTATG
>SL_8KL_010_SEDDRAFT_10003943_pt1 | contig 12122 bp, 13 predicted proteins | sample SodLakKL_010_SED_4_FD_11160 | JGI IMG/M metagenome (IMG submission 11160) | reverse complement strand
GCCGTTGAAGGGCCTGTTATGTATTTCATTTATGCGATCATAGGATTCATACCGGTCTGGATCTGGACTAACAAAAACACCATCAGGCAGAATTAGTATTAAAAAATTATATCTTTCTGCTCCTTCGCTGACAGAGCTTTTTTAAGAGCTTTAAAACTTAAATCCTCCATTTCCAGCGAAAAACCCCTCTTAATCTCCTGTGGGCGGTGGCTGTCCTGATTTTTAATAAAAACTCTATCCGGGTACTGCCGGTGCAGTTCAGCAATCTCAGAACTATCACTGACCTCCATAACCGGAAGCTCAAACCCCGGGGGAATAAAGCCCAGCTGATATATTAAACCCTGACTCCGCAGTACGTGAGAGGGTATTAAAAGACCGTTTTCTTCTTCAACCCTATCCTGCAGTCCGGAGGTCGATATATCAGCAGCTGCAGCCAGCAGCCTTTCTTCTTTCTCCTCATATTCATCCTCCAGGTTGGTCTTGAGCTGATAGCCAAAATACTCCTCCCTGTTTCTGCGCTCAGGAAGATGCCCCTGAACAAAATTCTGAATCTTTAAGGCCTGCTCCACCTCTTCCAGCAAACAGAGATAATGCACCTCCTCTGCAGTTTCGATTTCCAGCCCGGGAATCACGCACACATCCTCCCCCCTGGCCATTTTCACCGCCACTTCAACATTGCCGGCCGAATTGTGATCGGTTATGGCGATAATATCCAGTTCTTCCTCCAGGGCTTTCTTAATGATTTTGCCCGGCGTCATCTGCAGATCGGCACAGGGAGATAATACTGTATGAATATGAAGGTTGAGGTCATACATTCTGCTACTGTTCACGACCCACACCCAGTTCGTAGAGTTTTCCCGACAGCCGAAAAGAGCTTTCCGAACTGCGCAGAACATTGATCCCCTTTTCCCGGGCCCTCTCTTTCATCTCATCCCTAACAGAAAAATCCTCGGCAATTATTATGCCGGCTGCGTCAGCCAGCAGCGCCACCGCTGCAGCATTCTGATGGCCCTGGATGGTAATCCAGAGGCTGCCGGCAGTTAACTCTGACATCACATTGCTCAAAAGATCCCCACAGTAACCACCCCTGACTTCCTGTTCCAGGTCAGATCCCACAACTACTTCTAAATCCAGTTTCTGTACAACATCTTCTACAGTCATATCTAACAACTCCCCGCTATTTTATACGATATATGACAGTGCCGGATCCAGCCTATAGAATAATAATCTCTGAACCTTAATACACTCAACTCCGGGACCTGTCGCCGTCAGCTGCATCATCTTCAGAGAAGACCGGGGGCAGTTCCCGGCTCAGATTGGAAACCTGGTCTGCCAGCCTCTGTATCTCCTGGCGGAGCATGAAGATGCAGTCTATCCTCTCCGCTTCGCCTTTGACAATGTCTTCAGCCAGTGTTTCACAATCAGGTGCTCCACAGGAAGCACAGTTCAGACCGGGCAGAATCTCCTCCTCTTCTTCCATTCGGGCCAGCTTTTCCAGTGCTTTTTCCATATCGACGTCCAGCTCACCGCGCTGATCAGGGCAGAATCCGGACTCCAGTTTAAAAGCATAGTTCTCTTCTTCAGCCCGTGAAGAGAAAAGATCCTCCTTTCTGGAGCGGACAAGGTTCCGTATGTTGTATTTGGCCTGATAGGGATTTAGTATGTTTAAAACACCTCCCACACACCCCTGCGGACAGGAGACCATCTCCAGATATCTAACCCCGGTCAAATTATTACGTGCCAGCTCATCCAGGGCTTTCCGCACCTCAACCAAGCCAGAAACCGACAGCACCTCGGGCTGCTTTAGCTTATGTAAAAGATCCTCCTCTCCCCCGCTCTGTCCCCATTTAATTCCTGCATAAGGAATCAGGGGAAAATTGATGCTGGGAGACTTCCCGCTATTTCCGCTCTCCAGGCTGTTTTCTCCTCTCAGATAAGGATAAAGATGATCATAAATTTCCCTGACAGCTATCGCTCCATCGAGATAGCTTTCTTCCTGGCCCAGAGCCAGCTTTACCGAGGTTAATTTGGCCGAACAGGGGGTGATGAAAAATACACCGATATCAGATTCCTTCAGGCCGCTTTCCTCACTTAGCTCCTCTCGGGCTTTCCGGGCTGTCATCTCCACCGGAGATTTGAAGGGCAGCAGATGATCTACCAGCTCGGGATATATTTTCTGCACCAGACGCACAACCACCGGACAGGAAGTTGAAATGTAAAACCCGTTACTCTTGCGCAGAAAGGAAGCGGTCTTCCGGGAAAGTGCTTCTGCCGCCCGGGCCACATTATACACCTCTGTAAACCCCAGGCTCTGAAGCCCGGACATTATCCGCCCGGGATCAAAATTTTCTCTGAACTGCCCGTAAAAACTGGGAGGTATCAGAGCAGCCGTAAGTTTATAATTATCTATCTGTTCCAGCCTGTCAGCATCGATATATTTGGCATTGTGCTCACAGGTGCGGATACACTCCGCACAGTCTATACAGAGATCATCTTTGATATTGGCTTTGCCCCCGTGCACACGAATAGCATTTGTAGGGCAGTCCTTGACACAATTTGTACATCCCTCACATTTGTCCCCTTTTAACAGCACCGAGTGAATTTCAGCCATTCTCTTCATCCTCCCGGCTTAAAAATACAGTGCTGTGGACTTTCGTTCCCTCATCAGAATGAATCTTTAAATTGTCCGAATACTTGTCCACATTATTCAGGCCCATTCCCGCTCCAAAGCCCAGTTCTCTCACATCCTGATCTGCAGTAGAAAAACCGGGTCTGAGCGCCCTGTCTACATCTTCAATCCCCGGGCCCTCATCCCTGGCAGCAATCTGTAATCTATCCTTTTCCACGGATGCCACAATCTTTCCTCCCCGGGAATGAATTATTATATTCATCTCCAGCTCATAAGTGATTATAGAAGACCTGCGAATAATATCAGGATCAATATTGAGTCTTGTCAGCAGGGTCTTGAGGCGGCTTGATACCTCTCCCCCCCGTTCAAAGTTTCGGGCTTCAACTTCTTCCTCCAGGATAACATTTTTGCCCATAATTTGTTTTCGCTCCTTAGTAGAAACTCTTTATCTCCTCCGGCTGTACACCGGCCTGGTAGAGGATCCCACAGCAGGCAAAAAGTGAATCACCGGCCCGATAAAGGGCTATATCTTTCTGCCGGGCCAGCTCTACCGTATTATCTTCCGGGTTTTTATCGCGCACAAATATGATGGCCTGTATATCAACCATTTCCGCAGTCCGGACCACCTGAGGATTGGTAAGCCCTGTCAGGAGTATGGTTTTTCGATTGGAAAAAGCCAGGACATCGCTCATCAAATCGGCCCCACAGGCAGCCGTCACCTCAATTTCGGGATCAGTTTCTACAATGGTTTTCAGATCTAGAAGTTTTTTAATATCCCGGATCTTCATCTCTACTCCTCCTCTGGGTCAGCCTGATTTAAGTTTTGGGGCGGCCTCTGTATTCAGCATGAAGAATGCGGTGAGCCTTATTGCTAAGGGGTTCATCCAGGAATTCATCGTAAACCTTCTCAATCATCGGATTTTCATGTGATTTACGGATATATTTATGCTCATCTATGCTGCCCAGCCCCCGACCGCGGGCCTCCTTCTTTTCCTCATCAGCAGGCAGAGGCTGACCTCCTCCCCCCACACAGCCATGGGGACAGGCCATCACCTCTATGAAGTCATATTCAGACTTTCCTTTCCGCACCTCATCCATGACCTGAGATGCTTCCTGGAGACCGCTGATTATGGCCAGCTTTATATCTCTATCTCCGATCTCAACTTCGGCTTCCTGTATTCCTCTAAAACCCAGATCGAGCCTTTCCAGGTTTTCACCTGTCAGCTTTTCTTTGACCATCCTGACCGCTGCTTCGGTAACTCCCCCGGTGGTACCGAATATAGTTCCCGCACCGGTTGCCTTACCGAGCAGCTCGTCGTAATCCTCCTCCTCCAGGACTGTGAAATCAATTCCTATCTCTTTTATCATCAGAGCCAGCTCCCTGGTTGTCAGGACCGCATCGGTGTTTTTATAGGGGCCGGCATTTATATCTTCTCTTTCTTTTTCAAATTTTTTGGCCGTACAGGGCATCACCGAGACCGTATAGATAGATTCGGGATCAATCCCCTCCAGATCGGCATAATATGTCTTGGCCAGAGCCGAAAACATCTGCTGCGGAGATTTAGCTGAGGATAGATGGTCCAGCAGATCGGAGTAATTGTGTTCGGCAAATTTAACCCAGCCCGGACAGCAGGAGGTTATATGGGGCAGGTTGTTGTCCCCCTCCAGGCGCTGCAGAAATTCATGACCTTCTTCCATAATTGTCAGATCAGCGGTAAATTCGGTGGAAAAAACACGGTCAAAGCCCAATTTTTTCAGGGCCGAAACCAGCCTTCCCGTCACAACAGAGCCCGGTTCCATGCCAAAGGACTCGCCGATTGTGGCCTGGATGGAAGGTGCGGTCTGCACTATAACATGCTTATCTTCATCCTCTAATGCCTTCCAGACAGGATATATCTCATTTTTTTCTACAACCGCACCCACAGGACATATGGTAGCACACTGACCGCAGTTGGCACAGTTTACCTCACTCTGGGGAAGATCAAAAGCAGTGGAAACAATAGAATCAAAGCCGCGCCTGCTGAACTGCAGGGCAGAAACACCCTGTATCTCTTCACAGACACGCACACAGCGCCCGCACAGGATGCATTTATCCGGTTCTCTGACAAGGGCAGGCCCTGAGTCATCTTTTGGAATATCTCTGGTCTCTCCCGCGTATTTCTCTATTTCACGGGTGCGGATGCTGAGATCGTGGGCTATTTCCTGAAGTTCGCAGCTGCCGCTGCGGTCACAGCCCAGGCAGTCGTTGGGATGATTGGCCAGCAGCAGTGTAACATTGCGCCGGCGCGCCTTGCGGGCCCGCCTGCTGCGTGTGCTTATGACCATACCTTCCTGCACCGGTGTTACACAGCTGGCAACTGTTCGATCATTTCCCAGGTCTTCTACCTCACAGACCCGGCAGGCTCCATGTAGAGTCAGGTCTGGATGGTAACAGAGGCTGGGTATCTCGATACCCGCCTCCCAGGCAGCATCCAGCACTGTTGTTCCTTCTTCAACTTCAACTTGTTCATCATCTATGGTTAATGTTATCTCACTCACCGCTAATTACCTCCTTTTACCGACTTTAAGTCTGTTCTACGGCATCTACCGGACATTCTTCATCACATACTCCGCAGGCAATACAGGCCTCTTCTTCTATAATATAAGCCTCTTCATTTTTGCTGATGGCATCGGCCGGACAGGCGCGGGCACACTGTCCGCAGACCACACACAGATCGGCAGATATCGCATAAGCCCCCGCCAGGTCCGGACAGGCTCCAGCCGGGCAGTTTTCATCGTAGATGTGGGCTTCATATTCCCCCCGGAAGTATTCTATCGTGCTCAAAACGGGGTTGGGGGCGGACTGACCCAGGCCGCAGAGAGCGGTATCCTTTATATGATCTCCCAGCTCTTCCAAAAGCTCTATATCCCCCTCTTCACCCTCCCCGTCACAGATTCTCTCCAGGATTTCCAGCATTCTCTTGGTCCCTTCGCGGCAGGGTGTGCATTTACCGCAGGATTCACCCTGGGTAAAATCGAGAAAAAAGCGAGCTACATCTACCATACATGTATCCTCATCCATGACAACCATACCGCCCGAGCCCATCATAGATCCCACTCTCAGCAGTGAATCAAAATCTATGGATAGATCCAGGTAATCGGCGGGGATGCAGCCGCCCGAAGGTCCCCCGGTCTGTACAGCCTTGAATTCCTTGCCCTCATCGGGCCCGCCCCCGATATCAAAGATAACTTCCCGCAGCGTGGTACCCATGGGAATTTCCAGCAGACCCGTATTTTGAATTTTTCCGGTCAGGGCAAAAACCTTTGTCCCCGGGCTGTCCTCTGTTCCTATCTCCTGAAATCTATCAGCACCTTCCCTTATTATAAAGGGTACATTGGCATATGTCTCCACATTGTTTATGTTGGTGGGCTTACCCCAGAGGCCCCTCTGGGCTGGATAGGGCGGACGGGGCCTGGGCATGCCCCTCTTTCCTTCTATCGAAGCCATAAGGGCGGTCTCCTCTCCACAGACAAAAGCTCCGGCTCCCTCCTTAATGTGCAGCTGAAAATCATGGCCGCTGCCAAAAAGATCCTCTCCCAGCAGCCCGTATTCACGGGCATCATCCAGGGCTTTTTCCAGGCGCTCTATGGCAAGTGGATACTCAGCCCTGATATAAATATATCCCTCATCGGCTCCGATGGCATAGCTCGCCACTATCATGCCTTCAATCACCCTGTGAGGATCACCCTCTAAAAGGCTTCGATCCATAAATGCGCCGGGATCACCTTCATCGGCATTACAGACTATATATTTTTTTTCGGACTGAGCCTGATGGGCAAAATCCCACTTATAACCGGTGGAAAATCCCGCTCCCCCCCGGCCTCTCAGACCAGAATTCTTTATTTCTTTTACAACACCCTCCGGGCTCATCTCGGTCAGGGCTATACCTGCTGCTTCATAACCACCCCGGGCAATATATTCATCTATATTTTCCGGATCAATCTCACCGCAGTTTTCCAGCACTATCTGCTGCTGCTTTCTGTAAAAGTCTATATCCTGATAGACCGGTATCTTCTCTTCAGTTTCCGGTTCCCTGTATAATAACCTCTCCACAGTCCTGCCTTTGAGCAGATGTTCATCGACTATCTCCTCTATATCATCTATACAGACCTCACAGTAAAAAACACCCTCGGGATATATGATTATAATCGGACCTCTTTCACAAAAACCGTGACAGCCAGTTTCAATGATCTTTATCTCATCCTGCAGCTCTCTTTCTGCCACCTGATCTTCCAGCTCAATTTTCAGGTCCTGGGCTCCGGCAGAGCTACAGCCTGTGCCGCTGCAGACCAGCACATGAGAGCGATAAAAAGCCTTCTTCATCTATGATTCCTCCTTTACCCGTTGGGTTGCTCGGATTTAATATGATATGAATNNTAAAACATATTAAACGTAAATATTATAACTTCAGGTAGNGCATCATTCCTCCAGACGGGCTACGGCCAGTTCTTCGACTATTTCTCCATTGATGACGTGCTGTACTATTATCCTCTGCACATCTTCTGGATTCAGCTGACCATAGGTGATCCTGCTCTGATCAGGAAGTTTAACATCCAGCAGCGGTTCTTTCTCACACATGCCTATACAGCCTGTTTGAGTAACTGCCACATCCAGATCTCTTTTTTCAATTTCATCCAGAACAGTTTTTAAAGTTTCCCGGGCTCCGGCCGAGATTCCGCAGGTCCCCATGCCTATTATTATCTCGGGTTTTTCTTCCTTTGATCTGTTCTTCATATCCTCTTCAACTTCTCTGCGCAGCTCTCTCAGCTCTTCCAGTGACTTCAAGGTTTTCACCTCCAGAAGAATTTATNAGTTCAAAACCGGATGAGATNAGCCTCTAACCTCAGCGATATTTTCTCTCAGATATTCTTCCAGCCATTTTAATATCCCGGGCTCCTGGATATCAACACCCTGCAGCTCTGCTTTAATTTCTTCAGTAGAAAAATCAAAACAATCCCCGTCTTTTTGATGCCGATAGGTTATCTCCAGATCGGGATTGACGGCAATTAAAGAGATCAGTGTATCGGCGAGTGAGCCCAGTGGAGGCCGGTCCAGATGATCAAGTTTAAACCTGGCAGTTACAGCCGTTCCTTCCCCCGGTTCAGAGTCTATGCTGAGGCTGCCTCCACTGCTTTCNGCAGTTTCCTGCAGCANAGAAAGTCCCAGGCCCACCTCTCTGGTNGTGCGGGTNGTNACAAAAGGNTCCANAACCTCTTCTATACTATCTTTTTCGATTCCCCGGCCATCATCGCCAANTTTTATCAGCAGGATATTTTCGCAGNAGTTCTCCTCTATTCTTATATCTAANTTTTCTGCCCCGGCCCTGATGGAATTCTGGGCTATATCGAGAATGTGAAGAGAAAGCTCTCTCATCATCTGTATTCATCTAAGATCTCCGGCACCTGATCGGGTGTCAGGCGACCGTGGGTTTTTTCGTTGATCATGATAACAGGTGCCAGACCACAGGCACCTATACAGGCTACAGTTGAGAGGGTGAATTTCAGATCATCAGTTGTTCCACCGCTGCTGATACCCAGCTCTTCTTCCATCTTCTCCACAATCTCCCCGGCACCCCGCACATGACAGGCGGTCCCGGTGCAAATCTGTATGATATATTCTCCCCGGGGCTGCAGGTGAAATTGTGTATAAAATGTCACAACTCCATATACTTCACTCAGCGATAGATCCAGATAACCGGCAATTCTTCTCAGAACATCTTCCGGCAGATAGTCATACTCTTCCTGGGCTTCCTGCAATATGGGGATTAAGTGCTTTTCCTTCTGCTCGGTTTTAACAACAGCTCCTTCTCTTTCCATACCCTCCTCATATTCACTTAATATATCCTCGAGCGGCTGCAAAAACTCCTGCAGGTTTTCCTCATGTTTACCACACTGGCAGGCCATAGCGGATACCTCCTGTTGTTTTAATATGCTGCCCGGGTTTTTAACTTCAGACAAACTCGAATAATACTTCTATATTTGTGAAAAATTTATTTTTTACTGTTGTAATTATAACACATGTTTAAACCTCGTGCAAAAAATAACACATATCATTTTAAAAAAATATATTTTGCCGTGATGCTTAATATATTAAGCATCACAGAACATTTTTAGTTTATTAAATTTTTTTAATATAATCCTGCAGCTCAATTTTTCTCGTTTAAAAACCATTATGTAACTACATGAGATGATATTAATTCAGCTTCATTATATTTTGAGTTTAATATTATTATATAGAATGATATTATTGATTTTATTAATGTTAAGTGCTGTAATTTATGCTATTTTTAATATTACTTTAAATATATTGATAGAATAATATACACTTAAAGATAATTATTTTGTTCACTTATGTCGATTAAATTTAAAAAGGGACAGTGCCGGTGAGCTGCAGATACCCGACACTGTCCCTTTTTATATTCTTTAGATCACCAGGTCAGTTAGTCCTGGCTCAGATCGTTTAAATCTGATTCCAGCTGACCGGTGAGATCCTCGTCATCTTCGCCATCAGAGGTGGCGGCATCTTTAAATTCCTTTATGCCTTCACCTATAGCCCTGCCTGCTTTGGGCAGACGGCTGGGCCCCATAATCAGCAGCGCTATGACCAGGATTATTATAAGCTCCGGTGGTCCCAGTCCGAACATTTTATAAAACCTCCTCCCGGTTTTTTACAGGGCGGCTATATCGATATCGTATACACCCATACCCTCATCATCGATCTCTACAAATTCAACTTTCCCCTCAAGACCGGGCACCATAACTTCCATGGCATCGGGATGGGAGCGGAAGTGCACGGTACCGGCAACTTCCACCGGTTTTATCCTCCAGTTGTTGGTGGGTTCGGGGGCTATGGGCTCATGTTCTTCGATATAGTCGATGATGATCTCGCGGTTGACAAGTCCGGAGGGAGCGTAGACGGGATCATGTCTTTCCGTGGGGCCGAAGCCGCCTCCGCCGCCGGCACGGTAGTCATTGGTGACCACCAGAAACTCCTGATCTGCGCTGAGCGGCTCACCATCATAGGTGGCGTTGACTATGCGCTCTCCTTCCGGTTGTGTCACATCTATTTCGTAATCTATGCCGTCGATCACATCGTAATTGAAAGCAGAGAATGAGCCGTCGATGAGATCCTGTTCACCGTCATAATCGGGATCTATCCTATTGAAGTTCTCGGCGCTGCGCTCCAGCCATTCGATTACCTCTTCACCGTTTATCTTCATAACGCGCAGTTCATTGTCATAAATGTAGATATCGGCCACATCACCTATTGTCACATCACCGGCTCTGACGTCGGTGAAGTATTCGGGGTCTTCTCTGCCGGCCTGGAAGGGAGCGGCCGCTGAAAGTATGGGAAGATCAGCAAACTCTCCTTCGGTAAGCTCGGCATTATTGTGTGCCCACCAGAGCTGGGCATCGTTGACTATCTGGGTGACCGGGTTATCGGCCACGCGGGCAAAGAAGGAGGTGATGGCCACATCTGAAGTGCCGATAGGAGTGCGCACATATTCCAGCGTGGCTTCATGCACATCTTCGGCCATCTCTTCCACAGTGGGATGAGATTCTACATTTTCGTCTGTCTTGCGCAGATCGACGCTGACTTCACCGATACGCCACTGGCCGTTCTGCTTCATGAGCTCCATATCTATGACACCCAGGGAGTCTCCCCAGGAACCGGCCATGACAACGGGCAGGCCGTCTATGAGTCCCAGGTTGTTATCCACAGCTTCCATGTCCATCCAGTCGTAATCACCGGGGAAGAAGCTGTGATCGTGACCGCAGACTACAGCATCGAACCCGTTCAGCTGGGCCAGATGTGCTGCTGCGTCCTCGCGGGCAGCATCAGAATCGACGGGAGAATCGTCCAGACCGGTGTGGGCCAGGGCGATTACGATATCTGCCTGTTCTCTGACCTCGGGCAGAACTTCTTCGGCAGCGGGCACGATATCATCGAATTCCAGCTCTCCTTCGACCCAGTCACGCCCCCATTTCATCGTCTGGGGAGGCACGAAACCGACCAGGCCGAATTTAACAGTCTCACCATCGAGTTCACGCTCTACGATGGTATAGGGCTCTACATAGTATTCATCACTGCCGGCCAGACGAATATTCGCAGCCAGCCAGGGGAATTCGGCACCCTCCACAGCATGTTCAAAGAAATCCATGCCAAAGTCCTGCAGCTCATGATTTCCGACTGCAGCAGCTTCATATCCCATCTCGTTGAAAATCTCGACGATCTTCTGAGTTTCACCTTCTTCCAGCGGTTCAACATCAAACTCCAGGTTGCCGACCATGCTGCCCTGGATGGTATCACCGGCGGAAAGCAGCATGTAATTGTCCCTCGCTGCTGCTTCCTCTTCAAATAAGGTCATGGCCTTGGAAAGGCCTATGTTCTCATTAGCTGCATCCTCCATGTAATTGTAGGGAAGGAGATACTGATGCTCATCGGTGGTTGTGAAAAGGGTGAAGCTTCTGGTGCCATCAGCCTTAACACTTCCTCCCAGATGTTTCAGGCCGGAACTGGCCAGGAGGGCACCTGCCACCACTTTACCTGAAGTGGCAATGAAGTCACGACGGGAAATATCCTTCTCAAAAAAGTCCCCGCCTTCTGCTTCCTGCTGCTCCTGTCTCTCTTCTCCTCTGGAGTTGTCGGATTCTGCCATCTTAAGTTATTACCTCCCTGGTAAAATTTTAAGTTTGAATTATAAATATACCTATTGCAATTATATTAATCAAAGCGGGAAAATGTCAAGTATAAGCCCACTGTCGAGATTGTGAGAAGGCCGACTACAGACTTGCCGGTGAAAACCCGGGTCTATGTGATCCGGCCCCACTTTGAAAGGCTGTACAGCCCTAGCCTGATCTTTAAATGCCGCCATCAACCCCAGGCTGATCGAGGTCTTACCCGCTCCACTTTCCGGAGCAGCAATCATAATGGCGCGACTGTTATTATCCATTTTGTGATCTCTTTTACCGCAAAATATTCCCTCTCTTCGATCACGAGGGGGATAATATCCATAATTTTAAAGGCGTCAGATTACTCTTTTAATAAAATTGCAGGTGATAATTTCCAATCCTTCCTGATAACCGATTTTATGCTCGAACATATTAAATCAGGCTTTTAAATTCTCCTGAACCTGTGATAATATTAATTTATACTTTATATTGGCCGATTTAGAGACAGGCTTTAGCGAAAAATGTGTTCTTAAAAATGGAAAAACAGGAAAGGAAGAAACCCATGAAGAAAATTCTTAAGAGAGCACTTCTGGTTGTATTTATTCTGCTGATTGCTGTCATAACTTTTATTGTGGTGAGCAGCTATTTTGAGCACAGAAACATGGTTGCAGGGGAAAAGGAAAAGTATCCGGCTCCGGGCACACTTGTGGAAGTTAATGATGATGGTGATGAGCTGCATGTTTTCACCGCGGGTGAAGGAGATAAAACCCTGGTTTTCATG
>SL_8KL_010_SEDDRAFT_10003937_pt1 | contig 12136 bp, 11 predicted proteins | sample SodLakKL_010_SED_4_FD_11160 | JGI IMG/M metagenome (IMG submission 11160) | reverse complement strand
GCAGGCATGGGAAAAGAGCCTGGAGACCGGCGAGGCCCATTTTTACAGCCGCAGCAGAAAAAGTATATGGCATAAAGGCGGGACTTCCGGGCACGTGCAGAGGATCCGGGAGATACGTGTAGACTGCGACTACGACACCATCCTGTTCATGGTGGAACAGGTGGGGGGAGCGGCCTGCCACAAGGGCTACAAAAGCTGCTTTTTCACCCGGGTGGAAAAGGATGGCCGTTTCCTGGAGCATGCCGAAAAAGTATTCGATCCCAAGGAGGTTTACAATAAATGAGCATCGAGCAAGTCCTCAAGCTGGGCATCCCCAAGGGTTCACTGGAGGAAGCCACCAGAAGGCTTTTCGCCCGGGCCGGATGGAAGATAAAGCCCCATCACAGGAACTATTTCCCGGAAATAAACGACCGGGAGATGCAGTGTTCCCTGTGCCGGGCCCAGGAGATATCCAGGTACGTGGAAAACGGGACCATGGATGCCGGGCTTACCGGCAAGGACTGGATCATGGAAAACGAATCCGACGTGGTGGTGGTCTCGGACCTGGTGTATTCCAAGGTCAGCAACAGGCCGGCCAGGTGGGTGCTGGCGGTGGCCGGGGACTCACCCTATCGTCGCCCCGAGGATCTGGCGGGCAAAAAGATAGCCACAGAACTTAAAAACTTTACCCGCAATTATTTTCATAATGCGGGCATTCCCGTGGAAGTCGAATTTTCATGGGGGGCAACCGAGGCCAAGGTGGTGGAGGGACTGGCTGACGCCATTGTGGAGGTTACCGAGACCGGGTCCACCATCAAGGCGCACGGGCTAAGGATAATAGCCGAGCTTCTGCAGACCAACACCCAGTTCATCGCCAACAAAGAGGCCTGGGCAGATCCCTGGAAACGAAGCAAGATCGAGAATATCAATACCCTGTTGCACGGTGCCCTGCGGGCGGACCGGCTGGTGGGGCTGAAAATGAACCTGCCCGAGAACAGGGTGGAAGATGTCATGGCCCTGTTGCCCAGCATGACAGCCCCCACTGTCGCCCATCTGTACAATACAGACTGGATGTCCGTGGAAATCGTGGTGGAGGAGGACAAGGTCCGGGAGCTGGTCCCTCAGCTCCAGGAAAAAGGCGCCGAGGCCATTATCGAGTACGCCCTGAACAAGGTGATCTGATTTCCTGGTTGACCCTGTATGAATTCAATTATGCCCAGACTGCTTTCCTTGATACTGCTTGTTTTTCTGGCAGGATGCGCTCACACAGGAGCCGACCGCATGAGCCTGCACCAGGCCGAGGTGCGCCTGGACCTGGCCGAGCGTTATCTCATCGAGAACGAGCCCAGACCGGCCCTGGAACAGCTGCAGCAGGTAAAGGAAGTCTCTCCGGATAATCCCAGGCTCTATTTCAACATGGGCCTGGCCCATACCGGCATGGAAGACTGGGACAGGGCTGCCCGGGACTTTGAAAAGGCCCTGGAACTAAATCCTGATTACGGGGAGGCCTGGAACAATCTGGGCCAGGTGCGCCAGACCCAGGGCCGCATGCAGGAAGCCAGACAGGCCTATGAAAAGGCCCTGGAGATTGAAGAATACATGACCCCGGAGTTTGCATACTATAACCTGGCCTCGCTCTTTCAGGAAGAAGGCGACCTGGAAAGAGCCCTGGAGTATGCAGTGGGCTCCGTGGAGAAAAACAGGCGTTTTGTGCCCGGCTATGAGCTGGCCGGAAGCCTTTACCAGGAACTGGATCTTTATAATGAGGCCCTGCGTATTTATGAGCAAGGGGCCCAGGCCAGGCCGGACAATGTCCGGCTGAGTCTTGCCTATGCCGAGGAACTGGTCAGGGCCGGCAGGGACGGCGAGGCAAAAACCTGGTTTGAGCAGGTAATCGAGCAAAATGATGACTCCCACGAGGCCCAGGTGGCCAGGGATTACCTGGAGGCCCTGCGTTAGAGACAGCGGCCCCGGGATACTTGGGGTAAACCCCTGGGTCTACGACTTTGCAGCCTATAATCTCTGGTCCAGACCGGCCGGCCTGCTGGTATGCCTGGACATGCTGGCCAAAGCTGGAGCCCGCACCGCTCTTATGGACTGTATGGACCGCACCTGGCAGGACCAGCCCTGGCCTGCTGCCGGGTATACCGGAACAGGGCGCTATCCCCGCACCGCCCTGCCCAGGCCCGGGGTGCTGGCGGATGTTCCCCGGAAGTACTGCCGGTACGGCCTTCCCGGGGACAGGGTGGAAAAAGGCCTGGCCAGGCTTGATCCTCCACCGGATCTCATCCTGATCACCTCCATAATGACCTACTGGTATCCGGGCATTGTCGCGGCGGTGCGCATGCTGCGCAGGCTCTGGCCCGGGGTGCCTGTCTGCCTGGGCGGGGTGTATGCCACACTGTGCCGGGAGCATGCCCGGAGCCTGGACGTGGACCTGGTTGTCTCCGGTCCCCTGGAGGACGAGGACAACTGGGCAAAGGTGTGGAACCTTCTCGGCTCCAGCCCTCCGGAACTGCCCCGGGATGCGGGCATGAGCCTGGATACATCGTTTTATGCACAGAGCGGTTATTCGGTGATAATGGGTTCCAGGGGATGCCCCTTCAGATGCAGCTACTGTTCCGGGTACAGGCTTTATCCGGGCTTCAGGCAGGCTGAGGCAGATCTTGTGTTCGAGCATGTAAGGCGAGAATACATGCGCGGCATCAGGGATTTTGCCTTTTACGACGATGCTCTGCTGGTGAATGCCCGGAGCCTGCTTATCCCCCTGCTGGAGAAGATTATATCCAGCGGGCTGGAGATAAGGCTGCACACTCCCAATGCCCTGCATGTGCGCTACCTGGACCCGGGACTGTGCAGGCTTCTTTACCGGGCCGGGCTGCATACCATCCGCCTGGGATTCGAGACCGGAGATTTCGGGTCCCGGCCGGACAAAAAGCTTGCATCGGACGAGTGGAGCCGGGGCATGCGCAATCTGCTGCAGGCTGGATTTGAAAAAAAGCAGATGGCCGCATACGTGCTCTTCGGCCTGCCCGGGCAGGGTGATGCAGAAGTCCTGCAGAGCATCCGGGAAGTGCGCGGGTGGGGGATCCGGCCCGAGCTTACCCAGTACTCGCCCATTCCCGGCAGCCGGATGTTTGAAGAGGCCGGAAAGCACGCCTGGCTGGACCTGGATGATCCCCTGGCGCACAACAACTCCATCTGGCCCTGCGTCCCTGGTGGTTTTACCTGGGAAAAGCGCAATTACTGGAGCCGTATTGCGGCAGGACCCTGGTGAATAGCTGCCAGTTTTTCATGGTCTTAGGGGAATAAGAGGTGTACAAGGTTTTTAAACTCAGGAGGAGAATATGAGTACTATAATGCCCGAAGACAAGAAAGTCAGGCAGGCTGTAAAGTGGGTGGACGAGGGGATCCAGGAGGGCAAAAGCCTGGACAGGCTCCTGGGCGAGGCGGGCATGCGCTTCAACCTGGGGCCCAGAGACGAGGAGTTTCTGTACAAATTTTTCAGGAAGAACGAGCAGGGCTCAGACGATAACCAATGAAGCTTCTGCACCGGCAGATCATAAAAGAGGCAGGGCTTATCTTTCTGGTTACCCTGGCCTCCATGCTGTCTCTGATAGTCATAGGCCGCATGATCGACCTCAAGGATATCTTTGTAGGTCAAAACATTCAGATACTGTACGTTGTCAAGTCCTTTTTCTACCTCGGCCCCTCCTTTCTGAGCCTGGTCATTCCCATAGCCTGCATGCTGAGCATCTTCCTGTGTTTTCTGCGCATGTCCTCGGACCGGGAACTCACCGCCCTGCAGACCAGCGGCATATCCATCAGAAGCCTGGTGCCTGCTCCCCTGCTTTTTTCCCTGGGAGCCATGGGATTCACCCTGTACGTGACCCTGCATCTTACTTCCTGGGGCATAGACAATTTTCGCGAGACAGCGGTGGAAATGGTCCGGGAACAGACCGAAGTCACCATGCAGCCGGGAGTGTTTCACCGCATGATCCCGGACATGGCCATATATATTCACAACAGGGACCCGGGCACCAGTGAGCTGACAGAGGTGTTTATCTTCGACGAGACGGTTCCGGAAGCCCCCCTGACCATTGTTGCGCCCACAGGACGGATGCTCAGCGACAAAGAGGAAGGCATGCTCTACTTCATCCTGGATGAGGGCCGGATCTACCGCCAGGACCAGGAGGAGCACAGCCTGGTTTCTTTTGGAGAATACAGGCTGCGTCTGGATATTTATTCACTTCTCGGCGATGCAGGTCTGCGGGACAAGCGTCCGGAAGAGATGTCCTGGGGTGAACTGCAGGCTTACAAGGAGGATGCCCGGACTGACAGCAGGCAGTACCGCCTGGCGGTGCTGGAAGAGCACAAGCGTTTTTCCCTGCCCCTGGCATGTCTGATTCTGGGGCTTTTCGCGGTGCCCCTGGGTCTGACCCTGCAGGGCCTGGGCCGCAACTGGGGTCTTTTGCTGGCCATGAGCTGCTTTCTTATTTACTACAGCCTGTTTACTGCGGTGTACGGCCTGGGAGAGGCCGGCACACTGAATCCGGACCTGGCCATGTGGATGCCCAATGTATTTTTCCTGGTTCTGACCCTGGGCGGGTTTTATTTCTATGCCCAGGGCCGGGAGATAGACCTGGGGCAGATTTTGCGAAGCATTGTCCCGGGAGCCGACAAAAGAGGCGGGGATCAAGAGAACAATTAACAAAAGCTCCCCGGCATGCTGATATGAGTGTTTTAAACAAATACCTTCTGCGCCAGAATCTTTTCTACACCGCGGTCCTGCTTTTTTCCGGGACCATGGTGTATCTCATCGTGGATTTCGTGGGGCGCATGAATGCAATGGTGGAAGCCGGCCTGGGTCCGCTGCAGGTGCTGGAGTATTTTGTCTTCAAGATGCCCCTTATTGTTGCCCAGACCCTGCCGGCCATATTCATGCTGGGGGTCCTGATACAGCTGGCCATGATGCATCGCGGCAATGAACTCGTGGCCATGGAGAGCAGTGCCATTTCCTTCAGAAAACCTGCTGTTTTCTTTGTGGGGTACGCTCTGGTGGTTTTTTTGCTGCTTTTTGTTTTTTCCGAGACCCTGGGAGTCAGGGGGGAACAGGTCACAAGGCAGATATGGAACCAGGACGTGCGCGACAGGGAAGCCGCCGTGGAGGGTCTGGAGGACGTGTGGGTCAAGGACCGGGACTACATGATCCATATTGAAAGGGCGCATATAGACCAGGGCCGGGGAAAGGATTTCACCGCCTACAAAAAAAGTGATCCGGGCATGATACAGGAGATAATCAAGGCACCGGAATTCGAGGTCCATAAAAACCGGCTGGTGCTGCGCGACGTCACCGTATTCAAGCCCCACAGCCTGGAAAGACAGAGTGTGCAGGAGATGGAGATGGAGGTGAAAATCGATCTCAGGTCTTTTGCCCTGGTGGACTCGGATCTGCCTTACCAGGCCTGGTCCATATTCACCCTTTCCGCTCTGGTAAATCAGCTCAGGGAAAGCGGCGCCGGCGTGGAAAAGATCTCCACCGCCCTGCACAGCAAGATAGCCTATCCTTTTGCCCTGGTGGTCATGACCCTGCTGGCCCTGGCCCTGTTTACGCTCATAAAAAATATTTACTTCCTGGTAACCCTGGGGCTGGTGATTGTCTTTTTTTACTACACGGTATATGTGTTCGGGGTAAGTTATGCTGAAGAAGGCGTGACTGCACCTTTTGTCGGCGCCTGGACAGCCAATCTGTTTTTCGGGAGCTTAAGCCTGCTGCAGATCTTCTGGGTGGACAGGAGATGACTCGGCTTGCACCAGCTTTTTCATGGCCTCCAGAAACTCCTGCTGCCCCTGCCGTGTCCGGGCTGAAAAGAGTATGGGCTTATGTGCCCGTTCCAGAAGCTTCTGCCAGCGTTTCAGGGTCAGCTGTCTCTGTTTCTGGTTGCACTTGTCCGACTTGGTAATTACCGGCAGCAGCCTGGTCTGCAGGGACTCCACATAACGGGCTAGGTCCAGGTCGCTGGACTGGGGCGCAATTCGCGAATCCAGGAGGAGAACCACGCCCGCGAGGCGGGGGTTGTCCTGGAGGTATTCCTGGATGAGCTCGCCCCATTTTTCCCTCTCCGTCCTGGAGCAGCGGGCGTAGCCGTAACCGGGCAGGTCCACCAGGTAAAAACTTTCCTGCGGAGCCAGGAAAAAATTGATGCTCCTGGTTTTTCCAGGAGTGGAACTGGTTCTGGCCAGCTTCTTCTGACCGGCCAGGCTGTTTATCAGCGAGGATTTGCCCACATTGGAGCGCCCGGCCAGGGCGATCTGCGGCAGGTCAGGGAAACGCAGCTGCTCTTTGGTGTAGGCTGTGGTTTCAAGGGTCAGCTGCAAATACATGAATAATTTTCCTGAAGCCGGGCTGTTCTGACCCGGGGGCGGATTTTTTTATGCTCAATGTCACAATGCCTTGATTGGTAACTATTCACCAGGGTCCGGGGACTTTGAAAACAGGACGTAAAAACTCACTCCAAGGAAGCATAAATCAAAACCTATACACGAGTTCTTAAGCTGGAAAAACTTCTATAACATGCTTTAAATCAAGTTCGGTGTTTTACGGTTTTGATTAATCACGCCGCAGGCGTGACTACGCGTCGCTTATACAGTTTACGCCCGGTTTGCAAAGCCCCCGGACCCTGGATATCAGCGGTGCGCTTGGACTGATCAATTTTATCAGATGGTGAATAGTTATATTGATTGTAATGATGAAAGGCCTGGTTGTAAATCTTAAGCATTGCCGCATCGAGGTGCATATGTACAGAAAACTTCTTTTATCCTTTCTGTTGCTGTTTGCTGTTTCCTGCGCCCGCGAAGAACCGGTGCAGAACTATTTTTACCTGCAGGATCCAGGAGAAGAACTTCACGAACAGGCCCGGTTCGAGGTCAGCCTTGATCCGGCGGAAATAGATGAGTTTGCCACCCTGGAGAGGGCCTTCTGGGAACACGGAGCGGACAAGTGTTTCAGTATCAATGCCAGGAAGGTTATAAACCGGGAGCCCCTGGTTCGTCCCGGCAGGGCTGGATCACCCGGTTCTGGTACGGGTTTTGTGCGCACAAGCGGGGAAATAGAGCCGGTCCAGGCCTCCATGACCGATGCACAGTCCCAGGAATTCACCTGTCGGTTGAGCACCATTCCCCTCTGGAGCCTGGCAGGCGAAATCGTCGCCTTTGACAAGGATAAGACAATAGCTGCTACCCGGGACAAGATAGATATCGAGCTGTTTGACAGGTATCCGGAAAAGGGGCCGGCCTACTTTTTCGTGGCCAGAAGGACCGAGAGAGAGGGACGGCTGCTTTTGAAGGTGTTCGGCTCGGGAAAGCTGCAGCAGGTCCTGGAAACATCTGCAGTGCGGACGGATACAGAAGCTTCAGGCACCCTGGGCCGGGGGGTTATCCTGGAAACAAGGAGAGAGGTGAAGCCGGGGGACCTGATTCTACTTAGCTACCTGGGGGTTGAAAGTGTGCATGAAGAAGATGAGCAGGAATACGAAGAGGTCCAGGTAGAGCCCGGAATGCGCATCAGCCCCGAGAAAGAAGAGCAGCCGCCTGAAAATGATACCGAACTGTGGAGGGAAAAGTAGCCATGCCTGAGGCAAAGTACAGTGTATTGATGCTGAACGGCCCCAACCTTGGATATATCGGCCGGCGCGATCCGGGTACTTACGGCTCCAGCGGCATGGACGCCGTGCAGACCATCCTGGAAAAGGGCCGCCCCGGCCTCGGGGCCAGGCTGGAGCTCAGTTATTTTCAGGCCAACGGCGAAGGCGAGATCATTGACAGGCTGGAAAAGGCCTGGAAGAACAATGTGCAGGGCCTGGTCATCAATCCCGGGGCCTATACCCACACCAGCCTGGCCCTGGGGGACTGCCTGGCCTGGATAAAGATCCCCCATGTAGAGGTGCACCTGAGCAACGTCTGGAGCCGGGAGGAGATCCGCAGGCAGAACCTGACCGCAGCTCACAGTCTGGGAGTTGTTGCCGGGTTCGGCATCATGAGTTATGTTCTGGGACTGGAGGCCCTGGTCTGGCATCTGGATAATTTATAGAATTGTAACTGTTCGCCATGATAATTGGTTTTGTCGGGGTCGGTATCGGAATCGGGATCGGAATCGAAAATACCGGACAGCGTCCCACTGGCCTGTGCCTACCGGTTTTGATTCTGACTTCGACCCCGATACCGATACCGATCCCGACCCCGATGATAAGCGTAAGCACAGCCGCTTAAGTGCCCAGGGGCAATTTCTTCGCTTGGGTTGCGGGCATGGCCCACATTAGAGGAAACTGGACAGGACGGGCTGCAAAGGCTCCATGCTCCATGCTCCAAGCCCCAAGCCCCATGCCATATAAAGGAGGATGAATGCTTTCCACTACTGATTTCCGCAAAGGACTGAAAATCGAGATCGAGAATGAGCCCTACGAGATCGTGGATTTTCTGCATGTCAAGCCCGGCAAGGGCGGGGCTTTCGTGCGCACCAAACTCAGAAACCTGCTTACAGGAGGCATGCTGGACCAGACCTTCCGCTCCGGGGAAAAAGTAGCCAAGCCCGACCTGGAGTCCAGGGAGATGCAGTATCTTTACCATGACGGCACCGCTTATGTTTTTATGGACATGGGGACCTACGAGCAGCTGATGATCGACGATGAAAGCATGGGGGAGAAAGGAGGTTTTTTCAAAGACGGCCAGACAGTGAAGGCCCTTATTTACCGCGGCAACCCCATAGACATCGAAATACCCCCAGCGGTCGTCCTGGAGGTGGCGGAGACCGAGCCGGGCATGAAGGGGGACACCGTAACCGGCGGAACCAAGCCTGCAAAGCTGGAGACGGGCATCGTGGTAAACGTCCCCCTGTTTATAAACGAGGGGGAAAGGATCAAAGTGGACACCCGTACCAAAGAATACATGGGCCGGGAATAGAAAGGCTACGGGACTGATCATGGACGGCAGCCGGCTTTACAGGGAAATACCCGGAACAGTGATGTTTTTCCTGGCCCTCTTCCTGGGGGTCAGCCTGGCGGGTTATTCACCCCTGGACCCCACCTTCAACCAGCAGGCTGGAGCTGAGTACTCGGTTCAGAATCCAGCAGGCAGCGCAGGAGCGTATCTGGGAGGCTCCCTGGTGGAACTTCTGGGTCTGGGGAGTCTGGTGCTGCCGTTACTCTTTGTTTACCTGGGTCTTTATCTTTTCCGGCCGACCCTCAAGCTTGCCTGGTGGCGCTGGCTGGGCCTTTTTTTGTGTTTTGCGGCCCTCATGGTCTGGGCCGAGTTCCCCCGGGTAAAGGCCTATACCCGGGATCTGGACATAAGCGGCGCGGGTTTTGCCGGCAGCCAGCTTTACCAGGCAGGATTTTCCGCGCTGGGCTCCTGGGGAATACTTATTGCCGGCGTTTTTCTGACCCTTGCGGGCATTCAGCTGACCGCGGGGTTCTCCTGGGGAGGGATTCTGTCCAGGCTGGCCGCCGCTGTACCCGGCAGAAGGGAGCATGATCACGAAAGTTATACCTCCAGGCAAACTGCTAAGGGATCCGGAAACAGACAAAGCAGCTCCGGATCCGGAAAGGGCAAAAAAAAAGCTGAACCTCCCCTGCCGGCCACTCCCACAAGCGCGGACAATATTGATATAAGCCGTCATTCACTGCCTCCCCTGGGCCTTCTCACCCCTGCGCCGGAGAGCGGTCAAAAGGTGGATCAGGCGCGTCTGAAAGAGATTTCCCAGGCGGTAAAATCCAGCCTGGAGGATTTTTCCGTCCAGGGAGAGGTGCAGCGGGTGCAGCCCGGACCGGTGGTGACCATGCTGGAGTACAAGCCCGCCCCGGGAGTCAAGATCAGCCGCATTTCCAACCTGCACGACGACCTGGCCCTGGCCCTGAAGGCATCCGCGGTGCGCATCGTGGCCCCTTTGCCGGGCAAGGACACCGTGGGTGTAGAAATACCCAATGACAACCGCCAGACGGTCTATCTGCAGCAGATCCTGGAGTCCGGGGATTTCGGCCGCTCCAGACACAAGCTGCCTCTGGCCCTGGGCAAGGATATCCAGGGACGACCCAGGGTGGAAGACCTGGTGCGCATGCCGCATCTTCTGGTGGCCGGCGCTACCGGGGCGGGCAAAAGCGTGTGCCTGAACAGTCTGCTCCTTAGCCTGCTGTTTAAATATTCCCCGCAGGAGCTCAAGTTTTTGCTAATTGATCCCAAGCGCATCGAGCTGGCCATCTACAACGACCTGCCTCACCTGGTGCATCCGGTGGTCACGGACATGAACCTGGCCAAGACCGCCCTGGACTGGGCCATCCACGAGATGGAAAAACGCTACGACCGCATGGCCGCTCTGGGAGTGCGCAACATTGAAGGCTACAACCAGAAGCTGGCCTCTTTCGGGGACAATCCTCCGGAGGGTTTTGAGGATCAGGAGGCCATGCCCTACCTGGTGATTGTGGTGGATGAGATGGCTGATCTCATGCTCACCTCCGGAAAGGAGGTGGAACAGGGGATCGTGCGCCTGGCCCAGCTGGCCAGGGCGGCCGGGATTCACCTTATACTGGCCACTCAGAGGCCTTCGGTGGATGTAGTCACCGGCATAATCAAGGCCAACTTCCCCTCCAGGATAGCCTTCCAGGTCAGCTCTAAGCACGATTCGCGCACCATTCTGGACGGCGTGGGCGCGGAATACCTGCTGGGACACGGAGACATGCTCTTCAAGAGCGGTGGCGGACAGGTGCACAGGATCCACGGGGCCTTTGTCCAGGAGGAGGAGATAGCCTCGGTGGTGAAATTCTGGAAAGACAAGGCCGGCACTGAATTTGAGCTGGACTTCAACGAGTGGAAAAACAGCGGAAATTCAGCAAACGGTCAGGATCATGAATCGGACCCGGTGGTGGATGATCCCAAGTATGCCCAGGCAGTGGAGTTTATCCAGGAGCAGGGCAAGGGGTCCATCTCACTCATACAGCGGCGTTTCAGGATCGGCTACAACAAGGCGGCCCTGTTTATAGAGCAGATGGAAAAGGACGGTATTCTGGGACCGTCGGATGGCAGCAGGCCCAGGCAGGTGCTCAAACCAAAATAGCTGGAGTGCGGTGCACCATTTCCAGACTCTGTCCCCCAAGGGTCTGCTGCCCTGGCAAAAGCTTGTACTTGCTTATATCCTGGGCATCTGGACCCTAAAATATCCCTGGGCAGGCCTTCTGGGCCTGCTGCTTGTCCTTTTGTTTCTTCCCTTCAAAGACGTCTGGCGCAATATGCTCCTGGCCGGAGTTTTCCTGGGGGCTTTTTTGCTGGCCTGGTTCAGACTTCCAGACCTTCCCGATCCTGTCCCGGAACTCCAGGCCCGGGAGCGGGTGTGGCTGCAGGGGGAAGTGGATTCCGTGAGTTTCCAGCCCGGTGACAGAAAGCGCCTTATTCTTAAAGACCTGCTCATTGAACCGGACCGGGAGTCTGCGAAGCTTCCGGGCAGACTGGTTTTCACCTGGAAAGATCCCCCTGTGGAGGCAGCTCCGGGGCAGAAGCTTCAGGCTCACGTAAATGTCAGGCCGGTGCAGGGCATGGCCAATTTCGGCGTCTGGAACAGCGAATTCTTCTGGCGTACCCAGGGGGTTTTCTGGAGGAGCTTTGCACAGGGAGAACATATCTGGCACCGTGTGGACCGTGAACCGGGGGGAAGCCATGTGATGCGGAGCCGCCTCAAGGAGAGGACCCTGCAGGGACTGCATCTTGAAAGTGTAGATGAAGAACAAAGAGCCAGGATCCAGGCATTGGGTCTGGCTCTTTTTTTTGGGGACCGCTCCATGCTGGAGCCCGAAGTGCTGGAATGGGTGCGCCTGGCTTCCCTGGCGCATACCCTGGCCCTTTCCGGGCTGCACCTGGGGATCATGGCCGGAATGGGATTTATGCTGGCTGCAGGCCTGGGGTACCTGTATCCTCGAGTTTACATGCGGCTGCCCTTCATGAAGCTGGGGATTCTTCTGGCGGCGCCCATATGCATTGTTTACCTGTGGATGGGCCAGTTCCAGCCGACGCTCATCCGGGCCGGGATCATGCTTGCCTGCTGGGGGTGGTACCTGTTCGCCAACCAGCGCCGGGTGCTCCTGGACGGGCTTTTCATGGCCGCGGCTCTCATTAC
>SL_8KL_010_SEDDRAFT_10003931_pt1 | contig 12141 bp, 5 predicted proteins | sample SodLakKL_010_SED_4_FD_11160 | JGI IMG/M metagenome (IMG submission 11160) | reverse complement strand
CCGATCAAGCCGCTAAGGTCTGAAACAAGCCGATGAGCAGAAGCATCGGCAAAAATCCAGCTCGAGCCGGTCTGACTTATCGGGTTTATCCAGAATGAATATAAGGATACGATTGTTATTTCTTCACCTGTCTCTTTAATTCTTATCACAGCTACATCCAGGGTGCCTGGCCTGGATACCATCAAGGCTTCTGGATCGCTCCCACCAAGTGGTTGAGTTTTTATAGGAGTAAAATCATACTTGTCATTATTAGCTAATCCAGCCACAATTGCCCGCCAGGGCAGGCTTCTAACTTCTGGCTCTACTTCCTCCTTTACCAGAAGCTTACCTGCCATTTCTACCGGTGGAGCCTTTGATTCCTGCAGCATTGCTGTATCAACTCCGGAATCAAGAACAGTCTGCCAGTTACTTGCCTTTTGATTCATGTTCCATGAAAGCAGCTTTAATGTTGACATTTTAAAATTCCTCCGAATTTACTAAATACCCTCAGGGAAAAAAGACTACCTATAATCTGAACCTGTTTTAAACTTAACCTCGCTATGAAAACAAAGAACATCTCTTAATATAACCAAACTGTTTCCACATTAAAGCTATGTCTTTTTATTTTTAAAGTCTTGGTCATCACGTATTGCTTCTCCTACGAAATCAAATAGTAATTGCATTATGCCTCCATCCATTAATACTGCAAAAGGCAATAGTAAATCTGCAAAGTCATCTGTTAAATTGAAATTATCCTCAGCTTTTTTTGATTTTTTATGCTTCTGTTTTATTTCTTTTTTCTGAATCAATTTGCCGCTCTCATATTTTCCCGAAAACTTACTTCCTTCACTAGTAGATATTTCAACTTTTTTATGTTTGGCATTATCTTTTAAGCTACTAACAGATTTCGTATTGTCTGGCTTAGACAGTTTTTCTTTTAGTTTATTACCTTTCCATTCTCCTTCTTGCCTTGCCCCATTTCGGCGAACTAAGGTTCCCAGCCCATCTCGTTTACCATTTTTAAATTCACCACTGTATTTATCACCATTTGAGTAGGCAAGAATTCCAGATCCATTTGGCAAGCCATTTTTTAAATAACCTTTATATATAGATCCATCTGAAAAAACCATTTTGCCCTTCCCATTTGGTTGGTTACATTTGCAAAAACCTTCGTAAATATTGCCATTTGAATAGGTTATTTTTCCTTTGCCTTCAAGTTCACCCTCTATCCAGCTGCCAGCAAATGTAGTTCCATCTGACATCTTTAAATTACCATGACCACAAGGTTTCTCATCAATTATTTCCCCTGTGTAGGTACCATCATTCCATTCTATAGTTTCATACTTTAATGAAGTAATGTCTTTGTTATCTATTTTCTTTATCATCGCTTGGCAATAAATGCACTTTATCAAGGTTGATGCTATTTCTCCAGCACAACTCGGGCATTTTATATAATGGAGTTGAGGGAAATCTTTATGCTTATCTATTATTTCTTTACCTTGTTTTAATTCTTGCTTACACTCAGCTCCTATATACTTTTTACCTTCTTCAGTAATAACCCATAGCCCAGCTGGTGTATCACTACCTATCAAACCTTCACTAACAAGTTTTTGCCTGGTGCTTTTTACTCTGCTTTCCCAGTAAACCTTTTCGCCAGGAGTATGTTGTTTTTTATAAAGTTCTTCAAATTTCGGGAACAAGATCATTACTTTTGAATAAGCTTCTTTACTTGTAATTTGCCCTTCATTTCCAGCTATCACTTTTAATAAGGCCACTTTGAGAGCTTCTATATCTGGTATTAAACCCATATACTCATCTCTTTTAAATACATCTTGTGAAGAAGATTTTCGTGTCCCCTTTTTTATTGTTGGATCTGGGATTTTTTTAACCGATTTATTCATTAGCTCTTTTTTTGAGCTCATCATTTCAGCAAAATAAGTTTCTCCCCTTTGATTAAAACAACGAAGCAGATCGAGCACACCCATCACATCATCCAGTGCGCGGTGCTTCTGATCAGGCCTGATATTGTGCCTCTCCAGCTGCGCCTGGAGCCCCTTGCCGCCAGACCACCTGATCCCGCTCATTGAACAGTACCAGCGTTTCGATTTTGCAGATGGCAGTAGTTTAGTGACAAACCCTCGATCAAAGTTTGCATTGTGCGCTACAAGAAAATCTGCCTTTTCAATCATCCCTTTAACCCGGGCTGTGTCCAGCCGCTGTCCGGCCAGGTCAGACATACCAAGCCCGTGAACATCATAGGCATCGGAACTTATCTCGCAATAAGGCTCCCGGAGCCCGCAGTAGCTGTCAGATATCCCTGTAATACTGCTTTCGTCATAGCTGAATAACACCAGCGCCAGTTCAACAATTTCATCAGTATATGCACTTAAGCCGGTTGTTTCTACATCTATACATCCGGCAATTCCTGTTGGCTGAGCGCTCTTTTTTACCTCCCTGCCAAAACCCTCATCCTCACAGACAGTACCTCCGCTTTTTACCTGCAATATCCGGTCAACCCGGAAGTTGCGCACCTCTTCTCGCTGGCAGCAGTAAGCAGACATACCTAAAAAGGACCTGCCGCGGTAATTCATCACGCCTACGCTTTCAGGCCTGATTACCCTTTCTGTCTTTTCATCAGTATTTTTCAGGTATACAATTTCCAGCTCTTCACCGTTTTCTATGGCATCACTGATATACTTTACCTTACTATCCAGGGGCAGTTTTTCTTCGGACAGGTCGTATTGGTAACCGGTTAAATAGTTAACCACCCTGTAATCAACTAAAATATCCGACTCCCTAATCTCTCGCATAAAATAGATACCCTGCAGACTGCGGCAGCGTGAAAGCGCCACGTAAAGCTGACCTGAAGCAAACGCACCCCTGCCCAGGTCAATCGCCACACTGTCAAAAGTCTTGCCCTGGCTCTTATGGATGGTTATAGCCCAGGCAATCTTGAGCGGGAACTGTTTGAAGGACCCTACACTTTCAGCCTCTACTTTGCCGTTCTCTTCATCCCAGTAAAAACTATATATATTCCAGTTATGAGGATTTACTTCAACTACCGAACCGTCATTTAGCCTTAACTCAAGCGCCTCTTCTTCCAGGTGAATAACTTTACCAATAGTGCCATTAATCCAGCGCCCGGCGCTGTCATTATTAAGGAGGATTACCTGTGCATCTTTCTTAAGCTCTATTATCTCTTCTGCCGGGTAGCTTTTGCTATTAATATCGCCCCGGATTTCAGCATGATAGAAAAATGGTTCGCCTTCAAGCTGCTGCAGCTCGCTATAGTTTCTTTCCTTAGCTAAAGCATTGGTGGTGGTTAAATATATAACCCCCTTAGGTAGCTCGGTGCTGTCACTTACCACCCTGCTGTTCAGCCTGGCTAAATCCTCTTCGGAGGCCGTGTTATTGCGGATCCTGCTCAGGATATCAATGAACTCCTGATCCGTCTGGCGATAGATTTTTTCCAGTTCTAAATGCTTAAATTCAATTTCACTATAAGCCCTGGAATGAAAGAAATATTCACTGTCATACTGGTCTTGAAACATATACCGATCATGGCTTACCACTACCGGAGGTATCTGGTATAGGTCACCAACAAAAATCATCTGGATCCCCCCGAAAGGCAAGCCCGGCATTCTACCTTTTATCCGTAAGAACTGATCAATGCAATCGAGCAAGTCTGCCCGCACCATGGATATTTCGTCAATGACAATCGCATCAAGGTTGTTAAATATCGATTGCTTATTCCTCTTCGCTATCCTCTTCGCTTTTTCTACAGTGATATCCGGCTGGAAACCGAAAAATGAATGAATCGTCTGACCGGAAATGTTTACAGCAGCCACCCCAGTGGGAGCTAAGACAACAATGTCTTTTTCGGTAATAGAACGGAAGTATTCAAGTAAGGTGGATTTGCCGGTGCCTGCCCTGCCGGTTATAAAGAGGTTTTTATAGCTGTTTTCCATATAATCGAGGGCATTTTTAAATTCTGGGTTTAGCTCTATGTTTTTTAGCACCGGTTACTGCTCCTTGCATGAAACTTTGTTCACTGAAAATCACAACAATAGATCAGGGTAAATGTCTCAAATTATGGTTCTCTTTTCATCTTTTAAAGCGATCCTTTTCTATACTGGTAAGGTTTAACCGATATAAAGTGTAGAAAAAAGAAAGCAAATAGATTATTATTTATACTTGATGCCATGTAGAATAAAGACCATTAGAAAAAGCAGAAGCATTTAAAAGCTTTCATGAAAACCTGCCCGCACCGAAGCCCGTTGAAATGATCTTTGCCTTTCCCTTAATGACTTCCAGGTATCCTTCCTGCTTGAACGCAATTCTGTATTTATAATCACCAAAATATTACAGGTAATGATTGAGCAGGGTCGTGGAAATATCTTTTATTCTTGGCTTTTTAAACCCATTCAATTGACCATAAACTCCTTTAGCGGACAAGCATAGTCTTTATTGCATTTTTTTGAAGCTATTTGATTTGCACCAAATTACCCTCTTAACTTTTTATGCAATCAATTCTTCACACAAGTTTGCTCCTTACCATTAAAATCAAATCCTTCCTCATGAAAAACGTAAAGCAGAAAGCTGGCACGTGACGATCCGACATAAATATCGTTAATCGTGCAAGCTCTGGTCCCTGCCCTGATGCCGATAAAAAAAACAATATCTGCTTCTAAACCCTTAAAAGACCTGATAGTTGAAAAAGCCACAGCATCGGGCGGTTTTGCCAATCCTTCTTCCCGCCCTTTGATGAGATCGAAAAGCGGCCACTGACCGATTTGCTTTAAGCCGGAAAGTGAACTTTTTTCCAAACGGTTTGGAGACAGAATTACCACCCGCCCGGGTGAAACTCTCTTGCTAACCAGACGCCCAAGCTCCTGTTCCACCAAACTAAGTTCATGCGCTGCATCTTCCCAGGAGAAAAATGCCACAGATTCTCCACCCTCATGGACACAGTACAAAGGTTCTGTGCCAATCAGCTCAGAAAGCCAGTTATTAATCTTTTCCGTATTTCTTAAGTTGCGTGTCAATCGATGATAGGAAACCTGAAAAGAAGATAATGCTGATAGATCCGCATTAAATAGGTTCTGGCTGGGATCGGCAAATATATAAAACTCTCCGCTCTGACTTGAATTAAGCATTTCTAATAAAAACAAATACCAATCTTCCCGAAAATCCTGACCTTCATCAACAACTAGCGCATCGAATTTTTCTTCTTCGCTTAACTCGTCAATAATATCCATCGCCAGGTCGAGTAAGCCTTTCTCAAAAAACGTCATTTTTTCTTCCTGAAGTTCAGGCACAACTACCTCTATATCTTTTGTCTCCAACAACTTAAATAAATAATCGTGAAAATTAGTTACTGTCAAGTAGCCGGATGCCAGTTCATCTTTGAAAGCATGGCGTAAATAATTACCCAAATCACGGTTAAAACAAGTCATCAGCACTTTTTTGCCATCAGCTACAAGGCGTCTAACTTTTTCGATGGCAATAAAGGTTTTCCCTGTGCCCGCTGCACCTAAGTAGATTTTACGCTGATCAAGTTCTGTTTCATCTAAAATTCTTTTTTGTTCATCAGTCATTACCTTGCCGCTTTTCTTGCTGAAAATGCGTATCTCTGATTCCAGATCCGTATGTACAGTAAAAGCAGGTGCAAGTATTTTTTTCTTAAGAATATCTATTGCTTTGCCATTTGCCTCTGCAGCCTGCCCTCCAAAAACAGCCTTGATGTTACGATCCAGCTTTTTCAGATCTGCACCAAGCCAGATACTATCCTCACGCAAGTGAGCAGGTGCAAGCCCCTCGAATACTTCACAATCGGGAAAACAAACTGAATATCTAATTCTTAGCGGGAACATATCTGTTTTTGTTACTTCCTTGTAGCGTTCAACAATAAAGTACATGGCCCTTTTTGCCTGTTCAACTGGATCCTTATCAATATCAACAAAAACTTCTCCTAGCCGCTTCTGCCAAATGTTATTATAGTAACGGTAATAACCACATTTTACTTCTACAACCAGGTAGCCAAGCCATTGATGGGTAATAATAAAATCAGCTTCATAGTATGCCATATGATCATATGATTTTCCGTCAGTGATATAATCATAGCTGTAATAAACAGTGTAAGCATCAGGCAATTTACTGGCAGCTTTATAAAAAATCTGCTCTCCCCGATTTGTTATTAGGTTAGGATTGATTTTGGGAATCATGATTGCCATGTAACACACCCCCTGAATCAAGAAAAACGAAGCAATATCTCAAGTTTATTAAGTTTTAATTTTTAAAAATTAACAATCCCTTTTCTTTATATAGTAGAAAAGCCCTTTTTATGAAACTATTTTAAATTAATGACATATACAGTACTTTGCAGATTTGTATGCCGGTAAGATTAAAAGCTGCTTACTTTAGCTGAGGACCAGCTTATGCACCGCCCGTGTTACCGCAATATATAAAGCCCTGGCCTCGTGCGTATCCTTTGTATCATAATTGCGGTAATTAACTATTGCAGTAAAATCAAACTCCATTCCACTGACAAGAGATACTGGTATTACTGTTATTTGTCCAAGTTTATCGTCAAATCGTCTGGCTATCGTTACAGTATCAAGAAAAGAGTTTATTGTTTCATAAACCATTTCAGCGTCTTTGCTTGTCCGGGTAATGATTGCAAAAGTTTTATAGTTATCATGCGAAGAAACCATTTCTGACAGCTGAGTAAGTCTTTCCTTCAAGGAACCGCTTAGTTCTTGAATTGGCAGACCACTTCTTCCGGCAAAATCATATTTATAAAGCTTGCTTGACTTATCATAACTGCTAAGCAAGTCAAGAGACATTTTAGCTATTTCATCGGTTAAACGGTAGCTGACAGAAAGCTCCCTGACATTAATCTCCCCGATAATGCAACTTAAATCTTTCCAATCATAGATATCCACCATTTCCGGCTTTTGATTCAAGTCGCCTGTTAAGGTCATAGTACCATTTTCTTCTAAAAAAGTTGTTAACGCTTCCAGCCAAACAGGGGTCAAGAACTGGGCTTCATCAATAACAATATGCTTATATTTTCTTCCCTGGTCGTTAATTTTCTGCGAGGCATAAAGAAGTACAGCAAGGTCATTTAAAGAAACCATGGAAAAGAAATTGTTCCAAAGGCGGGCATTTTCACTAACCTTGGTTTGAGCATTTTCTAGTGAACGTCCTACATCTTTAAAGTTGTCCAGCAGGCTGGAATACCATTTCAAAAACTCGCGGTATACACGATCACTTTCAGGCCATTCCCGAAAATACTCACCCAGCATTGATTCGATTTCTTGTGAAGAGAAAGCAGGTTCACCTTCTCTATTTCCAGATAGTGCTTCGCCAATCACATCCGATAGTGTTCTCTTGATTCTTTCTCTAATTATTTTTTTCCTTTTTTCAAAAGGATGCTTGGAGAGTTCGTGTAAGAAAGACTCCCTTATTTTAGTTGCAGGTATTATTTTTTGTTTTCCCTCAACGATATAAGTGAAGTCTTTAATATACCGAGTGTAGGCTTTAGCTAAAGCATCTATCTTTTCATTGACCATTTGTTTAAAAGCGTTACTCCCTTTAAAATTGGCCGAATCACTGGCAATATCCCTGAAGCCGGGCTCGAGCTCAATCATTGGAGGCAACCAATTTCTTTCGTGTGATTTTTTGATCAAGCCTTTATTAACTTCATAAAGGGAGTATTGATTTATTTCCTGCATTTCAGCATCAGGCAACATATTTTTTAAGAAATACAGGAATAGGTTTGATGGTGACAGTAATAAAACTTCTTCAGGCTTCCATTTCTGGTTATGCATTAAATAGGCTAATCTATAAAGTAATACAATGGTTTTTCCGGTTCCTGCACCTCCCTGGATAACCAAGTGCTGATCTACCGGGCTTCGAATAATTTCATTCTGCTCTTTTTGAATAGTAACGTAGATATCACAAAAACGATCCTCACCAAGTTTTTCAAGTTGTTTGCGCAAGAAACTATCGCTTTCTTCTTTTTGCTCACCAATGTCTTTAACAAAATCATCTACAGTAGCAAGCAGCCTATCCTGTTCAACTTCAAGGGTACGTACCAGTTCCAGATCTATACCTTTTTCCCGGATGGATGTTGATTTATCAACGCTTCCCTTGGAGTAATATATGTCGGCAATTGGCGCTTTATAGCTGGCTATTATTGCACCATTTAAGTCAAGGCTACTTTTTCCTATATAAACAACCTGCTCTCCTTTTTTATCAGTAAAAACTACTTTCCCGAAATAAAGCTTATCGAGTGCACTCTCTATTTGGGCGATCCTGGTTTTCAGTGCTCGTTTTTTCCTGTTTAGCTGGGGCCTTAAGCTATAATCATCGGGATCATTGGCCGCCGGAGATTCTAATCTATCCTTAATATTAAAAATTCTCTCCTTATGTTCATTATGAATTTGTTTACACTGATTCCAATTATTTTTCAGCTCCCTTTGCTCATAATCAAACTGGGGATGCTTATCATTTTTATCCATGCTATCAGCCCACCTTCGCAAAAACTAATTTGGTATTTTCTCATGATGATTTAATTTCATGTGAGTAGTTTGATTAATATCGCAGTTATATAGAAATTTGATAATTTATATAATTCGACAAGCGACGATTAATTCCTTTGGGGCGTTACAAATCCTTCATTCTAAGCCTTTATATTTAAGCAAAGGTATATATTTATATGAGACTCAGTAAACCAACCATTATTTTGTATCCTCATCAAACTGCCATGTAAACATAATCCGGCAATGATCACTTGCTCCCCACTCTTCAACGTTATATAAAGCTTTCACCTTAACCCTGTTTGCTATGCTTTCTGAAGCAAAGACAAAGTCTAACTGCCTTGATGCAATTGCCGGTGTCTGCCTGTTATGATGGTAAGTAGGTACATTAAGGCTATCTTCCGGCAGCTCATCAGGCCACGGTTCCGCCTGCCTCCCACCTTCAGGCGCCTGTGGCCCAACAAATTTAAACCCTAAGACATCCATGCGGTCAAATACAGTGTTATAAAGTTTAGCCCAATATGGACTTTTATATTCTCCATATCCATAAAGTATATTCAAATCCCCGGCGGCAATAATCTTGTGTCCACTTTGTTGTCCGATCAGACTGCTCAGATCTGAAACAAGACGATGGGCAGAAGCATCGGCAAAAATCCAACTCGAGCCGGTCTGATAAGTCTATTCCTCCTTAAACCGCCTTCTAAAATAGTTAATCCGCCGGAATTCCAGAATATCTTCGACATGCCCTGCCAGCTCGGTTCCAAGGTAGGGTTTTAGTTCCTCTGATAAATAAAAGACCCTGTTTACTTCATCGTAGTTAAAGAACATGCTTTTGCTTAAGAAGTGGACAGGGTTTTTCCGAGCCAGTTCAGTAAATCTCTCAGGCTTCCAGTTTCTCCAGTTCTTATTACTCTTATCTCGCAAATCTTTCTGGTGCAGGGTGCTATTAACGTAAAAGTTCCTGAAGTTCTCCCCCACTTTCTCCAGCGGGGCCTGCTCCTTAAGGGTGCCATCATCCAGCAAAGCCCTGATCGTCGGAACCTTGTATGCCTTGGTCATAGGAGTCTTCTCCAGGTATTTTAAAAACTCTTCCGCATCTGTCCCCAGCCAGCTTTCCTCAATCTCCGTTAACTCATCCAGGCTGTTCAAAAACTCAAGCCACCCTTTTTTTATAAATTCCCGCGGCTGGATATCACTGCCGCTTAAGATATCGACCCTGGCCGGCCTTCTGCCCAGGTTCTCCTTCAGCCGGTAATAATCGGCTGCCATCCTTTTTTTAAGTGGATCAGAACGGGCCATTTTCTCAAACAGGTCAAGCAGCTGGAAGTCAAAGTGCACCTGGCAGAACTCAGGATATTCCAGCTCAACCGCATTTTTACCAATGGTTTTATCCGGGTAAGTGGGGTTTTCCCCGGCCAGCAAGGCCGGGATATAGTGCGCCCGCTTATAGTTGCCAATAAAATCAAGTACGGTAAGATGTACTTTGCCGTCTTCTTTCCGTAAACCCCGCCCCAACTGCTGTAGGAACACCACAAAGGATTCAGTCGGTCTCAAAAACATGACCGTATCTATACTGGGGATATCAACCCCTTCATTAAAAATATCCACGGCGAAAACTACCTTTATGCTTCCCTCTTCCAGGGCTGAGACCGCTTCCGTCCGGGATAAATAATAGCTGCTGCCAGATCCATACCCGCTGTGCACGCATACCGCGGGCACACCATTTTCACTGAAATACCGGGCCATGTACTCAGCATGGTTGATAGAAACACAAAAACCCAGGGCCTTTTCTCCAGCCAGCAGCCGGTATTTTTCCATGACCAGATCGGCCCTTTCCTTACGGGACAGCTCCCGCTCCAGGTCTTCTACCACGTAGCGCCCCTGGCGGTATTCCACCCGGTCATAGTCGGCCTGGTCATAAATACCGTAATATTTGAAGGGACATAACAGGTCGCGGTTGATGGCATCTTTCAGGTAGATTTCATAGATAACATTATAATCGCAGAGGGCAAAGATATCCCGGTTATCCATGCGAAAGGGGGTAGCCGTCAGACCCAGCAGAAATTCAGGCTTGAAGTAGTTAATCACAGCCAGGTAGCTGTCGGCTGCCGCATGGTGAAACTCGTCAACTACAATATAGTCAAAGTAATTGGGAGAGTAGTTCTCCAGGTGTCCTTTCCGGCTCAGGGTTTGCACCGAGGCAAAACAGGCCTCTGCCTCACTATCTTTACGCTCCCCGGTATAGAAACCGGTCCTGGTAGCCGGTGATACAGTCTTAAAGGTCTCTTCTGCCTGCCTTAAGATCTCTTCGCGGTGAGCTAAAAATAGGACTCGCTTGAAATTATTACTGTCAAAGGCAGCCAGGTAAGTCTTGCCCCCCCCGGTGGCCGCCACTACCAGCCCCTTGTCAATGCCTTCTTCCCGGGCATTTTTCAATTCATAAAGGGCCTCAATCTGCGCACCCCGCGGCACGGCATCATCGTCTTCAGGTTGTGCAGCTTCTATATCCTGCTCAATACGGATATAGCGGGGTTTCTTCCAGCCCGCCGTGTATTGTTTCAATAACTCGTGATCAAGAATCCGGGCATCATGGTTAAAAAGCTCTTCAAAGGAAGAGACAAACCGCTCAAAAGCCATGGGGTTATTGCTGCGCAGTATACTATAGTTCCATTCCAGGCCAAAGGTTAAAGCCGACCGGGAAAGGTTAGATGAACCGATAAATATTTCACCATCATCCGGGTAATCGAAAATATACGCCTTGGGGTGAAATGAGCGAACCTGCTCGGCGTAGAAACGGATATCAACCTTATCGCCCAGGCAGTCTATGAGGTAATATAAAGCGGAGGGTTCGGTAATGGACATGTAGCGTCCGGTCAAGATCCTGGTTGTTACTCCCCGCTCGGCGGCACTTTTCAAGTACGGGGCAATAAGCCTGGCCCCGGACTCCATCAAGAAGGCCACGTTAAAGCGAATAGCAACTGCCCGGTCAATCGCCCCGGCCAGGTAGCCAAGCAGGTGATCGTCTTTGCCTGTTATGGCGCGGCTCATAGTAACAACCCATTTAAAGCTATTTTGCCCCCGGTTAGATCAGCTAACTTACCCGCTCCAGGAGGCAATTAAGCCAGTACTCATCAGGGCGGTCTTTACGCACATCCACCGTCTGGAACAGCTCTACTATTTCCAGCTCATCCAGCCCTGCAACCAACTCTTTGAATTTTTCTTCCTTAAAGCAGCTAGCGATACGGAATCTATAAAATAAGAGTCTTAATTATGTTCCCCAATTATTTATTCTTTTTAAATCCTCATCACTTGCAAGTACATAATAAGTACCACCAATAAATGGATCGACTATTTGTGCAACAGTTAAGCTTGGAATTAAACTTTTCAGATCGGTATTTTCAAATATATTAACAAGATCATTAAAGCTAAATATTTCATTTAGCTTTATATCTTCTTCATCCCAATCATAATCATCGTAAGATTCAATATATCCCCCTGGGCTATTAGTAACAAATGAATATGCAATTTCAATGATTTTTTCATGTTCTCCTAACAGCTGCAAGTTAACAGTTTCATAACTAAAAATCACATGCATACAACCTACATCACCTTCAAGATA